>Ga0187894_10001564_pt1 | contig 29111 bp, 24 predicted proteins | sample GBC1701081metaG_FD_136650 | JGI IMG/M metagenome (GOLD analysis project Ga0187894, IMG submission 136650) | White microbial mat communities from a lava cave in the Kipuka Kanohina Cave System on the Island of Hawaii, USA - GBC170108-1 metaG ...
CCAGAGCCGCGCCCAAAGTCTTATGAAAGAGAATTCTGTGTTTCACTGATACTCCCGTTGAAAACAAGTTACTGCCACTGACGGTAACTTTCTCTGCTTTTGCTTCACTGCTGGTTGAACCGGCTGCGGATGAGCCGGTCAAGAATTACGTCTATCAATCTCACACCCGCGCTCACACCTACGAACGCTGAGGTGATGAAGAATGCCGCGCGATATTCTGCTGAGAGAGGAGGCGGAGGCGCGGCGCGCTCTTCATTTTTTCGCGTTCTTGCTGCTGAATTTCATCGCCGCCTTGCCGCTCTTGTTGGTCGTGAAGGCGATGACCTCGGCGTCGTCAACGAAAAGTTTGAAATTCGCCGCCGCCGCCAGCCCTTCCAGCGCCACCTCCAATTCCTGCTTCGAGAACGCGGCGCCGTTCTTCACCAGTTCGATCTCGGCTTTGCCTTTGGCCGCTCCCGCGCCGGCCAGCGTAGCGATGCGCTCTATTTCATTCTGCTTGTCACTGGCGGTAGTGAATTCGCCGGTCAACACAATCTGTCCGGCGGCGTCTTTGACCGCAATCTGCCGGGCCTCCGGAAGCCGGTCGAGCGCCGGCGGCAGCGGCTGGTTGATCCGCTGCGCGTGACTGATGGCTACGCCAACGGCGGCGATGATCAAGGCCATCAAGAGCAATGGCAATTTAAAATTTCGCTTCATATGTCCCTCATCGGTTAGTTGATTCTTCCGCGAATTCCCAGCTTGGATCGGTCTCATTGAGCATCGCGGCAGTCGCCAGTCTAGTAAAAGAGAGATGAATGGAAGATAAACAAACTGAAAAAAGCTGCCGCTGTTTTGTTAAACCTTTTGAAACGACGGCGCGATGGCGAAGGTCGAGCGACCAAGCTCGAGTGATGTATTCCTTTCAAGTTGTTTAAAACTCGAAGCTGAATCTGAGTTGCACACGCCGCGCCGGACGCGCCGACACCGGCAGACCGAAAAACGGCGAACTGAGATTGCCAACGAAACCCGCGTAATTCGTCCGGTTGAGCGCATTGAAGGCGTCAACGCCGAGAGTAATGACCGGGCCTTCGTCTTTTTTCTTTTCCTGTTTCAGCCGAAACTCCCTGCTCCACCGCAGATCGAGTGTCGCCGCGCCCGGCCCCTGCAAACTGTTACGCCGTGTTCCGGCTGGCCGGTCATTGGCGGCGCTGTCGTGATTGTCGTCGCGTCCGGTCGTGAGATTGTAAGGGCGGCCCGAAGCGAGGGTGAGCGTCAAGCCGAGATTGAACCAATCTCCCGCCTCGATCGCGCCCAGCAGGTTGAAGCGATGACGCTCGTCAAACTCCGCCCGTGACCATTCTCCCGTCAAATCATAATTGTTGGCCGGCAGCGCATTGATGCCGGAGGCGTTGTTGTAGGCTCGCCCCAGGTTGTATTGAATCGTCCCATTGAAGAAGCGGCTGAGCCTGCCGCGCAGCATCAACTCCATCGCGTGCGCCTGCGAGTGAGCCGCCGATTCTATCTGACGCAGAACACCGATAGCCGAGTCCGGCCGCTGAAGATACGATGGCGGCGGCGGGGCGTTGAGATCGCGCGAGCGGAATAGCTTGACGCCGCGCGTATTGATGTAATTGGCGGTAGCGGTCAGTGATTTGGCGAGTTGCCGTTCAACGCCCAAATTGAACTGAGTTGTATAAGGCGAGCGGATATTGGGCGCAAACCGGACAATGTTGCTGGGCTTGGCAGCCAGCGGAGCGCCGGACGAGAGCGGATCAGGGTAACCAGGATTATCTATAATCACCTGCCGCAGTCGCCTCCCGTCAAATCGCAATCTATCACCAATTGGTCCGCTGCCAGTCCGGTCATAAAAAATCCCAGCGCCACCTCGTAAAACCGTTTTGCGCTTTTTATCCGGCGCGTAAGCGAATGAGAGGCGCGGTGCGAGGTTGTTTCCGTCCCCCAGATAATTCTGCCAGTCGTAACGCAGGCCCAGCCCGATTGAGAAATTGGGCCTTACGAGAATATTGTCCTGCGCGAACAAGCCGAAATCCCTTTGCCAAAAGACCACCCGCCCGTCGCCCTGGTTGATGGAAAACAGGAAGGGGCGGTTGTTCAAGTAATCCGCCAAAGTGGAGAAAGTGAATGCGCCGCCGAAGTTGCTCCGGTCGCTCAGCCCACGCCGGGTGATGGCAGGTATGTTCACACCACCCCTGACGAAATGTTTGCCGTGAGTCCAGGTGATGATTTCGTTGATCTGCGTCTCAGTCTCCGTCCCCCGGCGGTCTGTTTGGCCGCCGCCGCCGGTGAAAGCGTCGAGCACGACGATTCTGGGAACGCCCAGCCGCAAGCTGCGCGTCGAGCCGCCATCGTGGCCGACCCGCAGAGTGAATTCGTTGATCAGCTTGGGCGAGATGATCCGGCGATGGGTGAAATAAAGCTGGTGTTCGCGACTCGCCGAATTGTTGGCCACCTCCGGGAGATTGAATCCGCCGACGCCGCCATTGCGGCTTGAGTCAAAGGTGTGTTCATAGCGAATTGAGAGGGTCGTTTTCTTGCTAACCTGATGGTCAATGCGCAAAGACAGTTCGGTATCGCGGTTGGGGTAGGGCACATTTTCAGCGACCGTGCCGGCCGGCGTTTGCGCAAAAACGATGGATTGCAGGTTCTCTTCTTCCCGATTCACGCTGAAGAGAAAAGTAGTTTTTTTGCTGTGGCCGACGGGGCCGGTCAAATTGCCTTCGTAGATGCGCCGTTGCTCCGGTGGCCTCTCACGGGCGAAGGCGTTGCGCGCGTCCAGATGATGATCACGGAAAATGAAGTTGAACTCGCCGTGATATTCCGGCGAGCCGGCTTTGGTGATCACCTCGATGCGTCCGCGTCCGGGCCGGGAGAATTCAGCCGAATAAGGGTTCTGATTGATCCGCACCTCCTGAATTGTCGAGGCCGGGACTTTTTTCCTCCTGGTTTGTTCCAGGCCGTCAACGATCACGGTTGCGCCGCCCGATCCGGTCGAGCTGGCGTCCAACAGGCTCGCCAAGCTGCCGATCACATCATTGCCCAGGACCGGCAGTTTTTTGAGCGCCTCGCGATCCAGCTTGATGACGTTGAGATTCTCGTCGGGATTGGCGCTCACCTGGTTAGACCGGTCAGCCACGGCCAGTTCCTCGCGCAACTCGGCGATCGGCAAAACGATTTGGAGAGGAGACATCCCTGGCGCGCCCACCGCAAGCTGAGTCAGAGTCGGCTTGAATCCTTCTTTCTGCGCTTCGATCTCGTAATTTCCGCTCGCCAGCCGCGTAAACCGGAACTGACCTCTTTGATTGGTTGTCCTAGCTTGTTCCTGGCGCCCGCCTTCTCGACGAAGAATGACTTTGGCTTCGGGGATCGCCGCGCCGCTAGGGTCCAGCACAATGCCCGATAGCTCGAAGAGATGAGCCGGAGTCTGTCCGAGACTGGCAATCGCCGCAATCAACGCCAGACCCGGACACGCCAAGAGGCGCAGCCTGGCGATCTTTTTCTGGTTAGTTCCGTCCATTTCAAGCTCTCCTTGCCTTCGTTGAAGGCCGTGGGAATGCGCTCTGGCGCATATGACTGCGCAGTCAGGACTGTTTGAACGGCAACTCGACTGCGAAAACAGCGCCGGTCGAGTCAGAATGCGCGAGCCGGAGCGTCCCGCCGTGCGCTTCGGCGATCCAGCGCGCGATTGATAAACCCAGCCCCGCTCCGCCGCCATTACCTTTGGCGTCGCCGCCGGAGAGCGAGCGCGCTTTATCCAAGCGGTAGAAACGCTCAAAGATATGCGGCTGAGCGTCAACCGGAATTCCCGCGCCCGTGTCCGCGACCACCACCTCGCAGGTCGAGTCGAACTGCGCGAGGCTCACGCGAACGACGCCGCCTGCCGGGGTGTGCCTGATCGCATTGTCGAGCAGATTCAAGAGCATCTGCCGCAGCAAATCCTCATCGCCATAGTACAGGACTTCTGCTGATTCGGCAGCCTCGACGACCACTCCCTTACGCGCAGCCAATACGCTCGCTGCGCGCGCTGTCTCGCCGATCAACTCGTCGAGGTAGAAACGGCCGAGCGTCAACGGACGACGCCCGGAGTCGGCGCGCGCCAGCGTGAACATGTCTTCCACAATGCGGCTCAGCCGCCGCGTCTGGTCGCCGATCACCGCGAGCGCGTCGCGGTAATCGCCCTCCGCGCGATGCGGCTGTTCCAACGTGACGCTCGCCGCGGTCTGTACCACCGAGAGCGGCGTGCGCAACTCGTGCGAGGCGTCGGCCATAAACTGCCGCTGCTGCGCGAAGGCGGCGCTCAGCCGCGCGAGCAATTCGTTGAAGACGATGGCCAAGCGGCCCAACTCGTCGCGCGGGTTGGCCACCGGCAGCCGCTCGTCCAGGTTCTCGGCTCCGATGCGGCGCGCCCACTCCGACATCGTGACCACCGGCGCCAGATTCTTGTGCGCCAGAAACCAGCCGCCGCCGCCCGCCAGCAAGAGCGCGATCGGCACGGCGTAAGCGAAGATGCTCAGCAGCAGTTCCAGCTCATCCTCCACCGGTTCGAGCGGTTGACTGACCAGGACGATAAGGGGCTTGCCGTCCGGCGTGACGCGCGCCCGCTGAACCGCCAGCCGGAAATGATCATCGCCGTCCTCTCCACCGGATGCCGTGTAGAGGTAAGCTTCGCTGTCAGGAATCAGATTCAACTGTGGCAGGCGCGCGTGGAAACCGTCACGCGAAAGGCTCTCGGCCAGCAAGCGCCCTTCGGCGTCGAAGATCGCCAGCGACTGAAACGAGTTGGACAACTCCGCCACCTCTCTCTTCGCCGCCGCCTCGTTCGTCAGCCCCTCTTCCGCGCCGTGCGTGAGCGAAACAACGGCGACCTGCAACAGCGTGCGCAGGCCGGTGTCCAGCCGCTGGTGAAGGTTATAAGCCGTGACCGCGTAGACGCTGGAGCTAAAGGCGACCAGCGCCAACGCCAGTACGCCCACATACCACAGCGTCAATCGTGTCCGCATCGAATCAAGCATCGGTTTCCGCGCCTCCATCCGTCAGCGCGTAACCCGCGCCACGCCGCGTGCGAATCAGCTTCAGGTCGTGGCCGCCGTCAATCTTGCGGCGCAGCCGCTGCACGTAGACTTCGATCAGATTGGAGAATGGGTCGAAGCGCTCGTCCCAGACGTGCTCGGCGATGTCGGCGCGGCCCACGACTTCGCCCGCGCGCCGGGCCAGGTATTCGAGCAAGGCGTACTCTTTCGCCGTGAGTTCAATTGAACGTCCCGCCCGCTCCGCCCGCCGCGCTCTCGTGTTGATCTTGAGGTCGGCGATGACGAGCGTTTCCGCGCGCAGCGCCGGCCCACGCCTGAGCAGCGCGCGCACGCGGGCCAGCAATTCGTGAAAGTCGAACGGCTTGATCAGGTAATCATCCGCGCCGGTGTCCAGCCCAGCGATCCGATCCTCCACCGCGTCGCGCGCGGTCAGCATCAGGATCGGCGCGCTGTAGCCTTCGGCCCGCAACTCGCCACAGACCTCCAGCCCGCTCTTGCGCGGCAACATCACGTCGAGAATGATCAGGTCGTAATCGTTGAGTTGAGCCTGCTCGACCGCCGACTCGCCATCCGAGGCAAGGTCAACAGCATAGCTCTGTTCGCGCAACCCGCGCGCGAGCATGCGCGCGGCGCTCGGCTCATCTTCGACCAGTAAAATTCGCACCTGTCAGCCTCCTTCGCTTTGATTGTAGGCAGCGGCTCGAAGTCCGGCAATAATAGCGCAGGCAAAATAAACGCTGGATAAATGAGAGGCGCATATCCTAATCAGGTTCAAGGCGCCTTTCTTTCCTTCAAGACAGCGGTGCGGCGCCTGTTTTACTACAGAAACCCAGCAGCTTGTCGCTCGCTGTTTGAGACGGCGGAAAAGGATATAAACAATGATCAGAGGAAGAGTTCTATTGGCAAAAGGGCTGTTGTTGGCGCTGGCGGCGAGCGTCTGCCCAGGTTCGATTGCGTCAACTGAAGCGCCTTTCAAGGAAGGCGCCGGCAGTAAAAGCGCAATGAGCAGCGACGCGCCCGATCGCAACGATTTTGATTCCTCCAAAAGCGAGATGCGCCCCGTCATCGAACGCTACGCGGCGGATCGCGGAAGTTTGTTTCGTTCCTACCCGGTCGAATCGTCGCCCGCGCGGCTCATCGTGTTCAAGCAATTCTACTCCGGCTGGCTGGCGTTGATCGGCAAGATGAACTTCGACGCGATGAGTCAGGACGGCCAGGTTGATTACGTACTGTTCAAATTTCACCTCGAACGCGAACAGCAACAATTGGAGATTCAGCGGCGGTCGCTGGCCGAGATTGGGCCATTGCTCCCGTTCGCGCAGGCGATCACCGATCTGGCCGAAGCGCGCCGCCGGATGGAGAAACTCGATCCACCGAAAGCCGCCGCGCAGTTCAACGATCTGACGAAGCAGATCGAGATGACGCGCCGCGCGCTCGAAGCCAGCCTGCGCGCCGAGCCGGGCCAGGTGAAGAAGTCTGTCGCCAATCGAGCGGTGAGCGCGGCGGGCAGCCTGCGTGGCGCGTTGCGCGCGTGGTTCGGATATTACAACGGCTACGATCCGCTCTTCACGTGGTGGGTGGATGAACCCTACAAAGCGGCGGATCAGGCGCTCGGCAATTACGCGACCTACTTGACTGAAAGAGTGGTCGGCCTGCGGTCGAGCGATGCGGGACCAACGATGGCGCAAGCCGGCGGCCAGCAAGGCGGCGGCAGGATTTCCAACGCGCGAACGGGCGATTCCAGCGACATCATCGGCGATCCGATTGGCCGCGACGCGCTGATGATCGAGCTTGCTTCGGAGATGATCCCGTACACGCCGGAAGAGTTGATTGCCATCGCCTACAAAGAACTGGATTGGTGCGAAAGCGAGATGAAGAAAGCTTCGCGCGAGTTGGGCTTCGGCGACGATTGGCGTAAGGCGCTCGAATTCGTCAAAAACAAATTCGTCGAGCCGGGGAAGCAGACTGACGTGATCAAGGATTTGGCGCTCGAAGCCATTGAGTATCTGGAGAAGAACGATCTGCTCACAGTGCCGCCGCTGGCGCGCGAATCATGGCGGATGGAGATGATGTCGCCGGAACGCCAACTGGTGAACCCGTTCTTCACGGGCGGGGAAGTGATCAGCGTCTCTTACCCCACCAACACCATGTCGCACGAGGCGAAAATGATGAGCATGCGCGGCAACAACCCGCATTTCTCCCGCGCGACCGTGCAACACGAACTGATCCCCGGACATCACCTGCAAGGTTTTATGACCCAGCGTTATAAAACCTACCGCAGCCTGTTCAACACGCCGTTCTGGCGCGAAGGCTGGGCGTTGTATTGGGAATTGCTGTTGTGGGACAGAGGCTTCGCCAGGACGCCCGAAGACCGCATCGGCATGCTCTTCTGGCGCAGCCATCGTTGCGCGCGGATCATCTTCTCGCTCAGTTTCCACCTGGAAAAGATGACGCCGCAACAATGCATTGACCTGCTCGTCAATCGCGTCGGGCACGAACCGGAGAACGCCACGGGCGAAGTGCGCCGCTCGTTCGCCGGCAGTTACGGGCCGCTCTATCAAGCCGCGTATCTGTTGGGTGGCATGCAGCTTCACGCGCTGCACAAAGAGCTGGTGGGTTCGGGCAAGCTGACCAACCGCGCATTTCACGACACGATCCTGAAGGAGAACAGCATACCGATCGAGATAGTGCGAGCGATCCTGACCAAACAGAAGCTGACGCGCGATTTCAAATCGGGTTGGAAGTTTTACGGGACAGTGACCGCGCAATAAATTTCGACCTATGCAAGTGCAGAAAAGCCTGACAGAAAAAGGGGGGCAGAAAAAAAACAGGAATGTCTTGGTGGCCATTATTTTTCTGCCCCCCTTTTTCTGTCAGGCTTTCGCTGTGCAACGTACTTGCACAGGTGAGTAAATTTCCCCGTCTTGCATTTTCCTGTTGGTAAAGCGTGAAGCCGGAAAATACAATTCGCCGCATGAGAGCATTTACTGATCGCATCAAACGGTTGCCGCGACTCGGCGTCGGGATTTCCGGCGAGTTCAACGTCGCCGCCAAAGGCATTGATGTTGGCTGGATGAAGGAGAACTATTCTGACCTCGTCCACTTTTACGAATACGGCAGCGATCTGGAACGCGGCCTGGATGAGGGCGTGCGGCGTTGGGCGGCGGCAGGGCTGCCTGTGACTTACCATTTTCTGGACATCAATTTGGAAGAGCGGGCAGACCTCGACCAGAACTGGTTGAAACGCACGCGCTCGCTCGCCCACGAGATCAACGCGGCGTGGCTGTGCGGCGACGCCGGGCGCTGGCATTTCGGCTTGCGCGAGCGCGGGCACGGGATGTTGATGCCGCCGATTTTGTGTCGCGAGTCGGCGCTGGAAACGGCGGAAAGCATCAGGCAAATCGAGGCCGAAACCGGCTTGGCCTGCTTGCCTGAAAATCCGCCCGCTATCATTTACCTGGGCGATTTGCACATCCTCGATTACTTCGCGCTGGTGGCTGAACAGGCGGATTGCGGCCTGCTGCTCGATTGCGCGCACCTGGCGATCTTTCAGCAGACGCGCGAACTGCCGCCGCTCACGGCGCTCGACGGCTATCCGCTCGACCGCGTCGTCGAGATGCACGTCGCTGGCGGCGCTTATGCGGAAGTTGATGGTTATCGTTACATCGAAGACAACCACGCGCCGGAACCGCTGGCGGCGACGTGGGAGATTCTGGAATACGTCGTGCCACGCGCGCCGAATCTGAAAGCCATCGTGTTTGAATGCGAGCTTAACGCGCCGGAAGAATGTCTGGCGGTGTTTGAGCGGCTGAACGCAATCTTCCCGGCCGAGGCTGAGTAATGAGCTATCACACGCTGCAGAAGCTGCTCGTCCGCCTGCACTTTGACGAAGATTTTGTCGAAGCGGTCTACAGCGATCCTGCGCGAGCGCTGGCAGGGTTGGACCTGACCGGCGCCGAGCGCGACCAGTTACTCAATGTTGATCGCCGCGCGTGGCGCTCCGACCCGCTCAGGCGGCGCCGGACGCTGCGCACGCTGGTTGAGGAGTACAAGGTCTCGACCACGATTGCGCTGTCAGAGACGCGCTCGCTGGCTTCGCTCGAACGCTTCTTTTCGAGCGCGTTCTTTCACGCGGCGGTGCAGGATCGGGGTTCGATGGGGTTGGCCTTCTCGGAATTTCTGCTTGATGGACACCGGCAAGGCGCGTGGACGGCCCCGCAACTTCCCGATGTCGTGCGGCTGGAAGCGACCATCGCCGCTTGCCGCCGCAGCTTGGAACGCGAGGGAGAATATCGAGCCGGCGAACTGCCCACGACGATCAGCGACCGGACGCGCGTCAAACTGGCGCCGGGCTACGGCGTGGCCAGCTTTCAGGCGAATGTCATCGAAACCATTCAGCGCGTCGAGCAGTATTTGTTCGAGCTGAGTCTGTTGCCCGCGATGGCGCTCTGTGACGACGCGCCACGCCTGACGGGGCTGCCAGAAGTAGATCAACAGAAGAAGGTTTATTTGCTCTTCAGTCCGGGCGCAACGGGCATCTCGCTCACACATCTGGACAAATCCACTTTCGCGATTCTCGCCGAGACGAAGCAGGCGGTGGAGATCAGAAGCCTGCTGGCCAGGCCAGGCGCGGCCAGAGACAAAACGCAACGCACGCAGGCGATCCTCTCAGAGTGGCTGGAGAATGGCGCGCTGATGATCGTTGAGTGATAACCAGCGTTCAGACACGCAACTGCGTGTAAGGGAAAACCTAAACAGTCAGGCAAAGATTGTTCAGTATTTTCATTTTCCATTTTCCAGTTGTCATTTTTCATTTGTCATTGCCGGAAGGCGCCGCAGATCGCAATGACAAATGAAAAATGACAACTGGAAAATGGAAAATGAAAAACGAATACACCTCAGATTTCGTCGTTCTCGTAAATCCGAGGCGGCGGAAGCGGGGTGCGCCACTAATGCTGCGCGGCGGTTCGTACAACCATTTGCAGAAATAGGGGAACGATGTGCTGCCTGAATTCGACGAAGACGGTGATCTGCCAGTGGGCATCCACGCCGCCACATTGGGAGCTTCATCACCGCTAAACCGGAGCCGAATGATGTAGACAATCGTGCCTGCCCGGACCGAGGACGAAGGGGAAGCGCTGGAGTTTTTCCAGGAGACCCGCACTGGCAAGAAAGTCGGGATTGTGGAGGTAAAGCAGTAATGGCTATCGAAAACAGAGAGCAATTAAGCATCACGCAGCAAAAGATCGCCAAGCTCGAATTGGCGCTCGAAAGGATGCGGCGAACCTATACGCCGAGGGACTACCTCGTCTTCCAGCAGGGCTTCGTCGCTTTGATTGACCAGATGCGCCGGGAGATTGATGAGTATCTCGGCATTGTCCGTGACGAGGATGTAGCCGATGAATCGTTGGATGAAGCGGTCGAGGCTTTGTCGGCGCAATTGGCGGCGTTGTCTACGCATTGAGTTGATAACCAAATATACGAGATAACATACGTTGCCTGCCTGATTGTTGGATTGAAATTTTAATATTCAAGTGCTTCCATTCTGACCCTATCCGATGTATAACTGCGCCGTCCCATTCATTCCTCACGTTCCCCCAGAACAAAAGCAACTCGTTTGAAGCATCCCTTGTCGCGCTAGGCGCCAACAACTGATTGCGATCCCCGTGCGCAATCCGGGCGCGATGAATACTCGAAATCAATCACAGAGTATGGCGGCGCATTGACATATCTTTCCCAAATGATGCGCTTGTGTGATGCCGAATGGCGTGGGAGTCGAATTCACACCTTTAGATAATTCATTAACTGCACACATCCAGTGTTGATCGCCAATGTCCTAGTTGGATGATTATCGGATCATTGACGATGAGTTTCGTGCCCCTGCCAGTAATGGCCAGGTAGAAGTGTGCCTGCCTCACGCAAAAACAACGCCCGGCCCCGTAATCGCGCACCCCCCCAAATTAAATACGTAAGGATAAGGAGAGCCGAATGCTAGCTCCGAATACACTGTTGCAAGACCGTTATCTGGTCGTGAACTTGCTGGGACAGGGAGGAATGGGAGCAGTTTATCAGGCGACGGACCGAAAGTTCGGTAACGCCGTAGCTTTAAAGGAGACCTTCTACAGTGACCTGCAGCTTCGCAAAGCGTTTTCGCACGAAGCGCGTTTGCTCAATCGTTTGCGCCACGCCGCTCTGCCGGTCGTGACGGATTATTTTGCTATCGGTGAAAGACAGTTTCTGGTGATGCAATACATTCCTGGCAAAGACCTGGAGGAATTGCTGGCCGAACGCAAAACTCAGGGGCAGGGAGTCTTTCTGACCTCGCAGATTTTGCTTTGGGCGGATCAATTGCTCGACGCGCTGGAATACCTGCACTCGCAAAAACCGCCGATCATTCACCGCGACATCAAACCACAAAACCTGAAACTGACTCCGCGCGGGGAGGTAATCCTGCTCGATTTCGGTTTGGCCAAAGGGATCGTGACGCATCAATCGCAGGCCAGCCAGAGCATTCGTGGTTACACGCCGAATTACGCTTCGCTCGAACAGATTCGCGGCACGGGCACGGACTCGCGCAGCGACATTTACAGCATCGGGGCGACGATCTATCACCTGCTGACCGGCGAAATGCCGCAGGACGCGATGACGCGCATCGCCGCCATTTTGATGGGACAGCCCGATCCTTTGCGTCCGATCGCCGTGTTGAACCCGGATGTTCCTCCGATGATCGCGGCGGTGATCGAGAAGGCCATGGCGCCACATCCCGATCAGCGTTACGGCTCCGCCGCCGCCATGCGGCAGGCGCTGCGTAACAGCGTCAACAATATTCCGCCAGCGGGTCTGCACCGCGAACCGACGCTCACCGACGAGCCGATGAAATCACACGTGGCGGCGGTCGGAACCCGTTTCAGAGCAGGGACGGCGGTTTTGCAACAGCAGGCAGCGGCGGCCGCGGCGGTAAAAGCTGTCAAGTCGTCAGACCCGGATCACGTCATACTCCTTCTTGACGATGTTAAGCAGAAACCGACGAAGGATGGCGTGCGAAGGCCAGTATCAAAACCTAAACGGTCCAAGGCGCCATCGCGCCCTGTTTTACGCAAGCGGGCCATGTGGTACGGCGCCACGGCCTTCGTTCTGATCGCGCTGACCCTTTGCGGCGTTGCTTACCAAACGCTGAAGGCGAAGCCGAACCTGCTGACGGAAGTGGCGGAGTGGGCCACGACTACTCAGGCTAACGTCAGCGGAAATGTCAGCGGCCCTACTCTGGCGATCCCGATGCGCGTTGAGGTACTTCGTTACTACCTCGAACTGGCTTCGTCAGGTAACAAAAATTCCAATGAATTGACCCGCGCCACCGGGTTGATGCCATTGGAAGGAGGCGCCAAGTTCAAATTCCATTTCAAACCGGCGGAGGAAGGTTACCTTTACATCGTCGCGCTGGGACAAAATGGCGTGCCCCAAACTTTCCTCACCTCTCAACCGATGGCTGCTTCCGGGGTGGCTACCAATTGGGGCGCCGCGGGCGCCGATTTCCAGTTTCCGGATGGCGGTCAATGGTTCATGATCCAAAAAGACGCGGACAACACGCCCTTCACTGTGATCTTTTCCAAAACCCCGTTGACGACCCCGGCTTTTCTCTCGTCGCAATCCGGTCGAGACTTGACTGCCGCTGAACAACAGGAATTGCTGGAGATGAAGAAGCTATATGCGGCCAATGCTCCGGCGCTGGTGGCGATGGCGGATGAAAATCAGCCTGCCGTCACCGTGCAGGTTTCCGCAGAACGCGCAGCAAACGAGCCGATAGTTTTCGATATTTCCATCAAGAGAAAGTAAGTAAAAAGAAGTAGGCGAGTGAAACTGACAAACTACACTACCGAGACACTTATGCAAAAATCGAAGAGCGTTCGTTCGACGTTGAAAAAAACGGCTGGTCTGGTTATATGCTTAATCAGCCTGGCTTTCTTGTTGGATACTGCCACAGGCCAGGTGGTGATCGTAGCCAATAAGTTACGGGAGACTCCTCCAAAGAGCAAACCCAAGACGAAATCGAAATCTAAAACAAACGTGGTTGCGGCTCCGACTCCCACGCCCGAAGCGGCGCCCGATCCGCTGACAAAATCACTCACCTTCGCAGTTGTTCCTCCGGCGCTAGCGCCAGAGGCCGCTATCTCCAGTGAAGCGGCAAATACCACGACGTTACTTGGTTATGAATTCGATGTAGTAAAGAGTGATAGGCAGGGAAAGATAACGGATATGCGGAAAGAGCAAGCCAGGTACTTCACCGAGGTTCTGAATGGCGTGGTCGCTCTCGAAATGACGGAGATACCGGGTGGAATGTTCTCGATGGGAACCATGGCGGAGGAGATCGAACTGATTAAGAAAGAACACGGGCGCGGGATGGAGAAAGAGGTAAAGGAGCAACTGCTGGAGCGGCTACGATGGGAAATGCCACAGCACGTGGTGAAGCTTCCGGCGTTCTACATGAGCAAATTCGAAGTAACTCAGGCTCAGTGGCGCGCAGTCGCGAGCTTGCCCAAAGTGAATAGAGAATTGATGAGCGACCCCTCGCATTTCAAAGGCGGCGCCCGCCCGGTCGAGCAGGTGTCGTGGGAAGACGCAATGGAATTTTGCGAGCGTTTGTCGCGCGCAACGGGGCGCAAGTATCGTCTGCCCACCGAAGCTGAATGGGAATACGCCGCCCGCGCGGGGACACCCTGGCCGTTCCATTTCGGCGCGACCGTTACCGCAGAGTGGGCCAATTATCAAGGCAGGCAGCCTTACGCGTCGGCGTCGAAGGGCGCCAACCGTGAACAAACGATAGCGGCCGGCAGCCTGGGAATAGCGAATGCGTTCGGGCTGTACGATATGCACGGCAACGTCTGGGAATGGTGCCTGGATTCCTGGCACGACAACTATCTTTCGTCTCCGGCTGATGGGCGAAGCTGGGAAGAAAACGGAGTTAGTTACCTGAAAGCGCTGCGCGGCGGCGCCTGGGACAGCTCGGCGGGAGAATGTCGTACCAGCTCGCGTAACAGAATTACTTCCTCGCTCCGGGCGAATAACGCCGGATTTCGCGTTGTGGCAGAGTCACCGAGTAACGAGAAAGCTACGGATGTCACCCACGTGAATAACTAAAGCTGAAGTTCAACTGGTCTTTCCTCACCAGCCAGTTGATCCATTTACTCTACCGATCAACCTTTCTGTTCAACGGTTCTCGTTGCCTTCCTTTATACCGCCAATCCGGCGGAGCTAGCTACTGCTTTCGGTTTTACAACAAATCAATAGAAGGAGAACAATCATGGGTAAAGCGCGCATAGCGCTAGCGCTGTTTGTTATAGCAATGCTGGGAGGGTTAGTCGTCAGGTTTGCCGCCGGGTCTGCAAGAGCCGATGGCGGTGTGAACACCGCAACTGCTTCGCCGGAAAATCCGGCCCGGGTCGCAAGCGCGCCTGAGGTAGGCGCACCAAGCCCGTTCAACCCTTTTCCCGCATTGAATGCTGTTGTGGCTGGCGGCGCTTCTGTAGCCCAGAGCAGCAGCCAGGAAGGCTTCAGCGATTTGAACCCGATCAACCGATCCGGCATCCAGGCTTTGATCCATGTCGAGAAGATCGGTCAGACGCAAACGATCACAGGCTTCGGAACCGGTTTCGATCCATACAAGGCTTACGTTTCGCTGTTTTACGACGCCGGCTCACCCGGCTCAGGCCCCTGCGCCTGCGTTCCCAGCAATCCGCCACCGGAAGCTCTGCAAACGACCTGCAAGACCACCACTGCGCCCGCGGTCAATTTCAGCCAGATGGTGATCGGTTACTGGTTGCCGCTGACCGGCAGCTCGAAGAGAGAGTTGAAGGTCTTAAAATCCGGCGCGGAGGATGCGCCGGCTCCGTTGGCGTTCGTTTCGCTCGAAAACATTGGCGCAATCTCGGTTCGGGCGGATACGAAGCTCGGCCAACCATTGCCGGCTGCGCCCGATCCCGCTCGCTTCCAACTGCGCGCTTGCGGCAAGTTCCGTCTCGACAAGGATCAAGTCGCGTCTCGCTGACACTTTGCTTCGGCTATTTGCTGCCAACCTCCAGTGAAGCTTGATACCTCCGTCATTGCTGATCGCAGTGGCGGAGGTGTTTTTGCTTCTTGTTTGATGTTACCGGCTGTTGGATAATTTCCGCATGGACGGACAAAACGCAATCGAGATAATCGTCAACGGCGAGACACGCAGCATCGCCCGAGGCGCAAGCGTCGTGGATTTGATCAACGATCTCGACCTGACCCCGCAACGGCTGGCTATCGAGCTGAACCTTTCGATTTTGCCGCGCGCAAAATGGAGCGAAACCGAATTACAGTCGGGCGACAAGCTTGAGATCGTGCATTTCGTGGGCGGTGGTTGAAGCTATTCGTGCCTCAAAGCTTCGACCGGATCGAGCCGTGAGGCGCGCACCGCTGGATACAACCCGAAGATCAATCCCACGGCGGCTGAGACGCCGAACGACATCGCAATCGAATTCCACGTCACGAACGTATTCCATTCGGCGTAAAGCGCGACCACGCGCGACACGACGAAGCCGAACACCACGCCGATCAATCCTCCGACAAAGCTGATGGCCAGGGCTTCGATCAGGAACTGCTGCCAGATGTCGCGGCGGCGAGCGCCCAGACTTCGTCTGACTCCGATCTCGCGCGTTCGTTCCAGGATGTTGGCGAGCATGATGTTCATGATGCCGATGCCGCCGACCAGCAGCGAGATGCTGGCGATGCAACTCATCACGATGTTGAAGATGCGCTGCGTGCGCTGATTCTGTTCGAGCAACTCGCGCGGGACGACGATCGAGTAATCGTCGGCTTTGCCGTGCGTGTTGGCCAGCACTTGGCTGATCAAAACGGCGCTCGGTTTCAGCGCGTCAATCTTTTTCAGGCTCAGCGTGATCTCGTCAAGCTCCGATTCAAATCGTTTCAACTCGAACTTCTTGAGCGCCGTCGCCAGCGGGATGTAAATGTCGTTGCTGAAATCCTGCAACTTGACGCCTTCGAATTCGTCCTTCGTCAGGTTGTTATCGGCGAGCACGCCGACGACCGTGAACCACATCTTGTCAATCTTGATGGTTTTGCCGATGGGCGATTCGGCGCCGAAGAGTTTCTGTTTGACGCGCGAGCCGATGACACAGAATTGTTCGTAGTCTTTCTGGTCTGTCTCGGTCAGAAGGCTGCCTTCGGCGAGGTCGTAACGGGCGAGCCGAAAGTAGGACGGCGTGACGCCGACGACGTTGGAATCGTCACTCTTGCCTTTGAACGAAAAGATTTGAAACGTCTTGACGCGCTTGCGAGCAGCGTAGGTTTCCAGATCGGGTGTGACCGCCGTGACCGCCTGCACGTCGCGCATCGAAAGGCCAATGGAATTTTCACGGACTTTCTTCAGGTCCTCGTCTTTGAATTCGCGGTCTTTGACGATGACGTTGCGTAATCCCATCGTGTCAATGATGCGCAGGCTCTCTTTTTCGGCGCCCGCGCCGATGGAGAGCATCGCAATCACCGCGCCGACGCCGAAGATCATTCCAAGCATCGTCAGGAACGTGCGCAGCTTGTGAGTGTACAGGCTGGCGAAAGCCAAATTGATTTCAGTCAGGTATCGCATAGCCAAAAGGAGACGAGACGGGTTTAAGCGAAGATGTCATCTACCTTCATTTTGAATCCCGGCAGAATTTCTGAACGCAAAGTGTCGCCTGCGCCGAACAGATGAATTCTCTTTGCGCCTTCGGGCGAGAGCTTCAACACCTCGACGGTTTCCGCTTCCGAACTGATGAGCCAGCATTCGCGGACGCCGATCTTGGTGTAATCCTGAAGCTTATTTTTCAACACACTGCGCGTGTCGCTGGGCGAGAGGACTTCGACAACCAGATCAGGCGGTACTTCGATTATCGGCATCTCGCGCAATTGATCGCGGCCTCTGACTCCGGTGCGCTCGGCGTTAAGGTACAGGATGTCGGGCTGGCGCGTTTTGAGAGGCGTTTTGCGAATCAAAACGTCAACTGGCGAAGGCAGCACTACGCCGAGTTTCTTTCGGGTTACGAACAGGTCAAGCCTCATCATCAGGTTCTTGAGGAACCACTGATGCTCACTGGTCGGGGCAGGGCTCATAATCATCTCTCCATCAATTATCTCGTAGCGCAGATTGGTCTCCGGCATCGCCAGATACTCTTCATAAGCAATCTTCTTTTTTATCTCTCTTTCCGCTACGGCCATAACGCGCCTCCTTCAAGCGATGATTTTAGGGCAATTTTCACCCATTCCTTCATCCGGCTCAACTCACTTCTCCTTCTTGCTTTCATTCTTCGATTCGCGTTTCACGTCCGGTGGATTGAGCGCCAACGGTTGCCCCGCCTGCAACCCTTCGGTCACGACCACTTGAATCAGATCGCCCTGTCCGAGCTTGACCTTCATCGGCTCGAACTGCCCGAGCGATTTCCGGACGTATACGACGAAGTCGGAATCTTTTTTGACCACGGCGCTGCGCGGAACGACGATCACCGACTTCAATTCGCCCGCGCGGATTTGCGCTTTCAGCTTCATCCCCGGTTTCATCAGGTTCGGATCGGTTTTGTCCAATTCCACGATGACCTGGAAATATTTGACTGGCGATCCCTGATCAATCGCTCGCGCGAGGTTGTCAATGGTTTTGACCTTGCCTGTGAACTCCTGCCCCGGAAACGGATCGAGCGTGACGGTCACTGGCTGATCCTTCTTCAATTCGCCTGCGTCTTTTTCCAGCACGAAGCACTTGGCTTCCATTTTATCGGGATTGACCAGATTGAAGAGCGTCGAACCAATCCAGACCGTGCGGCCCGGTTGGATCGAAAAGCCGCCGAAGAAGTAGTCGGGGTTGGTGTAAACGATGATGCCGGAAGCCGGCGAGAGCAGTTTGAGCGAGGTGAACGCGCGCTCGACCTGGCCGATCTTGTTATTCGCCTGCTGCCGTTCGAGCAGCAGGATCGCTTCGTCGAGCGTGTAGACCTTGCCTTTCAACTGCAACCGGGCGTCGGCGTAGACCAGTTTCTTCTCGCTGAATTCCTTGTTGATCTGACCCTCGATGATGTCGCGTTGCGAATAGATCAGGGCGTCGCGTGGGAGGAATTCGTTGATCTTCTCCAGTTCCAGCTCGGCGAGGCGTTTGTCTTTGACGATGTCGGTCTTTTCGACGTTCGAGCCAAGCTCGCCTTTGGTGATCTTCTGGTTGGCCATCTCCAGGTTCGAGCGGTGTTCGAGCATCTGCAAATCCAGCTCCGCTTGATCGAATTCGACCAGCGTGTCGCCTTTGCTGACGTGGCGTCCGTCGGCCACCACGGTAGCGATCCTCAACCGTTCGACCGGGACGAATGGAACCGCGATGGTCATTGATTCAGCCGATTGCAATTCGCCGTCGGCGTAAATCTTCAGCGTGAAGTCGCGCGGTTGAACGGGGATGGTGAGCGGAGCGATTTCAGATGATGAGGCCGGCCAGGCGCGGCGCGCGGCATAGATGGCGACTGACACTGCGGCCAACAGGATGATGGCGATGAAGATCGCGCGGACGAGTTTTGGAAGTCGTTTGATCGGTTTCATTGGTTACTTTGCTTTCGCGAAATCAGTGGCGATTCGGTTGCCGGCGTTCAAGCCTTCGACGATTACGACCTCGGTTCCGTTCGATTCGCCCAGTTTGACCTGCTGCTGGCGCCACCCTTGATCAGCCTTCACTTTGACCATCGAGCCTTCCGCCGTCGTGCGAACGGCCTTGAGCGGGACGGCCAGGCAGTTCTCGATTTTCGAGGTTTCGATCTTCGCCTTCACGCTCATCGCCGGGCGCATGATCGAAACGTCCAGTTGGTCGAGCGCGATCTGGATGTCGAGGATTTTATTCGGAATGTCCCAGGCTTTTGGACGAACGAGCGTGCCGATAGTTTTGATCGAACCGGAATAAGTCTTGTCGGGAAAGGCGTCAATCGTGACTTCGGCGCGTTGCCCAGTTTTGATTTTGCCGATGTCAACTTCGGGAACGAAGGCTTCGGCGATGATCGTGTTCAGTTCGGGGATTTCGAGGATTGACTGGCCCATCCAGACGTTTTCGCCGACGCGGTATTTATCGCCGTTCCATTTCGTTTTGTAGATCACCACGCCGTCGCGAGTAGCCTTGGCCTGAAAATTCTCCATGCCTTTTTTGATCTGGTCGACCTTGTTCTCGGCGCGCGACTTCTTGCTGACGATGATCTGATAAGTGGCCTCGCTCGATTTCTTGTGCCAATCGAGACGCTCTTTCAATGCCTCTACCTCTCGGCGCGCCTGTTCAAACGCCAGGCGATCTTCTTCGACTTTGTTCGGAACGTCGAACTGCGGATCGCGCGTCTGTTTCAGTTTGAGCTTTTCGTAATTGTTTTCAGCCGCCGCCAGTCTCGTGAGCAATTCCTGCCGTTCGAGGTCAATCTGCGTCCGGGTCTTCTCCAGCTCTTTGTTGGCCTGATCCAGCTCGTTCTGGAACCTTTGCAAATCGTCACGGATCCTCTGCGCATCGAAGGTGATCAACGGCTCGCCCGATTTGACCTGTTTGCCTTCGGCGACGAGGTTGACGATCTGAAACTGCCAGTAGTTGGCGAACATTGGGGGCCCGCCGAAGTTCTGCACCGAGGTCGCGCGCAGCAATCCCGTGGCGTCAACACCGAACACCAGGGTCCTCGGCACGACGACCAATTCGTCGCCCGTCGCAATCGCTTTGGGCAGCAGCGATGAAAGCTTTGAGCCGAAGAGGATGTACGCTACGGCGATGGCCGCTATGAATGCGAAGGCGATGATAATGCGTCTGTGTTTTCTGATCATTGCGCTTCCTTAGGATTACCCAGTTGCTATCGCGCAATGGCATTAAGTTCGTGAGTCGAGATAGGGAAGAGAGAATACGGAACAAACGGAAATAACGGAAAAGACGGAAATCTCCAGACTATTTTCTGGTCTTTTCTCCGTTTGTTCCGTTATTTCCGTTTGTTCCGTATTCTCTCTATGCATTCTCGACACTCTACCTTTGATGCCACTGCGCTACTGCTCCTGACGTTGTTCCGGTTTCGAGAGGATGCGGTCGCCCTCTTTGAGCGCGCCATTGTCCGCGACCAGATAATTCAATCCATCAGCGGCAAGGATCGTGACTGCGACTTCCCGCCGCGCATCGGCGCTCTCGATCCGCACGACTTTGGCTGATTCGCCGTCAGCTTTCACGGCTGAACGGGGAACGAGCAGGTTCGACGGAGTTTCGCTGATGATGACCGAAACCTGCGCCGACATTCCCGGCTTCATAATTTCCATCACCGTCTGATCGAGCGAGATCGTGACGCGGAAGATTTTCGCCTTCGCCATCCAGCTCGCTTTGATCGCTGTCTGCGAAATATCTTTGATCTCGCCGGTGATCACTTTGTCAGGGTAGCTGTCGAGTTTGACCTCGGTCTTGGCGCCGATTGAAAGCCTGGGGCCGTCGACTTCGTTGACCTGAGCCAGCACTTCCATTTCCGTCAGGTCGGGCAACCGCACGACGGGCCAGCCGCCCCAAACCACGTCGCCGATCTGAAGCTTGCGGCGCTCGTTCCAGTGGTCGTTGTAAAGCACCATGCCGTCGGTGGGTGCTTTGATCCTCATTCCCTCGAGGTCACTCTTGGCGCGGTCGAGTTGAACGTTGAGCTTGTCTTTCTCGATGGTTTTGACCTGCAACTCGGCGGCCTGTTCCTTCTTCTTCTGTTCGATTTTGTTGAGGTGGTTTTCGTATTCGGTCTTCGATTTTTCGAGCGCGAGTTGGGCCTCTTGATATTCACGGCGTGAGATCACTTCGTTCGGGACTTTCGCTTTCAGCTTCGCCTGCTCGAAGGCGAGCCAGAGACGGCTCAGTTCGACTTCCAGGTCGCGCAGCGCCGATTCGTGCTGCGATTTGGTTCTCACGATCTCGTTCTCGGCAGCGACGATCCGCTCGTCAGTGTCTTTTATTTTGGTCAGGATGTTCGTGCTGTCGAGTTCGACCGCGAGATCGCCGGCTTTGATCACTGTGCCTTCGGGCGGCATGTAAACGATCTTCGCCTCGTCCGAAGAGGCCCCATAAATCGTGCGCGAACGCACAGCGCGCAACTCGCCATCGAGCAAAAGAGTTTTCTTGATCGTTCCGCGTTTGACCTCGGTTGCGGGCGCAACGGTCGAAGCCGAAGTGTCTGCGGGAGCCAGGAGGCGATTGAACGATTGCGGGCGGAAGCTGGAGATGAAAATTGGAGTGAGCAGAGCAAGCAACAGCAGCGCGCCGACGGTCAAAGTCAGACGCCGCCACGTGCGCTCACTCAGATTTGCGGGTGAGCCGAGCATAAGCAGTTCTCCTTGATGATCTACGGTTACGCTGCTTCAAACGTTGAGGATAAAATAAGGTTTCAATTCTTTAGTAGTTCGTTGGCAAAGAGAGAACGCGGGGCAGGAATCATTTTGCAGTGTGAGTGGAAAATGTTTTGTAGCGGCTGATTGATCGGGCGGCGCAAGGAGCGCGAGCACAATGGCATCAAGTTAAGGCAAAAAGCGGCGGTCCCATTGACCATTGCCAATTGGCCATTGCCAATTGTTTCGCAGGAAGTTTGACTCTCTTTCCTGCGAAACAATGTCCAATGTTCAATTGGCAATGGTCAATGACTTAACTTCATGCCACTGCGTTCGCGCTCCCATACCGCATCCCGACTTATTGAGTCCGTGGCGAAGGAGGCGCGGGCATCGCTTCCTTCGCAAATCGCGGCAGCAACTCGTCGCGCATCGCCAGATGGTAGATGGCGGCGGCGATGACGATGGCCGATTTCTTCGCGTCGTCTTCGATGATGCGTTCGTAGGTGTCGAGGTTCGTGTGCCAGGTGATCGTGCCGTACTCAATGGGATCCTGGCCGACGCCGATGCCCGGCAAGCCGGCGTTGTTGAACGAGGTGTGGTCTGAACCGCCGAGGCCACGGCTTCTGGAACTGATCACGCCCATAAAACCGACGTCTTCAAATGGGGCCAGAAGCGGGCGCAGAACATCCGCCGCTTCGGGCGGGCCGAAAACGCCCATCCCGCGCGCGCGGCCCGTGCCCGAATCAATGTTGAAGTAGCCGCCGAACTTGAAGAATTCGGGCTTCGGATCTTCAAAAGTTCCGAAGTGCTCTTTGACATAAGCTTGCGAGCCGAGCAGGCCCTGCTCTTCGCCGCTCCACAAAGCGACGCGGATCGTCCGGCGCGGTTTGACGCCAATGGCTTTCAGGATGCGCGCGGCCTCCACCATTGTGGCGCAGCCGATGGCGTTGTCCGTGGCGCCGGTCGCCGCGTGCCACGAATCCAGATGACCGCCGAGCATGATCACTTCGTCTTTCTTGTCCGTGCCCGCGATTTCGGCGATGGCGTTGTATGAAGTTTTGCCTTCGGGGTAGATGCGGTTGACGATGTTGAATTCCAACTCGACTGGCGTGCCGTCGGCCATAATGCGCGAGATGCGGCCATAATCTTCATTGCTCATCACGACGGTCGGGACGACTTTCGATGGATCGTAGGTGCGATTTTGGAACGCGCGGATGCGGCGCTGCTCCATCCCGCTGTCGTTCACGCGCACCAGCGCGCCGTTTGAGAGCAGGAATTCGTCAATCTGCTGGCCTATTTGTTGCGGATTGAGTCTCGGCGGCTGGCCGGGTTGCTGTTGCTGTTGTTGCTGCTGTTGCTGCCGGGCAAAAGGCGGACCTCCGGCTGGCGCGTTGCCCGAATAGCGATCCTTCGCCTGTTTGTCGTCCTGACGTTTCGGCGGCGGGTTGATCACGACGGCGAGGGTCGTGTGTTTGCCGACCATCACAATCTTCCCTCTGACCTTGTCTTTTACTCCATCGAGGAAAGCCACGAATTCTTCTTTGGTCGGACGGTCAGGCGGGATCAATTGAAAGACCTGCGCCGATACGGTTCCGTTTGTGCTAGGCGTCCAACCCAACACTTCGCAGACGAGTGGTTCTTTGATCGGCGAGATGATGTGCGCGGTCAGCCGTTCGTTGAGCCAGCCGACGCGGCCGAAATCCCACGGCTCCAGATGGGCGTTATCGAATCCCCACGAAGCCATCTGTTTGATCGTCCATTCGGCGGCGTTTTTGTGGTTGGGCGAGCCGGTCAATCGCGGGCCGTAAACGTCCGTCAGGAAATGCATCGTTCGCATAATCTGCGAATTATCCATTCCTTCCTTGCGGATTCTGGCTTGAATATCCGGGTCAGGATTCGGCGCCGCCTGGCCTTGAGCAAAAGCAGAGAGTGGGTTGATGAGCAGGGTGATACTCAACAGGGAAACTCTGAGAGTTCGCAACATAAATTCTCCTCAATTGGCGCAGACCACCAAGTCTGCGCTGCGTGTTTGATACGAAATTGTCGTTTAGCGAGTGGGCGTGGACTGAAATCCGCGCTGCGCGTATTGTCGCTTTTTCGCGTTGCTTGACAAGGTTTCGAGCGCGCACTTAGTATCTCGAATCCGTTTTTTACATTCCAATCACAATAAGAAAGGTTCACACCACAAAACACGATGCGCGTAATCCTGGCTTCATCCGAAGTTGTGCCGTACTCCAAAACCGGCGGATTGGGTGATGTCGCCGGAGCTTTACCCCAATCGCTGGCTCGCATCGGTTGCGACATCAGCGTCGTCACTCCCCGCTACACCGGCTTCGGCCAACAACACGGTGATGTGGTTAGCCGCGAAACCGGAGAAATGATCTTTGATGATCTGCGTGTGCCGTTTGCGGGCGGAGAGAAATATGCCGCCGTGTGGCGTGATTGGATGGACGGAGCGCCGGTCTACTTTATCGAGAACGCGGAGTATTTCGGCCACGGCTACATTTACGGTTCGGGCGATTTCGATGTCGAGAGGTTCGCGTTCTTCAGCCGCGCAACGCTCGAACTGGCCAAACGCATTGGCGCCTCGCCCGACATCATCCATTGCAACGATTGGCAGACGGGCTTCATCCCGGCTTACCTGGCAACAACATACGCCGCCGACCCATTCTTCGCCCGCACTGCGACGCTCTTCACGATCCACAACCTGGCTTACCAGGGACTGTTCGATCCAAACCTGTTGCCGAAATTCGGACTCGGATGGGACGTGTTCGAGCACGGGATGGAGTTTCACCGCGCGGCGAACGCGATGAAAGCCGGCATCTATTTTTCGACCGCGGTCTCGACCGTCAGCCCGAAATACGCGCAGGAGATTCAGACGCCAGAATTCGGCAATCAACTCGACGGGCTGTTGCGCTGGCGCCGCAACGATCTGATCGGCATTCTGAACGGCGTTGATTACAACGAATGGAACCCGGAGACCGACAAATACCTCGCGGCCCACTATTCGATCAACGACCTCAGCGGCAAGCTGGAGTGCAAACGCGATCTGCTGGAGAAATATCATCTGCCGGTGGATTTGGAGAAACCCGTCGTCGCGATTGTTTCACGCCTGACTTCGCAGAAAGGGATCGAGCTGATCACGGGGGCGGTTTGGCGAATGCTGGAAACGGGCGCATATTTCATCCTGCTCGGTTCCGGCGCTGAAAGTTACGAAGGATATTTCCAGCACGTGCGCGACACTATGCCCGGCCAGGTTGGGGTCTATTTCGGTTACAACAACGCGCTCGCGCATCAAATCGAAGCAGGCGCGGATATGTTCCTGATGCCGTCGTCTTACGAGCCGTGCGGGTTAAATCAGATGTACAGTTTGAAATACGGGACCGCGCCGATTGTGCGCGGCGTCGGCGGATTGGACGACACGATCCGCAATTTCGAGCCGACGACGGAGCAGGGCAACGGTTATAAGTTTTACGATTATTCAGCGGACCGTCTGGCGGAAAAGTTTTACGAGGCGTTGATGGTTTATTACGACCGCGAGATATGGCGTAGGCTGCAACGCAACGGGATGCAGGAGGATTTTTCCTGGGAACGTTCGGCGCGCAATTACCTGAACGCGTATCACCGGATTGTGGCGGCGAAGGGGTGAAGAAGGAGGGGGAGACAAGGAGACAGGGGGACAAGGAGATCATTGATCGTTGTCCCCCTGTCCCCCTGTCCCCCTGTCTCCTTGTCTCCCCCTCCTTCCTGTCTGTGTGCCAGCGAACACACTCGTTTGATATAATGCCTGAGCTTGATAACCGGGTGTCGAAGACAGCAGAAATGGCTTTGCTCGAAAAGTGAAGCAAGATTGAATGAAACAGTTTTAGAAGGAGAATGCAATGAAGCAATTTGTGGCAAATTTTAAAATCACCGAAATGGCTTTACAGGGCCTAGGGTTGGTAGGCGTTCCAACTGTGGTTTTGGAAATCCTAAGACCGATGCTGAACCATCAGTTTAAAGGAGAGGAGCAATTTCTCGCCCAACTTAAAACCCAAATTGGAGATGAGCAAATAGTTTCCATGTTCAAATCCCCGATTTTGAAATACGCCGAATGGGTCGCTGAGGTGACCGATTCGGATTGGGAAACACAAGTTTTGGGATCGGACAGACCAGTGCTGGTGGATTTTTGGGCGGCCTGGTGCGGTCCGTGCCGGATGTTGGCGCCGACCATCGAACAGGTGGCTGAGAAGTATCAAGGCAAGGCGAAAATCGTGAAGCTGAACGTGGATGAAAATCCGGATAGTCCTGGCCAGTACGGCATCCGTGGAATCCCGACCCTGATCCTTTTCAACCGGGGACAGGAAGTTGATCGCCACGTGGGCGTGCCGCCGAACGCGCTGGCCACGATTTCGCAGATGATCGAAAAGCAGTTGTAATTATGTCAGCAGATTACGATGTAATCATCATCGGTGGAGGGCCGACAGGATTGGCGTCGGCCGTTTACACCGGGCGCGCACTGCTCAAAACGCTGGTGCTCGAAAAGCAGATCGCCGGCGGGCAGATCGCGCTCTCCGCCGCGATTGACAATTATCCGGGCTTCGCCGACGGGATTTCCGGTTACGAATTTGCCGAGGCGTTTCTCAAACACGCGCGGCGGTTCGGCGCCGAAGTCCGCATCGGCGTGGGCGCCGTTTCGGTTGACCGCAACGATGACGGAACGTTCACCGTGGGCTTGAGCGATGAGACCTCGGTCACGTCGAAGGCGGTGATTCTGGCGATGGGACGCTATCCGCGCCGACTGGAAGTTCCGGGTTACGACAAACTCTTCGGCAAAGGCGTCAGCGTCTGCGCCACCTGCGACGGCGCGTTCTTCCGCAACGTCCCGGTGGCCGTGGTCGGCGGAGGCAACTCGGCGGTCGAAGAAGGCCACTTCCTGACGCGCTACGCTTCCGAGATCAACTCCATCCACCGCCGCAACCATTTCACCGCGCAGAAGATTCTGATCGAGCAATACCTGCACGACCCGAAAGTGAAGCCGGTTTGGAACAGCGTGGTCGAAGAGATTTACGGCGAGAACGAAGTGGATGGTCTGCGCATCCGCAATCTGAACACCAACCAGACCGAAGACCTGGCGGCGAAAGCAGTCTTCGTCTTCATCGGCTGGATTCCGAATTCGGCGATGGTCAAACACTTGGTTGACACCGACAGCGAAGGCCGCGTGATCGTCAACGAACTGATGGAAACCAAAGTCCCTGGCCTTTTTGCGGCGGGCGATCTGTGCGTTCGCCCGATCTACCAGCTTGCGAACGTTGTGGCCGACGGCGTGCAGGCTGCGGTCTCGGTCGAGCGATATCTGGAAACGCAAAAGCATCGAGACCCGAATCACGGCTACTGAAAACACTCCACGAGATTCGCGCTCCGCGCAGTCAGAAAGCAGGAAGAAATGGCAGCCAGAGACTTCTACCACGAACACGTCAAGACGGCGCTCACCAAAGGCGGCTGGACGATCACAGACGATCCTTATCTGGTCGAGTGGTTGGGTAAAAAGTTGCAGATAGACCTTGGAGCGGAACGCTTGATCGCTGCGGAAAAGGGGACAGAGAAGATAGCGGTGGAAGTCAAAAGCTTCATCGGCCCTTCAAAGATCGAAGACCTCGAGGATGCGCTCGGACAATTTATGCTCTATCGCTTCTCCTTGAAAAGAGCCGCGCCAGAACGGCTGCTCTATCTGGCAATTCACGAAGACGCCTACACAAGCATCTTCCAACAGCCAGATGGGGAAGCGTTGTTGGAAGATGAGCGGCTTCGGTTGATCGTTTTCAGTATAGATCGAAAGGAGATCGTCAAATGGATAAGTTAGACCGATACCGTGATCTAGTCGAAAGCAAATTGAGTGATGTAGTGGCATTGTTTAAACGAGCAATTAGTGCAAAGCAATTGCGGGATCAAGTCGTGTTTGATCGTCAGCGCGATAACTACCTGATCGTTCAGGAAGGTTGGGACGGCTCACGACGTCTTCATTCCATCGTCGTCCACATTGAAATCATCAACTGCAAAATCGTAATCCAGGAAGATTGGACCGAGCACGGCATTGCCAGAGACCTGGAAGCCGCTGGCGTTCCGAAATCGGAGATCGTGCTGGGCTTTCAGCCACCGGAAGTCAGACCGCTCACTGGTTACGCCGAAGCCGCCTGACCACGTGATTACCCAACCTACACGAACATGAATCTGGCAATCATCGGCGCGCAATGGGGAGACGAAGGCAAAGGGAAGATCGTTGACCTACTGGCGCCCCACTTCGACATCGTCACCCGCTATCAAGGCGGCCACAACGCCGGCCACACCGTGATCATTCGCCGCGGCGGGATTGATCACAAATTCGTTCTGCACCTGATCCCCTCCGGCATCACTCATCCCGGCAAAACCTGCGTCATCGGCAACGGCGTGGTCGTTGACCCGCAGGCGTTGCTCAACGAGATTGACGGGCTGCGCGCGCAGGGCATCGAAGTCAATCATCACAACCTGCTCATCAGCAACCGCGCCCATCTGATCCTGCCATACCACGTCGCGCTCGACCGAGCCATCGAGTCCAGCCGTGGAGTCGCTGCTGTTGGCACGACAATGCGTGGCATCGGCCCGGCTTACGAAGAGAAGATGGCGCGACGCGGGTTGCGCGCGGGCGATCTGACCGACCCGGCCACATTGACTGAAAAGCTCTCGCACAACGCGAAACAGGCCAACCGCCTGATCGCCATGCTCTACGGCGATCTGATCAACGAGCGACAGTTGATCGAAGACGGCCAGCGATGGTGCGAACTGGTCGCGCCGCACATTTGCGACACGACCTACTTTTTGAACAACGCCGCGCGCGCAGGCCAATCGCTGCTGCTCGAAGGCGCGCAGGCGACGATGCTCGACATTGATCACGGCACCTATCCGTTCGTCACTTCGTCGAACTCGTCGGTCGGCGGAGCCATCACTGGCACTGGTCTGCCGCCTTCGCTGATCCATTGCTCGATCGGCGTGATCAAAGCCTACACCACGCGAGTCGGCGGCGGCCCTTTTCCGACCGAACTGAACGATGCGATGGGCGAACACATCCGCGCGCGCGGAGGCGAGTACGGAGCTTCGACCGGGCGCCCGCGCCGCACCGGATGGTTCGACGCCGTGGTCGCGCGCTACGCCGTGATGGTCAACGGGCTTGACGCGCTGGCGCTGACGAAGCTCGACGTGCTGGACGACCTGGACGAGATCAAAATCTGCGTCGCTTATCGAATTGACGGGCGAGAAACAGATCAAGTGCCTTACGACGCGAACCAGATGTCGGAAGCCGAACCGGTTTACGAAACGATGCCGGGTTGGAAAGAGAAAACGGTTGGCATCTCGAAATTTGAAGACCTGCCAGAGCGCGCCAGAAATTACGTCAACCGCTTGTCCGAATTGTCAGGCGCGCCGTTCGCGCTCATCTCGACGGGCGCCGAACGGAACGAGACGATCATTGCGAAGGACGTTTTGACTGGCTGCGGACTTGATCTGATCACCTGATGTCTTGCGCTTTCCAGCCTCTTGCGCAAATCTTCCCGCTCCGTTAGGAGCGCAATGTTTATAGCTGCGCGATGAATAATGCTCTCCAGCTCCGTCAGGAGCGGCATCTGCGCGTGACCAGATGCCGCTCCTGACGGAGCTAAAGCGCCATCAACAACGACAATCTATAAACATTGCGCTCCTAACGGAGCGGGAAGATTTGCGCAA
>Ga0187894_10001565_pt1 | contig 29110 bp, 32 predicted proteins | sample GBC1701081metaG_FD_136650 | JGI IMG/M metagenome (GOLD analysis project Ga0187894, IMG submission 136650) | White microbial mat communities from a lava cave in the Kipuka Kanohina Cave System on the Island of Hawaii, USA - GBC170108-1 metaG ...
CCGGCAACCTCACCGACCTGCTCACCGGACCCGACACCTGGATCGTCACCTAGACGTTTTTTGGCGAAGACTTGCGAGGAGAGTTGCCGCACGGGCACGAGACAACTGCATAAGCCGAGCCACTCTCCACACACACGCCCCAAGCCGACTTCGGTTGCGTACCCAACCCGTGTCTGAGCCCGTGGACCCGTGTTGGCAAAAAGCGCTGGACCACATATTATAGACTGAAAAATTACAGCTGTTCAGAACCATGCGCCTGGAAATAGCTATGCGCCTGGACATAAAATGCGGCCCCCGCAGGGGCCGCCCTGCCGGCCACGACCGGCATCGTATGTATCTAAGGTTAAAGTCTTGAGTCAGCTGAGTCAACAGGCAAGCAGGCCGGCCAGTCGGGGAAAGGCGTCAAGGGTGGGGAAGGCGATCGTCTATGTTGATGGATTCAACCTCTACTACGGGATGAAAGCCAAGCACGACCGAAAGTACCTATGGCTCGATCTGTTTACGCTAGCCCAGCGGATGCGCCAGCCAGACATGATTCAGAAAGTGCGCTATTTCACCGCCATTGTGCGGGGAGAACCAGAGGCAGCTCGCAATCAGGAAACCTACCTGGCGGCATTGTGCGCTTATCGTCCGCAAGTGGAGGTGACGCGAGGTCGATTTCAGAAAAAGGAGCCTCGGTGTAGGGCATGCGGCCAGCGATGGTTATGTCACTGCAACCCACGCCGGGAATACCGCACCTTCGAAGAGAAACTAACGGATGTCGCGCTAGGAGTGGCGATGGTGGAGGATGCGGCGCTCGGCGTGGGAGACGTAACAATACTGGTGACACCGACACTGACTTGCATCCCGCGGTGAACGCTTGCCTGAGAATCGCCCCACGGCCTCCGGTGTATATCGCTTGCCCACCGGGCCGCATGCCACCTCGCCGAGCCTTCGCTGGCCAGGTCACCTCCTTCTTGATCAGTGAAGAGCATCTAGAGAAATCGCTGTTACCTGATGAAATCCAGGATGCACGCGGCCACGTTCTTACACGACCGAATAAATGGCGCTAAGGCTGCCGCAGCGTGGCAAGAACTCGGTCGAGGCGGGTGGTTGCTTCGGAAAGCTCGTCTTCGCTGACCATGAGGCTGGGCCGGAATCGGATATCGCGCTCACCACAGCCGAGGAGCAGTAAGTTCTCGTCGGCGAAAGCTCGCCGCAGGACGCGGTCGCGGATTTGGGAATCGGGCAAGGTGAGCGCGCACAGCAGTCCCCGACCGCGTGGATTGCTGACCAACTGGGGATGTCGACCGGCAAGGGTGGTGAGCTCAGTGAGCAGATAATTCCCTTGCTTGCCTGCCTGTTCGATGAGACCGCGATTCCGAATGACCTCAAGCATGCGCCGCGATCGCACCATGTCCACGAGGTTGCCACCCCAGGTGGAGTTGATACGACCATTCACCCGGAACACATTGTCGTGAACCTCGTCGACGCGGCGACCAGCCATGATGCCGCACACTTGGGTCTTCTTGCCGAACGCCACAATGTCGGGCGCCAGACCGAACTGCTGATATGCCCATGCGCTCCCGGTGATGCCGACACCGGTCTGCACCTCATCCAGGATGAACAAGGCATCGTGCTGATGGCACAACTGTTGGACCGCGCGCAGGTACTCGCTGCGCAGATGCCGGTCGCCTCCTTCTGACTGGATGGGTTCGGCAATGAAGGCGGCAATATCGTGAGGATGAGCGGCAAACGCCTGCTCGATCTGACGCAGCGACCGCTCCTCCGCCGCTTGAATCTCACCGAGGTGGTCCGCGAGCGGGAAGGTTATTGCCGGGCTTTCCACCCGGGGCCAGTCGAATTTCGGGAACCGGGCGATTTTGGTCTCATCGGTGTTGGTGAGCGAGAGCGTATAGCCGGATCGGCCGTGAAACGCGGCGGTGAGATGGAGGATTTGGGTGCCGAGGCGTGACGACCGGCCGCGCGCTTCGTTGTGGCGCGATTTCCAGTCGAACGCGGTTTTCAACGCATTCTCCACGGCCGGCGCTCCCCCCTCAATGAAAAACAGGTGGGGCAACTCGGGATCGCCGAGCACGTCGACGAAGGTTTCCACGAAGCGGGCAAAAGCCACAGTGGCCACGTCCGAGTTGGACGGCTTGGTCAGCGCCGCCGCCAGCAGCTCGTCGCGGAATTGGCGGTCGTCGCGCAGCTCAGGCGGATTGATACCTAACGGCAAGGTCGCGTAGAACGAGAACATGTCCAGGTAGGTGGCGCCGGTGCGGGCGTCCACGAGCCAGGCGCCAGAGCTTGCCGCCAAATCCACTACTAGGTCAAACCCGTCGACGAGCAGATGCCGACGCAGCACATCCAGCACGGAATTGGGTTTCACGGCGGCTCCCTGGCTAGCGATTTGTTATGAAATATTCATACCAGCCGGTAGTCCAGGTCCGCCGGCAAAGTCTGGATATCCATTTGCGCGCGTTGCAGCTGGCCCCGGTAGTCCCAGTTGACGGCTTGCCAGCGCGTCACCTGCTCGAGCATCCACGGCCCTGATTGCCGGCTGCCATTGCCGGAAAGTCCATTGCCGCCGAAGGGCAGATGTGCCTCAGCGCCGACCGTGGAGTTGTTCACGCTCACCATGCCGGCAGTGCTGGCGTTACGGAACCGGAACGCGGTGGGAATGTCAGTGGTGTAGATGGCGGCGGTCAGACCGTATCCGGTGCCGTTGGCCAACTCGATGGCTTCGGCGAGGGTGTCAAAGACGCCGACTCCGACAACAGGCCCGAACGTCTCCATCCGATACAGCTCATCATCGGGACGAATGCCCACCACGAGGGTAGGGTGACAGTACAGGCCCTTATCGGGATCTCCCACGAACCCGCGCCGGGGACTACTGCTGGTGATACGGCCAACATCGCCCGACCCGGCCAGGGTGTGGTGCGATTGCGTCATGTCGAGAAAGCTGGCGAAGCGGTCTAGATAGCGCTCGGCGATCAACGGCCCATACAGCACGTCTTTGGTGGGGTCTCCCACCACGGCGGCTTCCACCGCGACAGTCAGCCGGCGGACGAACTCGTCATGCACCCGGCGCTGCGCCCAGACCGTGCCGAGCGAAGTGCAACGCTGTCCAGCCGTGGCGAAGCCGCTGAACAGCGCACCGCTGATGGCGAGGTCCACGTCAGCATCGTCCATCACCACCAGCGGATTCTTGCCGCCCAGCTCCAGGCAGGGAATCTGCAGGTGCTTGCCGCACAGTTCACTGATCTGCCGCCCTGCCGCGGTCGAGCCGGTGAAGCCCACCTTATCGACGAGCTTCGTGTCCAGCGCCGCCGTCAAGCCAGCAAAGGAGTTCTCCGGATCGGCGTGTACCAGATTCAAAGCACCCGGTGGGAGACCAGCATGGAGGAACAGCGCGGTCAGCGCGTCAGCCACCGCGGGCGCAAGCTCCGATGGCTTCCACACCACGGTGTTACCAGCTAGCAATGCCGGCACCAGGTACCAGGACGGCACCGCCGCCGGGAAGTTCGCCGCCGTGATAACCGCGACAACACCGAGAGGGCATCGGAAGGTGAACAGTTGCTTGTCCGGCATCTCACTGGGCACGGTTTGGCCGTACAGCCGCCGCCCTTCCGAGAGGAAAAAGCTACAGGTGTCGATGATCTCCTGCACCTCGCCGAGCGACTCCGGGTACGGCTTGCCGATCTCGCGGGTGATTAGGGCTGCCAAGGCGTCAGCATTGGCCTCGACCAGCCGGCCGATCCGCTCGATGACACGGCCCCGGATGGGCGCGGGAACCTCCGCCCACTCGGGCTGAGCATGGCGCGCGGCCCGGCACGCGTCGACGAAGGTCTGCGATGAGGCCAGCTCGACCGTAGCTACCACGTCCCCCAGATCCGCCGGATTGAGAGAGGACGCGCGGCCGGCCGGGGTGGCGGTGACGCGCTTGCCCGCGATAATCGAAGCGAGCTGACGATTGCGGCCTGCCTGAGATGTGGTCACGCTTGTCATCAGAAGAACCTCCGCATCGTCTCGCACGTTTCGCCTGGGAAAATCACTGTCTCTGGCAGGGAAGTTTCCTCGTGGGTAATTTCCGGGAACCGGTTTTCCCCAGAAAATATGCTGACGAGTTTATCCACCAGTTTCCCCTCGACGTCCCTAGACACGTCATGACGCACTAAACTTGGGCTGGGGCGGTCCCCCCGTGGAGGGTGGGGTATGCAGACGCGACCATTACACTAGCGATCATGCAGTCTTCCTCACAGTTGGTCACTCAGGCAGCGCAGGCTGCCGCCGCGGCGGCGCCTTCACTAGCCAGTGCATCAGACGAAAAGATCGATGAGGTGCTACAAGGGGTTGCCGCGTTGGCGACAGCGCGTCAATCTACGATCGTGGCCGCGAACCAGGAGGACGTGGCGGCAGCCAGGCGCCGATTGCCCTTGGGCACACTGGACCGGTTACGGCTGGACGAGCGGCGGCTGGAGCTTATGGCCCAAGAGATTGGTTCGCTGGCGGAACTGCCCCATGTGGGGCGAGCGGCGCAGCGTTACCGCAGTGATCGAACCGGAGAGGACCTCGAGATCACGGAGCGACGGATCCCGATTGGTGTGGTGGGCGCCATTTACGAAGCGCGGGGCGCGGTGACTGTAGATATTGCCAGCCAGTTGATCAAGTCCCGCAATGCGGGTGTGCTACGGTCTGGAAGCGCGGTGCTGGGCACCGCTTCGACGCTGATGGATACCGTGATTTCCCCGGCGCTGGACCAAGCCGGGATGCCGTCTGAGGCGATTCAGCTGCTCCGTAGCGACGACCACAATTCGGCGGAAGCTTTGGTCACGATTCCCCAGCTGGTTCCGGTGGTCGTCATCCGGGGGAGCGGCCCGACCACGGCAAAGCTGAGCCGGCTGGCCGCGGCGCACGGGGTGCACGCGCTGGCCCACGCCGAGGGCGGCGGGGTGATGTATGTCCACCCCAGCGCGGATCGAGATCTGGCGTTGGGCCTCATCGAGAAAAGCCTGGACCGGCTCGGGGTGTGCAACCGGCTGAACCTGCTACTGCTAGACGCGCGAATCTGGGACGAGTTCCTGCCCTCGGCACAGAAAAAGCTCGACGAACTCGGCATCGCGGCATCGCTGCCACCGCATGACCATCCGCTGGGCCACGAGTGGGCCTCGGATCCCGATCGCCAAGCCACCGTCACCATTGCGGCAGCCGAAGGTCCAGCCGCTGCCGCGGCGCTGGCTAATGCGGAAACGCCGGGCATCGCCGCCTGCGTCGCCGCGGAGGATGCCGCTGTCGCACAAGAATTCCTGGATCTCTTCTCCGGTACCGGTGCGTTCTGGAACGTGCCCACCCGGCTGTTGGACGGTTTCAAACTCACCGGCGCGCCGGAAACCGGCATCAATGTGGCCCGGGCCGTGGCACCTCGCGGTCCTGTCACCTATCGTGACCTTTATCTGCGCCAATACCTGGTCACGCGAGGCGAGCAAAACCTATAGCGCGAATGAAGGTGGCCTTATTCGGCTGGCGCTACGCGATGAGGGCGGTGTGCTGCTCCTCGAAGTCGCGGACAGCCGGAACACTCTTCTGATGCGGGACAAGCTGGTTGCGCAGCGCACAAAGTTGCCCAAGGCAATAGGTAGAACTGACTCCAGCGACAAGGGTAAGAGCTTGCTGACCGTACTGGGCAGCCTGCTCAACCTCACTGCGAAGTAGTTCAGCCTGGGCAAGCCACACTAGGTTTAGAATGCGGTCTCGCACATAAGACTCGTCGTACTTAACCAGAGCGTCAGTAATCGCGGGCACAGCCTGTTCTGCCTTATTGAGTTCTAAATAGCAGTGTCCTGCGAATTCAGGAAGACGGGCCTCGCTGAACCAATAAGTCCACGAGGGATCGGCAGCGGTATCAGAAGCAACAAAGGCATTCCGGGCTTCGTCGAGCGCCTGCTCGCATTCAGATGCCTGACTGGCCCTCGCATAGGCGAAAGCCAGACGGACCTCCAGCATGGCCTTGGTGGTAGCGGTGGCAGCATCTTTCGCGCCGGTGACCGCGTGCTCAGCTAAATCAACCGCATCACCCGCATCACCTACCTGGGTAGCTTGCCAGCTCAAGCAGGACAGGATAAGCGCCCCGAGCGGGCGATCCCCGGCGGTGTGGGCGGCGTGCAACCCCGCCTGCCAATAGCGCTGCGCCGCGCTGTGCAGCCCAGCGTCAAATGCCACCCACCCCGCGAGCTGCGCCAACTCCCCGGCTACTGCATATAGCCGCCGACCGACGGTGCCGCTGGTAAATGACGAGCTCTTCAGCAGGTTGGTGGCGAAGCCCAGCTCCGCGTGAACCACGCTGTGTAAATCTTTGCCGCCGAGCCGGTCATCCATGCGGCGCAACCCAGGAATGCGACTTTCAAACCAAGTCACGAACTCGTCATCCACCTGACCGCCCTTCGCGACGGCAATCAATTTGCCGGGGTCGATGGTTGTCCAGTCCACCGCGAGACCCGTCAATGCCGTGCCAGTAACCCCCATAAACCCCCGTCGATCCCGCAAACAAGCCTCCACAGCGTCGCTCAGCAGTCCCAAGCTGCCTACTCTGGTCCAGGGGATACCCACTGGAAAATCGTCCCACGCCGGCAGCCATGCCGGCCAGGGGTGGCGGTCCAGCTCATCAGCAGGCACATCGAGTGCCTTAGCCAACGCAAGCTGGGATATCCGGTCTGGGGCCACACCCCAGTGCTCCCAGCGCCACACCTTGTTCCGGTTGGCGGCCATATTAACCCCGGAGTGATCCCGGATCACCTCCGCGGTCCGCTGTTCCGACCAGTCACGGGTTTTCCGCACATAGGTGAGCGGGTGGACGAGCACTCCCAGCTCACTTATGGATGAGACCCCCATCGCCCCTGCCTTTCCCTCGCGGTTATGACTTGAATGTACACCGATCCCCGCTGGTAGCCGGTAATTCTTTTCGCTGAGAAAACCCGAAGGGACGACACCCGGACCACCGCGAAACCCTGGCCAGATCGCGGACAACGCGGTTCGCTAGTTCTACCCCCGAGATTTCCCGCGGATGCGATGCCCAACACCTAGTGACATCGAAACAGTCACTTCTGGTCACAGGCGAACCGAGAGAAGGTGACGATATAGGGCAAATCAAGCTAGCCGCCCAGCGGCGCCGCGCAGCCACCGTACCGATGCCTGACACCAATCAGGCACTTTTCGGGCAGTGCCAAACTACCGAAGCAGAGCAGCTGGAAGCTGGCGTGCCCGCTTCCGAAGCTAGGGCGCTGGCGGCGCTGAGTGAGGAGTTCTCCGCATGGACCATCGATCGCACTCCCGCCGGCCGTTGGATGGCGCTGCGCCTGACCGATGACGCACCCAGTGCTGGCCGCGTAGAACACGTCTGCGCTCATGAACTCGATGACTTGCGCGATCGGCTGCGGAAAACCCTCATTCCCACCCGTAAAAGGCTCAGCTATCTATAAGGAGTGCCCATGCGTAGCGAACGGATTTTTCCCGCGGAACGAGAAGAGACCCGCGCCGCCCGGCACTTTACGCGGGATATGCTGGGCCGATCCTGCGCCCGCCGTGACGACTGTGAACTGCTTATCTCCGAGCTGTTCACGAACGCGGTGACGCATAGCGCCTCCAAAGAGATTCAGGTCACGCTCATTCAGGAGGGCGGGATAGTACGCGGCGAAGTCCGTGACCAAGGCGGGGCAAGCGACCCGCAACCCAGCCAGCAGACGCAGGATGAGATGGATTTCCTAGAAGAAGTCAGCGAGCTGGACGATGTGGATTTCAGCCTGCTCGCCGAAGACGGACGCGGCCTAGCTCTTGTTGAGCAATACAGCGCCGGAAAGTGGGGGGTCGACCACGACGAGGACAGCCGTACCGTCTGGTTCGAGCTCGACGGCTGTGCCTGCCAGACGTCCGCGCTAGCTAGCACCTGAGCCAGCCGGCTGCACCCGACGTCCCCAAGCCAGGGCGCGTGTGACCTCACATTCTCAGCAAAAGTTATCCACAGTTCCCTCGTGGTCCTGGCTTCCTTCGTGGAGTCGACTTATTATCGAACGTAAGTTCGATTTAGGAGGAGGCTGCCTTGATCACACGCACCCCACTGCCAGCAGATGACACGACAGTACCGCTTGCTCTGATCCCGCTCCCAGGACCAGAGCACTCATTCCCGTACGCTGGTCGACACATGAACGATATATCAGCCTCCATACCGCCCATACCGGCCTTTCATGTCTGTAAGCACACGGAAAGGCCGAACTATCATCGCCTACTCGGACCACGCGGAGGTTCCGCTCTCATCTGCGGGGACGCTGCCGCTATTCTGGCCGCCATGCCGGCGGGCAGCGCGCAGACGGTGATCACTTCACCCCCGTACTGGTCACTGCGGGATTATGGCATCGAAGGACAACTCGGTCTGGAATCATCGGTTTACGCGTTTATCGAATGTCTAGTCGAGGTCTTTGAGCAAGTACGGCGAGTCTTGCGCGAGGACGGCGCTCTCTGGCTCAATATTGGAGACTCCTACACATCAGGGGGGAGGACGTGGCGGGCGCCTGACAAAAAAACCCCGCGCGTGCCATGGACATTCGCCCGCCTACCCCAGAGGGATTAAAGCCGAAAGATCTCATCGGGGTTCCATGGCGGCTCGCGTTCGCCCTCCAGCAAGCAGGATGGTACCTGCGCTCGGACATCATCTGGAACAAGCCCAACTGCCAGCCTGAAAGTGTCCGCGACCGGCCTACTCGCGCACACGAGTATGTGTTCCTCTTCTCCAAGAGCGAGCGATACCGATACGACGTCGACGCGATCACGGGACCTCACGGCCGTCGCCTACGCACGGTCTGGGACATCAAAACCCAGGCGAACCCAGAAGCCAACGGGCACTTCGCCACCTTCCCTCCAGCTCTGGTCGACCCTTGCGTGCGCATCACCTCCAACCCCGGGGACATCATCCTGGATCCCTTCGTGGGCTCAGGCACGACAGCGGTTGTCGCGGGTAACCGGGGGCGTCGGTTCGTAGGTCTGGAACTCAACCCGGAATACCTAGAGATTGCGCGTAACCGCCTGACCAAGGAAGGCTTCCAGGAAATTGTCGAAGAAAAATGACAGACTTCCATCCCTGTGCCAATCCCTCAACGATGTCATCGGCCAACTCGTCACCGGAGTTGATGGCGAGTTCACCGCACAGGACGTGAGCCAACTTCCGTTACTCACTCTCGGAGCGCAACTCGACGGGTCGTGGCGCACCCGCATCGGTCAGCGGGCCACCAAGGCAGTCTTTGAAGCGATCAAGGATATCGTCAAATCGGTTGACATCTCCTACCAGGAACTCTCCGATAGTCTCACGCTCGTCAACCGCTCTGGAAGGAAAGTCACCGTTGCCTTGGCCGCTGATCCGGATGTTGTCATTACTGAAGAAGTAAGCGAAGGACAAGCCTTTATTAAGGTAGCTATCGAGATCAAAGGGGGAACAGACCAAAGCAACGCACACAATCGCGCTGGTGAAGCAGAGAAGTCACATCAAAAGCTCAGAGCTGAGGCTGACGACTTCTGGACTGTCATTTCCATCAAAGAAATGAACATAGCCGTACTCAAGCAGGAGTCTCCCACAACCAGGCAGTGGTTCGACGTGACCGAAGTGCTGGAGCGCAACGGAGACTCCTGGAACAGACTGCAAGACCGCGTCCGCGTCGCCATGGGAATCTAATGGCCAAATTCTTTCAGGTGCGCTTGGACTCTTGCAGCATGATGTAATCCACATTGCCGAAGCCACCATCAATCACTATTGTCTCGCCGGTAATGAACGACGCTTGGTCACCGAGCAGGAACGCGACCAAACGAGCCTTAGTCTCCCACTAGTGGGAGGAAGTCATTCCTGCAGACCGAGGCAAGTCTGGAATGCCTCCTCGATACGGGCAAACTCAGTAGAGGCCAAGCGTCCCCTCCGCCGACGGAAACGGCTCTTGGCCACGGTATGGATGTCGACGACGTTAGCGTAACTGACGGGATAGCGGGTCAGACCGGCCTCAGCGCTGAGTGAAACGTGCGTTGCTGGAGAGCCTTCGGTGCCAGTCACCACGATGACGTTGACCGCCGCCAAACGGGATGCCACAGAGTGGACGGTTAAGACAATAGCTGGGTGCTCCCCTATTTGGGGTAGCTTCACATCCCAAACTTCCCCCCGTAATGGTTCCACGCAGCCGCCCTTTAAATGGAGTCGTCGGCGATGACTCCGGTCGGCAGGGGCGCGATCTTCCCGCCATAGAAACGATCGAGTTCGGCCACGGCCGCTTTCTCGCGCGCTCGACGATGCAGCATCCGCAAGCCCTCCCGCACCAGCTCAGACGTTCCATCGAGGCCGAGTATTTCGGCGTCCTTAGTCAATTTGGCGGCGAAGTCAGCGCGAACCCGTGCCTGCATAATGACACTGCCACGCTGATCAGACCCCATGGTTGGTAGCTGTTCGCTGTCCATGTGTAAACAGTATGTCATACAGCGCCCGGGGACAAGCGGAGGTATCCGGCGTGTGGCCTTGTGGCCAGGTTTCGTCACGTATACGTGACGAAACCTGGCCACAAGGCCACACGAGGGCCGCTTACCGGATGAAGAGGGCGGCGGCTTGGGTGAGGTTCAGCGCTGGCTGGGGTAGGATGCCCAGCACCACGGTCATGGCGACACCCAGGCCGATAACGATCCCACTCAGCACGCTGGGCGCGGCCACTTGGGGACCGTCAGCCACCGGGTCGGAGAAGAACATCAGCACAATGACCCTTACATAGAAGAACGCGGCCACCGCGCTGCTGACCACTCCGACCACGACTAGCGGCGTGGCGCCACTGGCGGCAGCGGCCGCGAAGACGCCGAACTTGCCGATGAAACCGCTGGTGAGCGGAATCCCCGCCAACGCCAGCAGAAACAGCGCGAACGCGCCAGCAACCAGGGGGGAGCGCCGCCCCAGCCCGGCCCACCGGGACAGGTGGGTTGCCTCACCGCTCGGGTCCCGTACCAGCGTAACGATCGCGAAGGCGCCGAGGGTGGTGAAGCCGTAGGCCAGTAAATAAAACAGCGTGGCGGACAGACCCTCACGACTGACCGCGATCACCCCAGTGAGAAGAAAACCCGCGTGGGCCACTGAGGAATACGCCAGCATCCGTTTGATATCGGTCTGGGTAATGGCGACCACCGCGCCGATCAGCATGGTCAGCACGGCTACCACCCACATCACCGGCCGCCAGTCCCACCGCATACCCCCCAGCCCAACATAGAACACCCGGAGCAGCGCGCCGAAGGCGGCAATCTTGACCGCAGCGGCCATCAAACCGGTGACCGGCGTGGGCGCTCCTTGGTAAACGTCGGGAATCCAGGAGTGGAAGGGCGCCACCCCGACCTTGAACAACAGCCCGACCGCCAGCAGCGCCATGCCGAGCAACAGCAGCGGTTCCGTACCGACATGCGCGGCGCTGGCAGCGGCAATACCAGCCAACTCCACCGTCCCGGCGTAACCGTACAGCAGTGCCACCCCGTAGAGGAAAAACGCCGAGGCAAACGCTCCTAGCAAAAAGTACTTTAAGGCCGCCTCTTGAGAGAGCAGCCGACGCCGGCGAGCCAACCCGCACAGCAAGTACAGCGGCAGGGACAGCACCTCGAGCGCGACGAAAGCAGTCAGCAGGTCATTGCTGGCGGGAAAGAGCAGCATGCCGCTCACGGCGAACAGGATTAGTGGGAAGACCTCGGTGTGCGTGAGGCCCGCGGCCGCGGCAGCCTGCTCCTGAGCACTGCCTGGCGCTGCGGCGGCCTGCGCGACGAAGGTGTCGCCGCCGGCTGTCTTCCGGTCGGCCGCCAATAGGACGGCCAGGATGGCCAACAACAGCACGGTCCCCTGCAGAAACAGCGCGGGCCCGTCAATGGCGATGGCCCCGGCGGCGGTAAGGCCTCGCCGACCCGCTAGGAAAATCACCGCCGCGAACCCGCTGACCAGCGAGAGCAATGTCAACCCCAGCTGAGCGAAATACCGGGCGCCCCGTGGCAGAAAGGCCTCCACCAGCACACCCAGCACGGCTGCGCCAAAGACGATGAGCATGGGCGCCACCAGCGCGTACTCGATACTAGGGGCGGGGATTCCGCCAGCTGTGAGCCCGCTCATCGGCCAGGTCCTTTCCCGGTGATATCCAACCCCTGTTTCGAGAAACGGCGCCGAGTCGAGTCGTGCTGGGAAGCCAGGTTATCCCCAGGAAATATTTCACGGACGTTGTCCACACATCTTTCCGCACCTGCCGCCAGCCGAGGAAGGAGCGCTACACTTGGGCTGGGGCGGTCCCCCCGAGGAGGGTGGGGTATCCCCATTGCGTGACGACGCGAGCGCGAGATCAGGCTGATTGTCACCGTAGATCACTCGCCTCAAGTTCGGAAAACCCGGGCCCACCCACACCTGCCGGATCGACGGTGACATCCGTGCCCGCGACGAACGGCGCGGCTTGTTGGTGAACGTACCCCAGCGTGGTGTTCACCGCCGGGGTGATCAACTCGAGCATTGGCTTGGGATAAAACCCGAGCACGATGAGCATGGCCACCAGCGGGGCCACTGCCCAGATCTCTCGGGGTGCTAGGTCTTGCAGCCGCTCATTGCCGGGCTTGACCGGGCCGGTCATGGTGCGCTGATAGGTCAGCAGGATATAGACGGCGGCGAGAATGATCCCCAGCGTGGCTAGAATCGCGGCCACCGGATAGCGGATAAATGTGCCGGCCAGCACCAGGAACTCACTGATAAAAGGCGCTAACCCCGGCAAGGCCAAGCTGGACAGCCCCGCCAGCAGGAAGATCCCGGCCAGCAGCGGCGCTACCTTGGCCACCCCGCCGTAGTCAGCAATTCGCCGGGAACCACGACGGCTAATCAGGAAACCGGCGATCAAGAACAAGGCTGTGGTCGAGAGCCCATGCGTGACCATATATAAGGTGGCGCCAGCTTGCCCCTGGCTGGTCATGGCGAAGATGCCCAGCCCGATGAAACCGAAGTGGGAGATCGAGGTATAGGCGATCAGCCGCAACAAGTCGGTTTGGCCAATCGCCAGCAACGCGCCGTAGATAATGCCGATCACACACAGCGTGATGATCAGCGGAGCGAAATACTTGGCCGCCACCGGGAACAATGGCAGGCAGTACCGCAGCATGCCGAAGGTGCCGGCTTTGTCTAACACTCCCACCAGCAACGCCGCGCTTGGCGGGGTGGTCTCGCTCGCCGCGTCCGGTAGCCAGGTGTGGAACGGCCATAGTGGCGCCTTGATTGCAAAGGCTAGGAAGAACCCGGCGAACAACGCTTTGGCCACCCCCGAATCAATGGCTAGCCTGCCGTCGGCCACCGCCTGCGTGAGAACCTCGACGTCGAACGTTCCTTCGCCCAGCCGCTGGGCTGAGATGACGTATAGCCCGATCACCGCGGCGAGCATGAGTAATCCCCCGGCCAAGTTGTACAGCAGAAACTTCACGGCCGCGTACGAGCGCTGGGCGCCACCGTAGCTCCCGATGAGGAAGTACATCGGGATCAGCATGACTTCAAAGAAGACGTAGAACAGGAAAAGGTCCTTGGCGGCGAAAACTCCGATCATCATGGCCTCGATGACCAACAGCAAGGCAAAGAAGACTTGCCCCCTACGCCCGTCCTCGACGTTCCGCCAGGACGCCAGCATCACCACCGGGGTGAGCATCGCGGTCAGGGCGATGAGCACGAGGGCGATTCCGTCCACCCCCAGGGCATAGGAAATGCCGAATTGCGGAATCCACGCGTAACGCTCGCGGAACTGAAACCCACCAATGCCGGGATCGAACTGCGTGGACAAAACTCGCACGCCGACCAACACCAGCAGCGATATGGCGAGCGCCAACCGCTTGGCCCACTTCGCGAAACGCGGCGGCAGCGCAACCGTTGCCACTGCGCCGGCCAATGGCAGCGCGCCCAGGATGGTCAGCATCGGAAGGTTCCGCATCACAGCCTTCCCACCAGGACGGCGACCACGAGGGCCGCGCCAGCGAACATTCCCAACGCATAGGACCGCACGAACCCGGTCTGCAGCCGCCGCAGTCGCCCGGACGTGCCACCGATCAGCGCGGCAAAGCCATTGACCAAGCCGTCAACGCCGCGGTTATCCGCGAAAATCAGCAGCCGGGTGAGCCATTGGCCAGGGCGGACGAACACGGCTTCGTTGACGGCATCGCCGTAGAGGTTGCGCCGGGCGGCCCTGGTGACCAGCGAACCGACGGGCGCTGCCACCGGCGCCTCCCGACGGCCATAACGCAGGTAGGCGAGTCCCGCGCCCGCGCCCGTCAGAGCCAGGGTGACCAGCGTCAGCACCCACCGGGGAAAGGTCAACTCCTGGTGCTGATGTCCTACCACCGGTTCCAGCCAGTGCCGCAGCGCGTTTCCGGTCACGAATAACAGCCCTGCCGTTGCCGAGCCCACTGCCAGCAGGATCATCGGCACGGTCATCACCCGGGGCGCCTCCCGCAGTTGCGGTGCCCGCGGCTCGCTATCCCAACGACGCTTCCCAAAGAAGGTCATCAGCATCAGCCGGGTCATATAGAACGCGGTCAGCCCCACCCCCAGCAGAGCCACTCCACCCAGCAGCCAGCCCGTGACGCCGCCGGTGGAGAACGCGGCCTCAATGATTCTGTCCTTGGAGAAAAACCCCGCGAATGGCGGCACACCAATGATGGCCAGATACCCCACCCCCATGGTGGCGAACGTGACCGGCAGCAGCGGACGCAAGCCGCCGTACCGGCGCATGTCTACCTCGTCGCCCATGGAATGCATCACGGATCCAGCGCCCAAAAAGAGCCCGGCTTTGAAGAAACCGTGGGTGAGCAAGTGCAGCAGGGCAAAGACATATCCGGCCGGGCCCAAACCAGCGGCCATGATCATGTAGCCGATCTGACTCATCGTGGAGGCAGCCAGCACTTTTTTGATGTCATCCTTGGCGCAGCCGATGATCGCGCCGAATAGCAGCGTGACCGCGCCCACGATGACCACGGCCAGCTGCGCGGCGCTCGCCACGTCGAAGATGGCATGCGAGCGGGTGATCAGGTAGACCCCGGCGGTCACCATAGTGGCGGCGTGGATGAGCGCCGAGACCGGGGTGGGTCCTTCCATGGCATCCAACAGCCAGGACTGCAACGGAACCTGCGCGGATTTGCCGCAGGCAGCCAGCAGCAACAACAGCCCAATAGCGGTGAGTGTGCCTTCACCGGTCGCTGACGCGCTGGAGAAGATCTCGCTGAACGAGACCTTCCCGAAGGTAGCGAGCATAACGAGGATCGCTGCCAGCAGTCCGGCGTCGCCGACCCGATTGACCAGGAACGCCTTTTTCGCCGCGGCCGCCGCGGCCGGCTTGTGCTGCCAAAACCCGATCAGCAGGTAGGACGCGAGACCGACCCCTTCCCACCCGACATACAGCCCCAGATAGTTGTCGGCCAGCACCAACAGCAGCATGGCCGCGAGGAAGAGATTGAAGTAGCCGAAGAACTTCCGCCGGTTAGGGTCATGGGCCATATACCCCACGGCGTAGACGTGAATGAGTGAGCCCACTCCGGTGATCAGCAACACAAAGCACATGGACAGCTGGTCCAGCACAAGGCCAGCATCAACCTGGAGCCCGTTCACCGGAATCCAGCTGAACAGATGCAACACCTGAGTCCGGCTGTCAGCTGGCGCGCTGAGCAGCGCCCCGAAGCACAGCAGCGCATATCCGAAACTGACCAGACTTGCCCCAGCGCCGAGCCGGTGTCCCCACCGATCGGTTCGGCGTCCGCCGACCAGCAATACCGCGGCACTGACCAGCGGCAACGCGATCAGCAGCCACATTCCAGACAGGATTGGCCCGCCAGCCGCGATGGGAAGCGCCTCAGGCTCGCTGATAAGGGCAGTGACCATGGATCGCGCTACCCCTTCAGCAGGCTGGCGTCGTCAACCGAGGCGGAGTGGCGAGTGCGGAAGATCGCCATGATGATGGCCAAGCCGACCACGACCTCGGCCGCGGCCACCACCATGGTGAAGAACGCGATGACGTGCCCGTCCAGGTCGCCATTGATGCGCGCGAATGCTGTGAACGCCAGATTGGCGGCGTTGAGCATCAGCTCGACACACATAAATATCACAATCGCGTTGCGGCGCAGCAGTACCCCGGCCGCGCCCAGGGTGAACAGCAACGCTGACAGGTAAAGGTAATACGCGGGGCTCACCGGGCGCCCTCCTCGTCCGCGGGGTTCTCAGCGGCAGACCTCTCCTGGATGGCCGGCGCCGGTGAGGCCGCTGCCGCGTCGGCTCGCCCCAGACTCGGTGGAGGCGCTACCACAGGCGGGGAGCTCACATCCTCGCGTTGAGCTAGCGCTGACGGGACCGACAGCGACGCGGGCGATCCGTCCGGCAGCAGCGCGGGAACGTCCACCGCATTGTGCCGGGCATAAACGCCGGGCCCGGGCAACGGGGTAACGTGCTTGCCGGCACGAAATCGCTGCGTGGCGAGCTCGCGCTGCGTTGTCCGGGCAGTGTGCCGCTGCGCAGAGGTCAGCACCATCGCGCCGACCGCCGCGACAATCAGCAGCGCTCCCGTCACCTCGAATGCCCACACGTACCGGGTGAAGATCCGAGTTGCCACGGCCGAGACGTTGCCCGCGGTTTGCGCTTCGGTCAGTCCTGCCGCGTTGTCCAGCGACGCGTGCATCAGGGCGGTAATCAGCAAGCTACCGAAGCCGAGGCCGGCGGCGGCCGCCGCCCAACGCTGACCTGGCAGCGTCTCCACCAGGGAATCCGCGGCGGCCACGCCGACCAGCATGAGCACGAAGAGAAACAGCATCAACACCGCGCCGGTGTAGATCACCACCTGGACGATGCCCAGGAAGACCGCCCCTTGGGCGATGTAGAGGATCGCGAGGCACCCCATAGTCAGCGCCAGACCCAGCGCGCTATGGACGGCTTTTTTGCTGGCCAACATGACCAGCGCCGCCAATGTCGCGAGCGGGGCGAGTACCCAGAACAGCACCGCCTCGCCGGTCGAAGCCGCGGGACCGGCAGCCAACACGGTGATCATGACCCCACCCCGCTTTTCGGAGCGGAGTTCGCCGAAGGGACGGCAGCGCCATGCACGTGAGATGGAGCGTCCTGGGCCGGGGCCGCCGCGGTAATCTTCCCGGCGTAGTAGTCCTGCTCGGTCGCGCCCGGCGGCATGGGGTGCGGCGGTGGCGTCATGCCGGACCGCAGCGGCGCCAGCAGCTGCTCCTTGGTGAAAATCAGGCTCTCTCGACTGGTGTCGGCCAGCTCATAGGAGTTGGTCATGGTGAGGGCTCGAGTGGGACACGCTTCCACACATAACCCACAGAAGATGCACCGCAGGTAGTTGATTTGATACACGCTGCCGTACCGCTCGCCCGGGGAATAGCGCTCGGTTTCAGTGTTGTCCGCGCCCTCTACGTAAATGGCGTCCGCGGGACAGGCCCAGGCGCACAGTTCACAGCCGATGCACTTTTCCAGGCCATCGGGGTGCCGGTTCAGCAGGTGACGGCCGTGGTAGCGCGGGGCGGGAGGCTTAGGTTGCTCCGGATATTGCTCGGTGTTGGCCTTGCGGAACATGGTCGCGAAGGTCACTCCGAACCCGGCGATTGATTTGAGGAACTTAGGCACCGCTGCCCTCCTGAGAAGCTCCTGGCCGCTCGACCGTGCCCGACAGCACGGACGGCACGCTCTGGCCGGGCAGCGGCGGCACGGGATAGCCGCCAGCCAGCGGGTCGAACTCCCCGCCGCTGGGCGGCTCCGGGGATACCACGTCTCCGACCCGCGGCCTGCGCACGACCAGGGCATCGTAGAGAAAACTCAGCAGCAACAACCCGAGCAGAACACCGCCGCCATACAGCACCACGGTGCGCACGTCCGTCCCCTGAGTGCGCAGCGCCCGCACAGTCGCCACCAGCAGAATCCATACCAGCGAGACCGGGATCAGGACCTGCCAGCCCAGCTTCATGAACTGGTCGTAGCGTAGCCGGGGCAACGTGCCGCGCAGCCAGATGAATCCGAACAGCAACACCAGGACTTTACCGACGTACCACAGCAGCGGAAACCACCCGGAGTTGGCGCCGTCCACCAGCGAGATCGGCCACGGCGCTCGCCAGCCACCCAGAAACAGCGTGACAGCCAGTGACGAGACTCCGACCATGTTGATGTACTCGGCCAGGAAAAACATGGCGAATTTCAGTGACGAATACTCAGTGTGGAAACCGCCAACGAGCTCGCTTTCCGCTTCAGGTAGGTCAAACGGAGCCCGATTGGTCTCACCCACCATGGATGTCAGGTAGATGAGAAATGACGGCGCGAGCAGCACCGCGTACCAGCCGGATTGCTGCGCGTCCACGATCTGGGAGGTGGACATGGACCCGGCATAGAGAAAAACCCCGACCAGCGAAAGACCCATGGCCACTTCATAGCTGATCATCTGGGCGGAGGAACGGAGCCCACCGAGCAGCGAGTAGGTGGAGCCGGAGGACCATCCGGCCAGCACAATGCCGTAAATGCCGACGGAGGCCACCGCCAAGATATAGAGCACCGCCACGGGAAAGTCGGTGAGCTGGAGTGGCGTGCGGTGCCCAAAGATGGACACCTGGGGGCCGAAGGGGATCACCGCGAATGTCAGGAATGCCGGCACCGCGGCGAGGATGGGAGCCAGCAGGTAGACCGGCTTGTCCGCGGCCTTGGGGATGAGATCTTCCTTCAAGGCCAGCTTGATGCCATCGGCCAGGCTCTGCAGTAAACCCAACGGGCCGACCCGGTTGGGGCCGATGCGCATCTGCATGCGCGCGAGCACCCGGCGCTCCAACCAGATGACGAACAGCGTGATCAGCACCAGGAAGATGAAGATGGCCAGGGCTTTCCCGGTGATGAGCCACCACGGATCCCGGCCGAAGGCGGCCAGCGTGCCGGCTGCCTCGTGCGGCGGAAAAGGCAGCACGCCTAGTTCTTCTGGAATCATCCCTGACCCTTTCCGGCGACGCGGACCACGGCCCCGGCATCCACACCCAGGTCGCGACGCACCGCGCACCCTGCCGAGTTGGCCGGCAGCCACACCACCCGATCCGGCAGGTCGGTGATGATCAGCGGAAGTGTCACGTCCCCCTGCTTGGCGCTGATCGTCACCTCATCACCCTCGGCGACATCGATCTCCGCCGCGGTCGCGGCGGACAGTCGCGCCACCGCGGGTTTCGCGGTCTGGGCCAGGCGTGGCTCGTTATCCTGCAGCCGCCCGGCGTCCAGCAGCAACCGCCAGCTGGCAAGCACCGCCTCGCCCGCTCCCGGCTGGGGTGGCTGCTCAGGGGCGATGGCAGACATGACTGACCGCTGGCCGGTCCAGGTTCCGAGGTGGGCCATTTCCCGCCGTGCCGAAGCCACGTCGGGAAGCCCGAGGTGGACGTCCATGGCGTCGGCGATCGCGGTGAGCACCTGAAGGTCAGACAGAGCGCCAGCGTCCGGAAGTGCCGCGTCGAACGGGCGGGGGCGGCCTTCCCAATCCAGGAAAGTGCCGGATTTAGCTACCACCGGCGCCACCGGGAACACCACATCAGCTCGCTCGGTGACCGCGCTAGCGCGCAGCTCCAAGCTCACGATAAAGGGCGCGGCATCCAAGGCGGCCAGCGCGGCCCGGGGATCGGGCAGATCGTCCACCTCAACTCCGGCGACCAGCAACGCATTCAGCTCACCCAGGACGGCCGCTGCCACGATGCCGCTGGTGTCGCGTCCGGGCAGCGTTGGCAATTTCGACGTGGCCCAGGCGGCGGCCACTTCAGCGCGGGCTCGCGGATCGGCCACCGGCCGGCCACCCGGAAGCAGGATCGGCAAGGCGCCCGCTTCCACCGCGCCGCGTTCTCCCGCCCGGCGTGGTATCCAGGCCAACCGGGCGCCGGTGGCCTGCGCCAGCCGCGTTGCCGCGGATAAACCGCCGGCCACGGTGGCGAGCCGCTCCCCAACCAGGATGACCGCGCCTTTCGAGCGCAACAGGGTGGTCACTGCCCGGCGAATCTCGTTTCGCCGACCAGGCCGGGGCAGCTTGATGAGGGAATTCAGCAGCTCCGCTTCGTTTCCCGGCACTGCTGGCAGCAGGGTGCCGGTCATTTTTTCCAGCCCTCGACTGGCGTGGGAAGCGATGGAAAAAACCTTCAGGTTTCCCCGCGACACCGCCTTGCGCAACCGGAGGAAGATGATGGGCGATTCTTCTTCCGGCTCCAAGCCCGCTAACAGCACCACGGGGGCGTTGTCCAGATCAGCATAGGTCGGTCCCATACCCTGACCGGCGATATGCGACGCCAAGAAGGCAGCTTCCTCAGCCGAGTGCGGACGGGCCCGGAAGTCGATGTCATTGACAGCCAAAGCGAGGCGAGCGAATTTGGCGTAGGCGTAGGCGTCTTCCAGGGTAAGCCGTCCACCCGTTAACACTCCGGCTTTGCCCTGGGCGGCAGCGAGTCCGCGCGCGGCGGCCGTGAGCGCCTCCGGCCACGAGGCTGGCGCAAGCGCGCCGCCCTCGTCCCGAACTAGCGGGGTGGTGATTCGGTCCGCGGCGCTGGCATAGGTAAAGGCCCACCGGCCCTTATCGCAGTTCCACTCCTCGTTCACCTGGGGGTCGTCCCCGGCCAATCGGCGCAGCACCGTGCCACGGCGATGGTCGGTACGCTGAGCGCACCCGGAGGCGCAGTGCTCACACACACTGGGCGAGGACACCAGATCGAACGGACGAGCCCGGAATCGGTACGACGATCCGGTGAGCGCGCCCACCGGGCAAATTTGCACCGTATTGCCGGAAAAGTAGGACTCGAACGGCTGCTCAGCGTAGATGCCCACCTGCTGCAGAGCGCCCCGGTCGAGCATTTCGAGAAAGGGATCACCGGCGACCTGCTCGGAAAACCGGGTGCAGCGGGCGCACAACACACAGCGCTCCCGATCCAGCAGCACCGCCGGGGAGATGGCGATCGGCTTGGGGTAGGTGCGCTTGGGCTCGGCAAAGCGTGAGTCCGCCCGGCCATTGGACATGGCCTGGTTCTGGAGCGGGCATTCACCGCCCTTGTCACACACCGGGCAATCCAACGGGTGGTTGATGAGCAGCAGCTCCATCACTCCCTGCTGGGCTTTGTCGGCGACCGACGAAGTGAGCTGGGTTTTGACCTCCATGCCCTCGGTCACCGTGGTGGTGCACGATGCCAGCGGCTTGCGCTGTCCGGCCACCTCGACCAGGCATTGCCGGCAGGCCCCCACTGGGTCCAGCAACGGGTGATCACAGAACCGAGGAATGTGGATGCCTAACAGTTCGGCGGCCCGGATCACCAGTGTGCCCTTGGGTACGGAAATGTTGAAGCCATCAATGGTCAGGGTCACTAAGTCCGCAGGTGGCTGGGTGTGCTGGTCCGAGCTGCTCGCGGTGGTGGGAGTGACGGTCATACGGCATCACCTCCCACCGTTCCCATGGCCGCTGTCACCATGGGTGCTGTCACCATAGATTGGGCCGGGTCGAACGGGCACTTTCCTCGGGTGAGGTGGTCGATGTACTCGTCGCGGAAGTACTTCAGAGACGAGACGATCGGGCTGACCGCGCCGTCGCCCAGGGCGCAGAACGCCCGGCCGAAAATGTTATCGGCGATATCCAGCAGCTTCGCTAGGTCTTCCTCGCTGCCCTGGCCGCGTTCCAGTCGGGTCAGGATCTGCGTCAGCCAGGCGGTGCCCTCTCGGCAAGGAGTGCACTTGCCGCAGGACTCATGCGCATAGAACTCGGTCCAGCGCAGCACCGCGCGCACCACGCAGGTGGTGTCGTCGAAGACCTGCACTGCTTTGGTGCCCAGGATGGAGCCGGCCGCGGCCACGGACTCGTAGTCCAGCGGCACGTCGAGGTGCTCAGCGGTAAGCAGCGGGGTGGATGAGCCACCGGGCGTCCAGAACTTCAGCTGCTGCCCCGCCCGAACTCCGCCGGCCAGATCCAGCAGCTGCCGCAGGGTGATGCCCAGTGGCGCCTCGTACTGTCCCGGTCTGACCACGTGTCCAGATAGGGAGTACAGGGTAAAGCCTGGGGATTTCTCGGTGCCCATGGACCGGAACCACGCCACGCCGTTGCGCACGATCGGAGGTACGCTGGCAATGGATTCCACGTTGTTGATCACGGTGGGGCTGGCGTACAGACCGGCGATCGCGGGGAACGGTGGACGCAGCCGGGGCTGGCCTCGGTAACCTTCCAGGGAATCCAACAGCGCGGTTTCTTCGCCACAGATATAGGCCCCGGCCCCGGCATGCACCAGCAGCTCCAAGTCGAAACCTGAGCCGAGGATGTCCCGTCCTAGATAGCCGGCGCGGTACGCCTCGGCCACCGCGTGGTGCAACCGGCGCAGCGCGTGTGCCACCTCACCGCGCACATAGATGAAAGCGGAGTTGGCCCGGGTGGCGTACGCCGCGATGATCGCCCCCTCAATCAGCGCGTGCGGCGTGGCCATAATCAGTGGCATGTCCTTACAGGTGCCCGGCTCGCTTTCGTCCGCGTTCACCACCAGATAGTGCGGCGTGCCGTCGCCCTGCGGAATAAAGCCCCACTTGGCCCCGGTGGGAAAGCCCGCCCCGCCGCGGCCGCGCAACCCCGAGTCTTTGACCAGCTGGATAACCTCGTCCGGACTCATGCTCAGCGCTGTGCGCAGGGCCGTGTAGCCGTCGTGTTGGTGGTAGGTGTCCAGGGTCCAGGATTGAGGGTAGTCCCAGTACTGGCTCAACACCGGGGTGAGCAGGTCGGCCACGGTGGGAGGAGTATTGCTGCTTGACACGGTCAGCTCCTCCTCTTGATGGGAGTAGCCGGGTCCGACTTCGCGGTCTTCGCCGGGGCGTCGTGCGAGCTCGGGGTGGCTGTCGCGGAATCCGGCTCCGCGGAGGTTGACGGGCCTGGGGCGGTAGCTCCAATGCGGTTCCGGTGCGCTTTCGCCAAGCACAGCCCGGCGAGGGTCGCCGGCCCGCCGCCGCCGGCAGCTACCGCTTCCGGCCGGAAATCCGGAAACCCTGCCAACATGCGACCCACCTGCTTGAACGTACACAGTGGCGCGCCCCGGGTGGGCAGAGGTGACTTACCAGCCCGCAGCTCGTCGACCAGGTGGGTGGCTGACTCCGGGGTCTGGTTGTCAAAAAATTCCCAGTTGACCATGATCACCGGGGCGTAATCGCAGGCAGCGTTGCATTCAATGTGCTCCAGCGTGATGGCGCCGTCCTCGGTGGTCTCGCCGTGCTCGAGGCCGAGATGCTCGCACAGTGCGGCAAAGATGGCGTCGCCGCCGAGGACCGCGCACAGCGTGTTGGTGCACACCCCCACGTGGTACTCGCCGACTGGCCGCTGCTTGAACATGGTGTAGAAGGTGGCGATCGCGAAGACTTGGGCGCTGGTCAGGTCCAGCTGCTCGGCGCAGAACTCGATGCCATCCGAGCTGACGTATCCCTCCTCGGACTGCACTAGATGCAACAGCGACATCACGGCCGAGCGCGGCCGCGGATAGCGCGCGATGATCTCTTTGGCGTCCACTTCTAGGCGGGAACGCGTCTCGGAGGGGAACGGCATCAGCGGTCCACCCCCCCTAGCACCGGATCGATACTGGCTACCGCGACCACCACGTCGGCCAGTTGGCCGCCCTCGCACATCGCGGGAATGGCCTGCAGGTTCGCGAAAGACGGGTCGCGGTAGTGCACCCGGTAGGGGCGGGTACTCCCGTCGCTCACCATATGCACGCCCAGCTCTCCTCGGGATGATTCAATCGGCATATAGATTTGCCCGGGCGGCACCCGGAAGCCTTCTGTGACCAGCTTGAAGTGGTGGATGAGCGCCTCCATGGAGGTGCTCATGATGGTCCGGACGTGATCCAGCGAGTTACCCAAGCCGTCAGCGCCCAAAGCCAGCTGGGCTGGCCAGGCGATCTTGCGGTCCGCCACCATGACCGGGCCCGGCGCTAGCTTATCCAAACCCTGTTCCACGATCTTCAGCGACTCAGCCATTTCAGCGAGCCGGATTCGATACCGGCCATACGCGTCGCAGCTGGTCTGGACCGGCACGTCGAACTCGTAGCCGGAGTAGCCGCAGTAGGGTTGCGTCTTCCGCAGATCGTGCGGCAGTCCAGTGGCTCGCAGCACCGGCCCGGTGATTCCTAGCGCCATACAGCCGGTCAGGTCCAGATACGCCGTGCCCTGGGTACGCGCGGTGAAGATGGGATTCTCATTCAGCAGGTTCTCATAGTCACGCAGTCGGGTAGGAAAGATCCGCAGCAGCTCGCGGATGGCGTCTGTCGCGCCCGGCGGAAGGTCTTGGGCTAACCCACCCGGCCGGATGTAGGCATGGTTCATCCGCTGGCCGGTGATCATCTCGAAGATATCCAGAATCAGCTCGCGCTCCCGGAATCCGCAGGTCATTACCGTGAGCGCGCCGAGTTCCATGCCGCCAGTGGCGAGAGTGATCAAATGTGAGGCGATGCGGTTCAGCTCCATGAGCAGCACCCGAATGACAGTGGCTCGCTCAGGCACCTGCTCGGTGATGCCCAGCAGCTTCTCCACGGCGAGGCAGTAGGCCACCTCATTGAACAACGGAGCCACATAGTCCATCCGGGTGACGAATGTGACGCCTTGGGTCCAGGTGCGGTATTCGAGGTTCTTCTCAATGCCGGTATGCAGATAGCCGATAGCGCAGCGCGCCTCGGTGACTGTCTCGCCGTCCAACTCCAAAATCAGCCGGAGCACACCGTGACTGGATGGGTGCTGGGGGCCCATGTTCACCACAATGCGCTCGTGCGCGGCCTCGCTGGCCGCCGCAGCGATCACGTCCCAGTCCTGCCCGGTCGCGGTATAGGTGGCACCCGAGCTCACCTCCGGCGCCTCGACCCGCGGATCTACGGTCTGGCGAGGTGAGCTCATCAGCGGTACGCCCTCCGTTCGTCCGGCGGTGGAATCGAAGCGCCTTGATAGTCCACGGGGATGCCGCCCAGTGGGTAGTCCTTGCGCTGCGGGTGACCCGGCCAGTCGTCCGGCATGATGATGCGGTTCAGCGACGGGTGGCCGTCAAAGATAATGCCAAAAAAATCATAGGTCTCCCGCTCGTGCCAATCGCAGGCGGGGTACACCGCGAAGATCGAGGGAATATGTGGGTCGGCATCAGGCGCCGCGACCTCCAGCCGCACCCGCCGATTGTGCGTGATGGACAGGAAGTGGTAGACGGCGTGCAGCTCACGCCCGGTTTCCTCGGGATAGTGCACGCCGCTCACTCCCGCGCACATCTCAAACCGCAGCGCTGGGTCGTCACGAAGCCGCTGGACCACGCCCACCAGGTGCTCCCGGCGGACATGGCAGGTGAGTTCACCACGATCGGCCACGACTTTTTCTATTGCTTGCGAAAAGGACAAGCCAGCGGTGGTGAGAGCTGCTTCCAGCCGGTCGGCTATCTCGTCAAAGTACCCGCCGTAGGGACGCGGGGAGTCACCGGGCAACCGCACTGGCCGAACCAGCCGGCCGTACCCGGATGTGTCACCGGCGCCGCGGACGCCGAAAGCGCCGCGTTGCATCGCGATGGTCTGCGGCGGTGCGCCCGTCACCGTTCCAGGCGCCGTCCCCGGTTCAGTCTCTGGTGCGACTCCGGAAGCGGGTTGCTGGGTACGTCGCTCGGGCTCGTTGCTCGCTCCGCTACTTTTGCTCGCTCCGCTCGCTCTGCTACTTTTGCTCGCTCCGCTCGATGGCACTCTATTCTTTTGTTTCCTTCGCGCGTTCGCTGCGCCCGCCGCTTCGCTCACCGTGACAACCCCGTCATCTCGGTCATCGGGGTAGCGGTGAGCGCGGCCTGCTCCGCCTCACGGGCCGCTGCCTCCCGGTTGACGCCTAGCGGCGTGTGCTGGATCTTCTCGTGCAGCTTGAGGATGGCGTGGATCAGCATCTCTGGACGTGGTGGGCAGCCGGGCAGGTAGATGTCCACCGGAACGATATGGTCCACGCCTTGCACGATGGCGTAGTTGTTGAACATGCCGCCGGACGACGCGCACACTCCCATGGAGAGCACCCACTTCGGGTTGGCCATCTGGTCATAGATTTGCCGCAGCACCGGCGCCATCTTCTGGCTCACCCGGCCGGCCACGATCATCAGGTCGGCCTGGCGTGGCGAGGCTCGGAACACTTCCATGCCGAACCGAGCCAGGTCATACCGGCCCGCCCCGGTGGCCATCATCTCGATCGCGCAGCAGGCCAGACCGAACGTAGCTGGCCACAGTGAACCCTTGCGGAAGTATCCGGCTAGGCTCTGCACCGTAGTCAGCAGGAAGCCGCTTGGCAGTTTTTCTTCCAGACCCATAGCGCGCCTCCTAGTCCCACTCCAGACCGCCGCGCCGCCACACGTACGCGTAGGCGACAAGCACGGTCAGGATGAACAGGACCATCTCCACCAAAGCGAAAAGCCCCTGGAATTGATCGAACGTCACCGCCCAGGAGTAGAGGAAAATGATCTCCACGTCGAAGATGATGAACAGCATGGCCGTCAGATAGTACTTGATCGGGAACCGTCCCCCGCCGGGCGGCTGGGGGGTCGGCTCGATGCCACACTCGTAGGCTTCCAGCTTGGCCCGGTTGTATCGCTTAGGCCCGGTCAGCGAACCCATCACCACGGAGAAGACCGCGAAACCCAGCGCGACCCCGCCGAGCACCAGGATCGGCACATACGCGTTCACGACAGTCTAATTCCTTTTCCGCGAGCAGCCGAATGAAGGCAACCTTCACCCAATCTAGTCGAACGAAGGTCACTTCATTCGAAACGTTTGGAACCCAGCAATCCTCTTGCCGGAGCTCTTAACCATCTTAGGACGGCCAGGAATCGCTGCCACGACCGGGTAGCTGTCCGCATTTCCCCCACCTGTCACCCTGGCACGCTCACGACAGAGGCACATCACCAGGGCGACCAATCGGGTGAACAGGTACAGCATCTGCCAACTTGTCTCCGGAACGCCGGCTACGCTACAGTGTGACGCTGGAATCGCGGAAGTGTGCCGCGGACCAATCATCAAAGGGGAGGACTCTCATCCGCTTGAGCGCGCCCACCTCGGTGATCGTTTCGCCGGCCTCGCTTAGGAAGACGACCAGTCCGGCGGTGAAGCTGCCGGTTCCCTCCAACACCCAGATTCCTCGGCCGGAAGCGGTTCGGGTCGCCCAGTCGAATATGCGCCGATAGCCGGCGCCGTCGGCCGTGTTGGACACGTGCGCGTGGACTCGCCCTGTACCGGTGTCGAGCACGGCCAGCTCGACGGTATCGCGGTCCGGGTCGCCTCCGACTACGACATCGTAGTTCTCTGCCAACATTGCCATCGCGGGTGTCCTCTCGAGAGTGAACGCGGACGGCATCGGCCTAGGTGAAGGTCACTGGTCGCGGCAGCACCGTGAGGGATCACACCGATTCGGCAGACAGGCTCCTAATCAAGCCAAAACGAGTGAGCCAGGTCAGTGCCAGCAACCCGAAGAACAGGTCACACGAAAGACACGCCCTAACGGGCGGTCAGTATTCTCGGGAATCACCTCGGACTACCAACACCAACCTGACCGAACAGCCCAGTCGAACCACCTCAACACTCACAGAAGTTCTCGTATCGGTAGCGAACTAGCTAACTCATGGCTACACTGGTAGCCATGATAGTAACAACGGCAGAGCCCTTGCGAACAGTCAAGGACCATTTTTCCGATGTCGTCGATCGCGCCGAACGGTATCAGGAGCGGATCGTGGTGACTCGTCGGGGCCGGCCAGCTGCCGTGGTGATCGGTTACGACGACTTTGAAGCCCTCCAGGAAACATTAGACATCCTGTCGGACCCACAAGCCATGGCTGAGATCCACCAAGCCGAGACGGAACTAGCCCGTGGTGACGTGGTGCGCGGCGTTGACGCCATTCGCGCTCTGCGTCCGTTTACCCCGTGACCAGCAACCAGCCTCGTAAGAACGTCCCCTACACACCAGTCGTCACCCGCGGCCCTTCTCGCGCTATCGCGGAAAAACTACCCGAAGCAGTAGCCGCCGCGGTCATCGAATTCATCACCGGTCCACTCATCGAGAATCCGCGCCGGATCGGTAAACCCATGCACGCTGAGTTAACGGGCACACACAGCGCCCGCCGCGGCGAATGGCGGATTATCTATCGCATCGACGAACAAGCCCACGAAGTCCACGTGATCCGCGTCGATCACCGTGGCGCCGTCTACCATCGTCGCTGAGACCTCAGTTTTCTCAGACAACGCTCGCCCAGAGACGGCGGTGAGGAGGTCGGGGAACCGGTCAGTCTTCATATCCTCGAAGCAAAAATGGCCCATACTATGGGGGCTGTGCTGGATAACGTTGGGAAAATGCTCCAGCAGCATTGTGACGGATTTCCGAATGCCGTCGCGTTCGTCATCAGTGGAGTAGAAGATGTGGAACTGTGCCACACGTTCAGGCAATCGATCATTGTTCCCAGCGGATGCATCTGTAGCATAATGGGATCATGACTCAACCTACTCCTGATTCACAGCCATCGCTCCAGCCGAAATTCGGCGCCGACCCATCGGCGGGCATGCGAACGCCTGATATCCTGAGCTCTGTCGGTCCATCAGGGCCAATGCTGGCCCATCCGCTGCGACGGCTCGCCGCGCGCCTCATCGACTTACTCATCCTCGCTGTGGTTGCCGCGCTGCTCATCGCTTCGGTGATGCTGCCAGCCGTCCGGATAGATCCCGAAGGTGAAACTGGGACTGTCCTCGTCGCCTTATTGCTGACGCTACTTATAGTTGCCAGCTGGTTTTTCCTCTATGAGTGGCTCCAACTCGCGAAGTGGGGCCAAACCCTGGGCAAACGCGCGTTAGGGCTCCGGGTCGTCAGCCTCGAGAACCACGGGAAGATATCCCGGGGCAACGCAGCCGGACGAGCGGCGATTTATCCCATGGGCACGATAGCGGGATACATTCCGTGGCTGAACTTGGTAGTTCCTTTCTTTTACCTCCTCGACCTCCTGTGGCAGCTGTGGGACCAGCCCTACCGCCAGTGCCTGCACGACAAAATCACCAACACCATCGTCGTGCGCACCTGATCAACTTCCAGCTC
>Ga0187894_10001566_pt1 | contig 29095 bp, 29 predicted proteins | sample GBC1701081metaG_FD_136650 | JGI IMG/M metagenome (GOLD analysis project Ga0187894, IMG submission 136650) | White microbial mat communities from a lava cave in the Kipuka Kanohina Cave System on the Island of Hawaii, USA - GBC170108-1 metaG ...
CAGCATGGTCGAATCGCTCTCGTCAGCCTCAACTACCATCCATTTCCCGCAATCCCATCGAGCGCCGGAGTTCAGGCCCCTGAGTTCGGCCCCGATCACCCACGATGGCCGGAGGCCGGCACCGGCCAGAGCGGCAGCACAGAAGGCCGATGTGGTCGTCTTGCCGTGTGTTCCGCTGACGGCGATGGTCGACCGGCATTCGCAGATGGCCGCCAGGATTTCCGATCGTCGGAGTACCACAACACCGAGCGCGCGGGCTTGTACCAACTCAGGGTCGTCGCTTGCCACCGCCGACGAAGCGGCCAGGGCATCCAAGCCAACGGCCGATAACGATGCCCCCGGTATGTCGACCTTGCAGCCGAGGCTTCGTAGACGGGCCACGTTGGCCGACTCCACTCGATCCGACCCGCTCACGGAGTGGCCCATGGCCACCAGCACCTCGGCGATAGGAGCCATGCCCGCACCACCGGCACCCACAATGTGAAGTCGCCTTGGTATCGAGAGGTCGAGTCTCAAGGCCTGCCGACTCACCGATTGCGTCTCGGTCGGGCGTGGGTTTCAACTAGCTCGGCCACCCGTTGGGCCGCATTGCGATGGGCACAGGCTCGCGCGGCGTTGCCCATGGTTGCCAAGCGCGCCGGATCGCCGACCAGATCGTCAACTGTTGCGGCCAGGCTGGGGCCATCCAACTCTGTGTCGGTAACCATCACTGCCGCTCCGGCTGCCACCAAAGCCTCGGCGTTGGCTGTCTGATGGTCGCCGGGAGCGCCGCGCAGGGGGACGAGGACACAAGCGACCCCAACCGTCGCCACCTCGGCAACCGAAGTTGCCCCGGCCCTGCACACAACCAGATCGGCGGCGGCCAGGACCAGGTCCATTCGCGCTTCATAGTCGACAGCCACGTAGGCCAGGTGATCATTTCGGTGGGCATCGGCCATCGAAGCATCCCAGTCCCGCCGCCCGACGATATGGCGTACAGCGAGGTCGGATCTCTCGGCCCAGAGCAAGGCTGCTTGCGAGGCCGCTACATTGATCCGTCGTGCTCCAAGTGAGCCACCGAAGATGGCCACGAACTTTCGTCCGGGGGGCACTCCCAGGGCGCGACGGGCCGCAGCACCGTCGCTCTCACGATCGACGGCCAAAACTTCGGGACGTACGGGATTGCCGGTTAAAGCGCTTCGTGGCAGGTCGGTGCCGGGAAACGAAACGGCGCACACGCGAGCCCATCTGCCGATGAGCCGGTTGGCCAGGCCCGGCACTGCGTTCTGCTCCATGACCACCACGGGGATCCGCAAGGCCACGCCAGCCAGCCCGCACGCCACAGCGGCGTAACCGCCAACCACAACGATCACCTCGGGGCGCATCCGGTTCAGCCACGCCACAGAGCGGAGTCCGGCGACGAGCAGGCCGGCCACGGCTCCGACGTTGGACCAGGACAACTGTCGCACAATGCCTCGGCCGGGAAGAAGCTTTATGGCGAAGCCCGCCTCGGGGACCAGGGACGATTCCATGCCTCGGCGGCTGCCCACGAACGCGATGGAACGGGCATCGTGACCCCGATCCACCAGGGCTGCCGCCACAGCGAGGCCCGGCTGAACATGTCCCGCGGTGCCACCCCCCGTGATCACGGCCCACGTCGGGGTCAGCACTTCACCTCTCGGGCACGAAGGATGCTGCGCAGGATCCCGACTGCGGCCAGGGTGACCACCATGGCCGAACCCCCAAAGGAGACGAATGGAAGGGGGACTCCCGTCACCGGCAGGGCGCCGGTCACCGCGCCCATGTTCAACAGGGCCTGTCCCACGATCCATGCCGTGATACCTGCGGCCAGGAGGGCGCCGAACCGATCCGTCGCTTTCATGGCGGCACCGAATCCGATGATGGCGATGACGGCGAAGGCGACGACGACCAGAAGGGTTCCGGCCAGCCCAAGTTCTTCGCCGATGATGGCGAAGATGAAGTCGGTGTGGGCGTTGGGAAGGAATCCCCATTTGGCCCGGCTGGCCCCGAACCCGATGCCCTTGAAGCTCCCCGTGCCCAGGGCCACCAGGGATTGGGCGACTTGATATCCGCCACCGGTCGCATCGGCAAACGGATCCAGGTAGGAAACCAGGCGGGCCCGCCGGTAGGGAGAGACCACTGCCACAACCATGGCGAAAACCATCGTCGCCACACCCAGACCCACCAGCGGTCGCATCGGAATGCCACTCACGAACAACAATGTCAGTGAAATGACGACGAGGATGAGAGCGGTCCCCATGTCTGGCTGCAAGAGGATCAGCAGACTGAGGATCCCGGTAACGATGAGGACGGGCCGCAGGCTGGCCTTGGAATTGGCAATCTGATATTGGCGTCGGGCCAGCAGGTCAGCCCCGAACAACAACAGAGCCAGTTTTGCTAGCTCCGAAGGCTGAAATCGGAACCCGCCGATGCCGAGCCAACGAGTCGAACCTCCGGCGGTAATGCCGATGCCTGGAACCAGAACCAGGACCAGCAGCGCTATGGAAGCTATGAGCAACGGGTTCACCAGACGGCGCCAGAAGGAGTAATCGACGGCGCTGGTGGCAAGAAGGGCAGCCAGGCCGGCGGCAACCCACAGGGCTTGGCGAATCGACACCGACCACGCATCCCCGCGAGCCCGCACCGAGTCAACCGAAGATGCCGACAGCACCATGATCAACCCCAGTAGGCACAAGGCGACCACAGTCCCAAGCAATACCGGTCGGCGCACTGGGCGGCCGCCGCCTGCCCGACGGACCGGAAGTTCGATGACCTGTCCCCGACCGGATTCAGCCACCGGTACCCCCGGGCGTTCCACACGCGGCCAAGAACGCGGCATAGAACACTCCAATAGCCAACGCCGTGGACGCTGCGGCCAGAATCCAGAAGCGCACGATCACCGTTGTCTCGGGCCACCCGGCCAGTTCGAAATGATGATGGATTGGCGCCATCCGAAAAACTCGGCGACCTCGAAGCCTGAAAACAGCGACCTGGATCACGACCGACAACGTGATCATCGCGAATAGTCCCCCCACGAACAATAGGAGCAGGTGGGTGTTGGTGGTCAGAGCCAATCCGCCCAGACCGGCCCCGATGGCCAGCGACCCGGTATCGCCCATGAAGATTCGAGCGGGCGCCGCGTTCCACCAGAGAAACCCGGCGCAGGCGGCGGTAAAGGCCGCCGCTACCAACGTGAGGTCCAGCGCCGGGCCGACCCCGTAACATCCGAAGTGACGAAACTGCCAGAACCCGATGAACACGAAGGCCGAAAAGGAGTACATGGCCGAACCGGCCGCCAGTCCGTCGAGACCATCGGCCAGATTCACCGCATTAGAGGCGGCAAAGACCACCAGAACCGCCCAAAGCACGTAGACGAACGGGCCGAGCTCGATCCCGCCCCCGGCGAAGGAAAGTTCAGTGCGCACGCCAGCCACGGCTACGGCTGCCCAGGCAAAGGCGGTCGCAACCGCCAAGAGTCCGAACGTCTTGGCCTTCTTGGACAATCCCAGGCTGCGCTGGCGCGAAACTTTCATCCAGTCATCCACCAAGCCGATGCCAGCCGACCCGATGACCAGCAGGACGACCAACCCGGCGGCGCTGGTGAACCGGGCCCCGGTCCCGGCGTGGGCCACGAGATAGCCAATAACCACGGCGGCGACAATGGCGAGTCCCCCCATGGTGGGGGTGCCGGCCTTGGCGTGATGACCCGCAGGGCCGTCGTCGCGGATCTGCTGGCCTATGCCGCGAGCTGCCAGTGACTGCATCAGAATCGGCGTGGCCAGGATTGCCACCAACAAAGCTGCGGCGGCCCCCAAAATGAGGGCTACCACCCCAGGTGCTCCAGGATTTCACGGGCTACTTGGCGATCGTCGAATGCGACCGTATCCAAGCCGAAGATCTGGCCGGACTCATGGCCCTTCCCGGCAACCACCACGACATCACCCGGCGCGGCCAAGTTAACGGCCAGTCCGATCGCGGCCCTCCGATCCGCCTCCTCGACCAAACCTTGAAGCGAGTTCATCCCGCGCTTGATTTCATCCGTGATCGCGCCGGGGTCCTCGGAGCGCGGATTGTCCGAGGTCAGAACCACCACGTCGCTGAGACGTGTCGCTACCTCGCCCATCAATGGACGCTTCAGTCGGTCGCGCTCACCGCCGCATCCGAACACCACCAGGATTCGGTGACCATCAGCCATGTCTCGTGCAGTGTGTAGGACTGCCTCCAAGGCATCCGGAGTGTGGGCGTAGTCGATCATCACCTTGAATGGCGCTCGGCTACCGACGAGTTCGAAACGCCCGGGCACGCGCCGTACTGCCTCGATGCCGGCGGCCACGGCATCGGCATCAACATCTAGAGCCTCAGCAGCGGTGGCCGCCGCCAGTGCGTTGTAGACGTTTGCGGTGCCCGCCATGGCGAGTCGGACCCGAACCCCGTGCCATTCGAAGCCGCTTGCGGTGTCGACGTGAGCCAGTCTTGCGGCATCGGCCAACGAAAAGGGGCGAGTCTCGATCCGGGCCGTTTCCAAGAGTCGGCGACCCCAGGGGTCATCCGAATTCACGACGCCGATCCGAGACCGGGTCGGTTCGAACAACATGGACTTGGCCTCGAAGTAGGCGTCCATTGAAGGATGAAAATCGAGATGGTCGCGACCGAGATTGGTGAAAACAGCAACCTCGAACCAGGTGGCATCTACGCGATGCGACACCAAGGCATGCGAAGAGACCTCCAAAGCCACGGCCCCCACACCCGAGCGCAGCTTCTCGGCCAGCATGGCCTGCAGGTCGCAGGACTCCGGCGTGGTGGCTGGGCCGGTCGACTTGAATCCACCAGCGGTTTCACCGATCGTCGAAGGGCCAAGGGTGCCAATCGTTTCGACGACCATGCCCGCTGCGCTCAGGATGGACGCAAGGAAGCTGGCGGTCGTCGTTTTGCCATTGGTTCCGGTAATACCCACCACCTTCAGCTGTCGCGATGGGCTGGCATACAGGGCATCGGCCAGCACGGCCATGGCGACGCGGGCGTCGCGGCAAACCAACTGAAGACCAGCCACGGGCAAGGGTCTTTCCACTAACGCAGCAGCGGCCCCGTTCGACAGCGCCGCAGCGGCAAAGTCATGGCCATCTACATTGCGGCCCGGTAGCGCACAGTAGATAGAGCCGGCAGTCACCGCAGCGGCCCGGTTTGTAATTCCCGTAACCACAACGGATAGGAGGCCTTCGGGACCGACCACCGGGCGAAGGTCCACCGCAGGCGCCACGATGCTGAGCAATCGGTCCAGAAACATGAATCTCTCAAGGCTTCGCCGGTACTGGCGTCCGGACCTTAGCGGGAATGGCCCTCACCCTCTCGGCACCGGACGCGACAGACCCCGGCGCCGAGGCCCGAGTGACGGTCGACTCCACTCGGGGCGCAACCCCCAGGTAGCGCACGCCAAAGCGCGCCAGGGAGGCAAACACCGGGGCTGACACCAGTCCCCCGTAGTAGGGAGTCGGTTCGTCAAGAATCACAATCGCCGATAGTCGCGGCGCCTCGGCGGGAACGAAACCGACGAACGTGGCCAGGTAGGCGCCCTCTTTGTATCCCGTTGCCCCGATTCGCGGCTTGCGGGCGGTGCCGGTTTTTCCTGCCACCGTGAAGTTGTCGATCTCGGCGGCAGTCCCCGTCCCGGAACGCACGGCGGCCACCAACATATCGCTCACGGCGCTGGCCGTCTCGGCCGACACGACCCGCCGGCTCGGGGCCTGGGGCAGCTCTTCGGTCTTGCCCCCCTCGTCCACGATCGCCCTGACAAGGCGAGGCTCCACGTGGAGTCCCCCGTTGGCAATGGTGTTGTAAGCCCCCAGCATTTGCAGGGCCGTAACGGCGACTCCCTGGCCGATGGGCACGGTGGCGATGGAAGTTCCGGTCCAGTCTTTGAGGGCAGGCAACAGGCCGGCCGACTCACCAGGGAACTCGACGGCCGTGGACCGGGCCAAACCGAAGCTCCTGAGATATCCATCGATTCGCTGCTTACCCAATCGCTGGCCGATCAGGATTGTGCCGACGTTCGACGATTCAGCCAGAATGTCCTTGGTCGACCACCAAGCGGGCGCGTGGTCCTCGGCATCTTTGAAGAGGCCATCGGACACTTGGAGTCGATCGGGCACATTCATGCGGGTCGTGGCTTCCACCACACCCTCCTCCAAGGCCCCGGCGATGGTCACCACCTTGTTCACCGATCCAGGTTCGTAGACGTTGGTGACAGCCAGGTTGTTAACCGCACCTCTCGGCTTACCATCACGGCCGACTTCGATGTTGGCCATGGCCAGAATCTCACCTGTGGTCGGATCCGAGATGACAGCGATACCACCGCGGGCCCGGGAGGCCACGACCTGATCAGCGAGAATCCTTTCGGTCTCGTATTGCAGAGTTCGGTCGATAGTCAATTGGATATGACGTCCGTTTAGCGGCTCTTTGACATTCTTTCGACCCGCAGGTATTTCCGCACCGGCCACGTCGCGCTCTTCAAGAAGCTCACCCGGGGTGCCTTCGAGTACCGATTGGTACTTGGCTTCGATTCCCGAAAGGCCCTGATCGTCGATGCCCGTGGTCCCGATGATCGACGACGCCAACTGGCCTGCGGGCCGGTGGCGCTGGGGCTCGGTTGCTATGAACACCCCCTTGAGGTTCAAACGGGCCACCGCAGCGGCGGTTTCGTTGCTGATCCGGCGGGCCAGGTAGGTAAAGCGTGAATCCTTGCTGAGGAGCATCTCCAGCGTCCCTGAGTCCAAGTTCAATAGCGGCGCGAGCGCGGCGGCCGCGGCCGGCGCATCGGTAACCATCTGAGGATCGGCGGCGATGGTCTTCGCATCCAACGAAATGGCCAGTTCAGCGCCATTGCGATCCAGAATCGAACCGCGGTAGCCCGTCAGGGTTTCAGACGTAAGCCGCTGATTGCTGCCCACGTCAGCGAGGCGACTACCAGAACCAACTTGGACTTGGACCAACCTGACCACTATCGCGGTCAAAGCCAAGGCCATCACCATGAACACGGTGGCAAGTCGCCAGCGGTCGAGTTGGTTCCCTGCGATCTGAGACTTACGAGCTTTCGAAGGTCGAGGCTGGGACTGCGGCCGCAGACGACTTTTGGTGGCGCTAGTGGGCCCGGCGTGCATTCACGGCGCCAGGAAGACGACGGACTCGGGCCGAAGCATCCCGAGCCGACCGATGGCTTCGGAGTTGATCCGCACCGGATCGGCCAGACCCGACACCTCCAAGCGCAAACTCCGAACGGCAGCTTGGCGAGTAGCGACCTGGGCCTCGAGACTGTCGACGTCAATCTGTGTTGAAGCCATTACCGCTCGAATCCCGACCACAAGAAAAAGGCCGGCGAAAATCGCGACGCCCGCCGCCCTCCACACCAACCGGGCATCGATACCCGAAGCCCGCCTTCGCGGCGGCGGAACAAGGCGCAAAGGCCGTCGGGCCGGTGGTTGAAGAAAATCATCAGGCAGAGAACGGCCGGGCAACGGAGGGATGAGGTTAGGTAACAGGGTCATAGGACCATCACCTTTTCTGCAGCCCGAAGGCGAGCACTAGAAGAGCGCGAATTGGAGTCGATCTCGGCGCGGCAAGGCCTGCGGGCCTTACGCCAAAGCAGTTTCACCGCTGGATGAGAAGCCGGGCAGCGGCAAGGGAGCCCTGTCGGGCAGCGGCACGGCAACCCGGCGGCCCGCATGAAGCGGTCTTTCACGATGCGGTCTTCGCCCGAGTGGTAGGTGAGTACCGCGCAGACGCCTCCCGGCGCCAGGAGACCGAAACCGACGTCGATGGTCGAGGCGAGAATCGAAAGCTCCGAGTTCACTTCGACTCGAAGCGACTGGAACGTGCGCTTGGCGGGGTGGCCACCGCGCCTACGGGCCGGAGCGGGAATGGCGCCCGCAATCACTCCGGCCAAAGCCTCGGTGGTTTCAATCGGGCGGGCCGCCACTATCGCCGCTGCGATCCGTCCGGCGTAACGCTCGTCGCTGCCCGTCCGGATCAACGCGGCCAGCCGACTCTGGTCGTACCCGTTGACCACTTCTCGCGCGCTCAGATCTTCCCGCCGGTCCATTCGCATGTCAAGAGGTCCATCGTGGCGATAGCTGAAGCCACGCCCAGCCTGGTCCAGCTGCATCGAGCTGACGCCGAGATCCATGAAAAGACCCGAAAGGCTGCTATGTCCAGATTTCTCCACCAACGGGCCGAGATCGTCGAAGCGAGCGCGCACAAGGCCAACCCGGCTGCGGTAGGGAGCGAGAGCAGCCTCGGCTACACGAAGTGCCTCGTCGTCGCGATCGATGCCCAGAACCTCGACATGATCCAAGTCTCGTAGTATCCGAACGGCATGGCCGCCCGCCCCCACGGTGGCGTCCACGACCAACCCGGGTGGGACGTGACGCAAGACGTCGACCACCTCCTGAGCCATTACCGGTTGATGGTGCACGTTCGAGCTCATCCGCAGTCCCTCCTCCGAAGCACCGCCGGGAACGATTCCCGACATTGGAAGCTGGCGAAGAGGGGGGTCTTCCCGCTTGGCGGTGGAGGGACTGCGCATGGGCCCGAGAACAAGTCGGGTTAGGGGCGAATAGAGGCGATGAACAAGTTCGAGGCCGGCAGTTCGAGTCAGTCGTCCTCGGCCATGGCGGCGACACCCACCTGCCGCTGGGAAATCCAGGATTCTGCGAGCCAGACCTCCACCCAGTCCCCGGCTCCAGTTACCACAACCTCGCAATCGGGGGTCAGGCGAGCCATTTCCCGAAGATTGGTCGGAATGACAACCCGACCTTGACGATCGGGCGCAACTTCCTGGGCGCTTGCGAAGAATACCCGCGCCATGCTCCGATCCTTTAGATTGCCCTTCATTCGAGCACTCATGGTCTTTGATTCCTCTTTGAACTGTTCCGGCGTCCACAGGGCCAGGCAGCTGTCGCGGTGGCTGCTCACCACTGCAGTTGAAAGGCGATCGCGGAATTTGGCCGGCAGGACCAATCTTCCTTTGTCGTCGAGAGAGTGCTTGAACTCCCCAAGGAAGGACACGATTCACCTCATTCCACCTTCGATTCGAGAACCGATATGCCCTAGCAAGTACGGGTGAATATCTACCACCCTCTACCACTTCGTTCCAAACTAACCCCCCTGGCTGGCCCCTGGCAAGCAGCGCCGTACGATTGTCGGGTGGTTCTTGCCCTCCGCACTCGGCTGGGGGTGTCATTGGGATCGGCGGTCTCCTGGGCGTCGCGGCGGGCCGGCACCGGCGAGGGTTCAGTCGTGGGGGGACGGGCTACCCTGCTGGTGGATCCAGAGGCGCTCAAGCGCCTGAGCGCCGGCCGTGCGATTGTCCTGGTATCCGGCACCAATGGCAAGACCACCACCACACGGCTTTTGGCCGCCGCCGTTTCCAGCTCGGGTTCCCAGTTGACTTCCAATCTGGCTGGTTCCAACCTTCCAGCCGGCCTGGTCGGAGCCCTTTCGACGGCGACGGCGCAAGCGGTGGCCGTCCTCGAAGTCGACGAGGGCTTCTTGGCCTCGACCATCGAGGCTGCCTCCCCCCGGGTCGTCGTCCTCCTCAATCTCAGTCGCGACCAGTTGGACCGCATCGGCGAGGTCCGTCTCCACGCCGCAGCATGGGCTGAGGCCCTAAGTCAGGCTTCTGCCACCATCACGGTGGCGAATGCTGATGATCCGTTGATCGTGTGGGCCGCCGACAAGGCAGCGTCGGTTGTCTGGGTAGCTACCGGCCAGCAATGGACGGCAGATGCCACCTCCTGCCCTAGGTGCGGAGGCACTATCGCCTGGACCGCCGTCACCACCACGACCGAGCACACAAAGGCCGATCTGGGCGCCGGGCCCGAACACATCGGGGCATGGTCGTGCTCGTCGTGTGACCTGCGGCGGCCCCTGCCCGACGTGGTCCTCGACGCAAAGCGGGTGGTCTTCACCGACGGTCGGGTGGTGTCGCTGGACCTGGCATTGCCAGGGTGGTGCAACCAGGCGAACGCGGCGATGGCGGTCGCGGGCGCCTGGGCCCTGGACGGGGACCTCGAAGGTGAATCCATTGCCACGGCCCTCGGGAAGGTCACGTCGGTGGCGGGTCGCTACGAAACGCGCGTTGTGGGACCGCACCAAGTCCGACTGCTCTTGGCCAAGAATCCGGCGGGCTGGGACCAGGCCCTCGACATGATCCGACCGGCGCCGGTCGCTCTGGTCGTGGGGATCAACGCCAGAGTGGCCGATGGGCGTGACCCGTCCTGGCTTTGGGACGTGAACTTCGAGCGCCTCCGGGGACGCCAAGTTATCGCCACCGGTGATCGAGGCCGGGACCTGGCCGTTCGTCTGCGTTACGCCGACGTCGACCACAGCTACGCGGCCGATTACCGGGCCGCGGTGGCGGCCCTGGCCGAACCCGCCGGCTCCGCCGACACCCACTCCGGCCGATCAGTGGACCTGGTGGCCAACTACACCGCTTTCCAGGACGCTCGAAGCCAGCTTCGATGACCGTCGGGAGCCCCAGTGAGGTCAGGATCGCTCTGCTGTTTCCCGAACTTCTCGGCACCTATGGCGACGGCGGCAATGCTGCAGTGCTGGTCAGCCGCCTGCGGTGGCGCTCCATCCCGGTCGATCTGAGCCAGGTGCGGGTCGGCGATCCCGTGCCTGAATCGTGCGATATGTACCTCCTGGGGGGAGGAGAGGATGGCCCTCAGGCTTCGGCCGCCCGGGAGCTCAGAGCCGGCCCAGTCCTGCTCCGGGCCGTGGATCGGGGGGCCGTGATCCTGGCGGTTTGCGCCGGGTTTCAGATCCTGGGCCATACCTTCGCCGGACCCGGCGGGCCCGAAAATGGTCTGGGACTGCTCGACGTAACCACGCGCCGGGGACCGGGGCCTCGATTCGTCGGAGAACTGGTTGTCGATCCCCATCCCGACCTCAACCTGCCGACCCTCACCGGGTACGAGAACCACGCCTGCGTCACCGACCTTGGATCCGGCGTCAAGGCCTTGGGCCAGGTAACCGCCGGCCACGGCAATGGGGGTCGAATGCCCGACTCTTCCGTGGCGCCACCGTCGGCGGCAGCCGACATTGGTGCAGTCCGGACCGAGGGAGCCTGGTCGGGGCGGGTTCTGGGGACTTATCTTCACGGGCCTGTCCTCGCCCGAAATCCCGCTTTGGCTGATCTGATGCTGGCATGGGTGGTCGGGCCGCTGGATGCAATCGAGGATTGCGATATCGACCGCCTGAGGGCCGAACGAATCGCCGCCGGGCTATCGACCGGCGCAGATGCCCGCCTGCGGTGGCGCCGCAGGCGATCCGCAGCCGGGTCTGAGCCCCGATGAGCACTACCAATGGTCAGATCAGGGCAGATTGGCAAGAAAGCTTTCCGTCAGCATTGCGTGTCCCACCCCGGTAGCGGCGGCTCGCTGCGAAAGATCCGACTCGGCCCGGCGGCGTTGGGCCGGGTCCAGGTTCAAAGCTGCCAAGATCGCCTCCGGGTTCCACTCGATTAGGGCCGCAGACTGAAAAAGGGCACCGATGCGGGTGCGCCGCTGACTGATACCAACGACCTTTCGCCCGGCGACGGTCACCTCGCCCGCTCCCAGGCCACCAAAGCAGACCAATTTGGACCAGGGTCCTGAAATCGTGGGTCCTTCGTGCACCTCGACCTTGTCGACCCCCAGTTGGGTGATGGCCGCAGCCCAAACTCTGCCCAGCCAATAGAAGGCCTGACCGACATCGGCCCGCCAGAGAGCGTCGTCGCGCGCAATCGTGATGTCGATCCACAGGGTGGTGATCGGATCCATCCAGACCGCGCCCCCGCCGCTGCGTCTCTGCACCAGGTCGACACCATCGGCGTGGAGGCGATCGAGCGCGAACACCTGTTCAGACTGAGTACTGCCGAGAATCAAGGCGGGCCGGACCGGTGTCAGCAGTCGGACCTCGGCGCCACCGCCCAACGAGGCCTTGGCCAACAGCTCGCGGGCAGTTCCCTTTGCTCTCGTCGCGTGCCAGCGGCCGACTCGGGTGGCCGGTCCGGGCATCCCCCCAGTGCCCGGAACCAGGCGACCGAGGACACAGTTCGACCCCGAAAGGCCGCGATCCTGCCGATCGGACTCGAAAACGTCCGGCGGGCTCAGGCGGACATGGCGTCTAGTTGAAGATACGGCTCCCAGCGGGGATCGACGGTGCCGACGGCGACGATGATCCAGGTCAATTCCTTGGGGGCCACCGGCCTTCGGCGCAGAACCATGCCCAGTTCGTTGAGGTAGCGATCCTCTTTGCGACTGTTACAGGGCCGGCAGGCGGCCACCACGTTCTCCCATACATGCTGGCCACCGCGACTTCGAGGAACCACGTGATCGATGTTCTCGGCTCCGCCCCCGCAGTACTGGCATACGTTGCCATCTCGGGCGAACACCGCTCGGCGACTCAAGGCCGCCCGGGCTCGATACGGAACCTTCACGAAATGGGTGAGACGAATGACTGAAGGGACCACGAAGCTGGCCCGCTCGGAGTGCAGGACCCGATCTCCGGCGTGGACCAGTTCGGCCTTGTCCTTGAGGACCAACACCACCGCCCGCTTGACCGAGACGACGCACAGGGGCTCGTAAGTTGCGTTGAGTACGAGCGCCTTGGACATTCAGCCTCCGGCTTGCACGGGGGGGAACACCGCGAACCGACGCGCCGGCGGCCGATGGGCCTGTCGTGGCGCACTGGCCATTCGGTGACCAGGGTTTCGAGGACCGAGATTCGGTCTTGTCAGCATCGCCGTAACGCTACTTCAGTCGGCAGAAATCTCGACGCCAATAGAGGAAGGTCACCACATCGTCTGCGCACCAGGTAGATAGGTCCTCGCCGTAGGCCGTGCGCATCCGAAATTGAAGGTAGGCCGAACCTGGCCGGGGAAGCGGTGGCCAGCGGCGCCACCACCCTTCGGGGGCGAGCCGCCAAAGGGTGCCCAGTGCCACCCACCACAGTTGGGGACGTACCGCCACTGCAACCACCACCGCGACCCACCACCAGGACGGCATTCCTCGATTTCCCGTTACCGGCTGGCCCATCAGGCCCTCCCCGTCGGCGTACCTGGCACCTGGCCGCAACCGCCGGGGTGTGGGGTCGAGGCCCACCGGGCCCTGCCAATGGCCCGCCAACCCACCGCCGCCGCACCCACCAGCGGACCCTGAGGCCCGAGACCGGCGGGAAGCAGCCGGGTACCACGAGAGAAGTCGAGCCGCGCACACCGGTCGATTTCGGCTTGAGCGGCGGCAAAAAAGGGCTCTCGGTACCCCAGGGCCACCGAACCCGCCGCCACCGCCAATTTGAGGTCGCAGAGATTGGCAACCGAGGCCACGCCACGACCCACCAGGGTGCCGGTCCGGGCGACCACGGTGGCGTCAGCTAGAGCAGCGGGTCGCCCGGTTAGTGCTTCGATTGACCGCCCCGAGGCTTCAGCCTCCAGACAGCCGCGGGCTCCGCACCGGCAAAGACGACCCCCGGGTTCGACGATCAGGTGACCGATGTGGCCGGCATTGCCATCCGCTCCTTCCAATAACTGCCCGTTGAGCACGATCCCCCCGCCTATACCGGTGGAGACCACCATGGCCAGATAGTTGTCGATACCGGCCGCGGCCCCGGTCCAACCCTCGCCCAGGGCCAGCGCCTTGGCGTCATTGTCGACGACCGTGGTCACCCCCAGCACCTGGACCAGGCAGGCGCGCAGTTCGAAGCCCCGCCACTGAGGAATATTGAGGGGCGAAACGCGGTCTCCCCCTCCGGTCATGGGTCCCCCGCTTCCCACCCCGCAAACCACGACGTCGTAGGAAGGGGACCGGTCCAAGACCTTGTGGATCAGGTCTGAGAGGACGGCGAAAAGAGCTTTGGCGCTCGGGGCGGTGTTCGGAGTCGGTACCGAGGCCCAATCGAGCAATCGGCCCTGTTCGTTCACCAGGCCGGCGGCCAACTTGGTACCGCCCACGTCCACCGCTAACGCCACATCGATCCCAAACGGTACCGTTGGCCGCCCTTGCCATGTCTGCCTCTCGCCCCGCCCTCGCCGCCATCGATTCCTACGGCGACGTCTTTTCCGCGGTCGTGGCCTCGGTCGGACGGGTGGTGGTTGGAAAAGAGGAAGCAGTCCGCCTCACCCTCGCCTGCCTCCTCGCGCAGGGCCACATGCTGATCGAGGACGTTCCCGGCGTTGGCAAGACGGTATTGGCCAAAGCCTTGGCCGCCAGCCTCGAATGCACCTGGGGGCGCATCCAGTTCACATCGGACCTCCTGCCTTCGGACGTAACCGGCGTGACCGTTTACAACCGCAGTTCATCGGCTTTCGAGTTCCGTCCAGGGGGCATTTTTGCCAACCTGGTCCTGGGCGACGAGGTGAACCGCGCTTCTCCCAAGACGCAGTCGGCTTTGTTGGAAGCCATGGAGGAGCGCCAGGTCACCGCCGACGGCACCACCCATGTCTTGCCCTCACCGTTCATGGTTATCGCCACCCAGAACCCGGTCGACCACGAAGGCACCTATCCCCTACCGGAAAGCCAGTTGGACCGCTTTTTGATGCGGATCGCCATGGGCTACCCGAGTCGGGCCGCGGAGATCGCTGTGCTGGACACTCACTCTCGGAACTCCGTCGTGGCCAACCTCACACCGGTGGCCAGCTTGGGCGATATCGAGCACATGATCCTGGTGGCACAAAGTATCCACGTCGCCCCCAGCCTCAAGGCCTACATCGTCGACCTGGCTTCGGCCACCCGTCATCATCGCGACCTCGCCCTCGGCGCCTCGCCCCGTGCCGCCCTGGGTTTGCTGCGGTCTGCCCGGGCATGGGCTGCGGCCGCGGGCCGGGAATACGTGGTTCCCGACGACATAAAGGCCTTGGCCGGGCCGGTGCTGGAACACCGGTTGGTGCTCAACACCGAAGCTTCGATTCGGGGCGCCACCCGCAACGACGTACTGGCCCAGATCCTCAATCACATTCCCATTGCCACGGGCCGCTGAGTCTCATCGCCATCGAGACTGAGGCCGTCCCCAGTGAGATTGCCATCCACGTGACTCCGGACAGGTTGCCGGTCCGCCTCACCCGCCGAGGGTCGGGACTGCTGGTCGGGGCGTCCGTGCTCATCGGCACCGCACGTCTACTAGGCGTCTTGGAACTGATGGTGCTGGGTACCGGCGCCGCCGCGCTCGTGGTCTTGGCGCTCCTGTGGGTGGGCGGGTGGACACCGCGACTGGACACCCACAGAGACATTGCCCCGGCCGCCCCCCGCAGCGGTCAAGCCACCACCATCACTATCGGCATCACCCGGGCCGGCCGGGGTCCGCGGAACCTTTGGATCGCTGACCGCTGTGACGGTAGCGACGTCGCCCCTCGCCAGGTCAGCCTGTCTCCGTCAGGTCGGACCACGTTCGGTTACGAGCGCGACCTGGCTCGTGGTCTGCGCCACCTGGGTCCGCTGACAGCCACCATCACCGATCCCTTTGCGCTGGCTACTCGGCGAGCCAAGGTGGGGCCATCGGAGGCTGTGGTGGTCCGTCCGCGGACCGAAAACCTGGACGGGTGGCCCGCGACCATGACTGGGATCGCCTTGGGCACCAATGGAGCTCCTGCTCCAGGCGCCGGCTCCGACGACTTCGCCGGGTTGCGCGCATTCCAGGTCGGTGATGATCTCCGGCGAGTTCATTGGCCCAGCTCGGCCCGCCGCCAAGATCTGCTGGTGCGCCAACACGAATCGGTCAGTCCCCGCCCCCGGGTGACGGTGGTGCTGGATCGTTCGAGCTGCCCCGTCGAAAACGACGCCATCGGCCGAGAATCAGGCACAGGGGTCGACGACTGCGCCCCGGGCGATTTCTTCGAAGCCCGGGTGTCGGCGGCTGCCAGCCTGCTTCAGGCAGCGAGGCGCTCTAATTTCGACTTCCGTTTGGTGGTGTCATCGGGAGGGGGTTCGGGTTTCGGCCGCGCTGATGCCCATCTCGACTCGCTTCTGGTGAATTTGGCCCTGGTCGTCCCCGATTCCCAGGCAATGAACCCGACGGATTCAGGACCAGATCGGCATTCCTCGAGGCCGTTTCGAGGGGGCGGGGGACCCGCGTCCGGGCCTTCCACCCTGGCTGCCTTGGTCAGCGGTTTGCCAGGTCCGAGCGTGGTTGTCACGTCGGCATCGACTATTCAGGCGCCCGCCGCGTCTGGCGGCCGGAACTGGTCACCGTCGTTGATCTGGGTTGTATTCGGGGCGTCAGGCGCCCATGGCGCGGCTGAACAGATTTTGGGAGTGGCAGGGAAAATCCAAGGTTCCGGGCACATCGCCACCCAGCCCGGCACATTCGCCCGCGACTGGAGCCGAGCCAGTCACGACCGACGCTCGGCATCGCCACGATGACCGACCTCCTGGCCACCGAGATTTCAGAGAGTTCTGCTCCCCCTGCAGGGCATAACCGGCTTCCAAACGGCGTTCTCGGCGAAGTCACCCTTGCAATGGTGACGGTGGCCGCTGGCATGGGTCTGCTTCGGCTGTTCAGCGATACCAAGATGCTGGTACCCGTCGTCCTGGCCGGGATCCTCAGCCACGGGCTCGCAGCGTTCCTTCGGCGACGACAGCTGAGCGTGACGGTCTCGGGGGGTATCTCAGGGGTGGCGTTGACTCTGGTGATCGGGTGGTCGTTGCTGCCCGAGACCACCTCCTTCGGGATACCGGGACCCACCACGCTGCGCACCGCCGCCCGTGAATTGGCCGAAGCGTGGAGTCGTTTTGGAACCGTCGTCGCCCCAACTCCCACGCTGCGCGGGTTCGTGGTGGCCTCGGTAGTAGCTACCTGGTGGTCCGCTTTCCTGGCCGACCTTTTCGCCTTTCGAGTCCGCACGCGATTCGAGGCCTTGGTGCCCTCCTTCACCATCTTCTTGTTCGGCGCTCTCCTGGGCGCGCCTCAGCTCCGGGTCACGGTGGCGGCGGCATATCTGGCCGGCATAATCACCTTTCTGAGCGTTACCGAGACTGCCCCCGGGGGCCGGTCACGGTGGGTTGCCACTGCAGTCGGCCTGGTGAGCGTGCTCGTCGCGATTGTCGTTGGGCCCCGTCTTCCGGGGGCCGGATCGGCGGAACTGGTGGACTGGCGGGGCGACGGGGGGGCGCCGCGGGCCGACCGGGTCACCGTAAGTCCCCTGGTCGACATCCGCGGTCGCATCTTGGATCCCTCCGATACTCCCCTCTTCGCCGTCACCAGCCCTGAACCCACCTACTGGCGCCTCACCTCGCTGGACCGATTCGATGGCGTCATCTGGTCGGCCCGTTCGGCTTACCGGCCAACCTCCTCATCGCTGGCCAATGCGGGCGACGGAGCCACGCGGGCGCGGCCGATCAGTCAGCGATTCGAGATCAGCGGGCTGGCCTCCATCTGGTTGCCGGCTGCCTACCGCCCCCGGAGGATCACCGATTTCCGTGCCGGCGACGGGGCGGCGCCGACGGTGAGCTTCGATGCTGTGTCGTCGAGTCTGGTGACCAGTCAGGCCAGCGCCGCCGGTCTGAATTACACGGTGGAATCGGCCCTTCCCGTCCTTGATGCCGATCGACTGCGAACGGCACCGTTGGTGTCGCCACCCGGAAGCGGAGGCGCCAACACCGAGTTGCCTTCGAGCTTGTCCCCTCGGGTGGAGGCCCTGGCCCGAGAGGTTGTAGCGGGTCGAAGCGGGCCCTACGAACAAGCTCGTGGCTTGCAGGATTGGTTCCGTAGCCAGTTCACCTACAGCCTCGACGTCGAACCCGGTCACGGGATCCGGGCCATGGAGCGGTTCCTGTTCGAAACAAGAGCCGGGTATTGCGAACAGTTCGCGGGCAGCTTCGCCGCCATGGCCCGTAGTCTCGGCCTGCCTTCTCGAGTTGCCGTGGGATTCACTGCGGGCGAGACCACGGCCGACGGCCGCCTAAGGGTGCGGGCTCGCGATGCCCACGCCTGGCCTGAGGTTTACTTGGGCGGCTTCGGATGGGTGGCGTTCGAACCGACTCCCGGGCGGTCGATCCCGGGCGCAGACGACTACACCGGGGTGAACTCGGCGCCGCCCGGTGCGCCCGAAGACGACGGTGCCAGCGGGGATAGTCCGCCGGCGACGGCGCCGCCCCTAGACGGCGAAGGAGAGCTGCCGCCGAAGGCGAACGCCACGGAGGATCCGGAGCCCGGCGCCGCCTCCCCCAGCAATCCCGGTGAGTCGCCCCCCATCGAGGGCGGCGCCGACCAATCCCCGGCCTCGCCCCGGCCTACGCCCGAACTACCGGAGTCCGAGCAGCGGTGGCCCATCGCCGTCTGGTTGGCTATTGCTGTCGTCGCCGCAGCGTTGGCCCCGCCAGTGGCTGCGCTTATAACCCGGCGTCGCCGACAGAAGGCTCGCCGCAACGCTGCCGACACCCCTGCGGCCCGGGTAGCGCTGGCGTGGGAGGAAAGTGTCGACGTCCTCGCTCGAATAGGACTGGGAGCCCAACGCTTCGAAACGCCGACCGAGTATGCCGACCGATTACGTAATCGCCTCGGACCCAGCTCCGACGCCCTGGACGAGCTGGCCCTGGGCGCCACCCGAACGTTTTACGGAACTACCGATCCCGGCCCCCAAGAAGTCGCCGACGCGGTCACAGCCTCGGTAGCGGTGAGGCAATGGGCAGTCGCCACAGCCGGGCCCTGGAGGACTCGTCTTGCCGATTTGGATCCCCGAGGCCTTTGGCTGCTACCGAGATCGACCCGGACCCCTGAATCTGAACCGGAGCGGACTACTACTCCCGGTTGAACCGCCCTCTCAGGCGTTTGGCCGCCTCGCCCAGGTAGTCCTTCACTTGTTCGCCCGAGCGACCGTCGCTGACTTTGGAGAGTCCTTGCGGCCGGCGGCGACGGTGGTTTGCCTCAAGCACGAAGCAGGAGCAAAGCATCATTACGAAGCAGAGCGCTCCGAGGACGGGCGACCGGGCGTAGGTCAGAACAAGTAGCAGACCGCCGAGGGCCATGGTCGCCCCGGCCCACACCATCCGACGCCCGGTGCTGCCGTACAAGGTGCGACTGCCCACCTCCCGCGCGAAAGCCGGGTCGCTGGCGTAAAACTGCTCCTCTATCTCGGAGAGGATCCGCTTTTCGTCTTCGGAAAGCGGCACGGCCTCGCCCTTTCGCTTCGAATCGAGTCACGCCCCCTATGGGCTGGCCCAGATGTTACCGATCGCCGAGGGGGGCCGGGGGTCGACGGCCACTACGGCGCTTGAAACTTCGGCCAGAGGGGCCCCTCGGCAATGGTCGGCATCGACGCCGCGGCCTACCTACCATCTCCTACTTGGACGCATCCGAGGTTCCAGTGCCGTCAGGATCCGGCCCGACTGCGCTTCCCGGGGTGCGAGCCCGAGTCGTTGCGTTCGTGGCCATCCTGACGGCCGGCCTGTGTGGCCTATTGATCGGTTCATCCTTGACTCGGTTTGCCTGCCGGGGCGATTGTGACCTGTTGATCGGCATCGTCGGCCTGATAGCCGCGGTGGCGGCCGCTGGAGGCGTGGCCACCGTAAGCGTCCTGGTTCTGCGGGCCATGGGCGAATGGCAGGTTCGCCGCCGCTTGGAGTGATTTTCCTGAGGTGGCGGGCGGCCGCCCCCGTTCTCACCTCCGGGGGTTGAACGCTGGTCCAGAGATCATTAGGCTGGCCTAAGTATGTACCTTTGCCACTGCAAAGCGGTTACTGATCACGCCATTCGCGACGCCATCAGGGCCGGAGCCACCGATGCGATCCAGGTCGGGATGCAGTGTGGTGCCGGAACCGGTTGTGGCGGGTGCTTCCCTGCTCTGATGAAGCTGCTCCAGGAGTATGGTCTGGCTGATATCGAGCGTCACCCACGGAGAGTTCAGGCAGCCTAGGCCTGTCGAGTCGTTGGTGGCACCGACCCAGGGAGACTGCTGACATGACAGGCGACGCGGCCATCATTGAACTGCTGAACGATGTTCTTACCGCTGAGTTGACGGCCATCAACCAGTACTTTGCCGATGCCAAAATGGCCGAAAATTGGGGCTACAAGCGCCTCGCCGCTCACTTCCGGGAAGATTCCATCGACGAGATGCGCGACGCCGAGGCGCTGATCGATCGCATTCTGTACCTGGAAGGTCTCCCGAATCTCCAACGCCTCGGCAGCGTCAGAGTCGGCGAGACGGTGCCCGAGAAACTTCGCCTTGCGCTCGACGTGGAGCAGGCCGCGATTGTCCGCCTGAACAGCGGCATCGCACAGTGCACGGCGACGGGTGACAATGGCAGCCGCCACCTGCTCGAAACCATCCTCGCGGGCGAGGAGTCTCACGCCGACTGGCTGGAGACCCAACTGGACATGATCGACAAGTTGGGCGTCGAGCTCTACCTCACTCAGCAACTCGGGGACTGAACCAGGCTTCATTGTCATGAGGGGCTAAGACAGAGACGACGAAACCCCTCGGCAAACCGGACCCCGGCCCGGCTGCCGGCGTCGATCGCCCTCTCCCGGAGGACGGCGGCAAACCACTCCGGTGACCCCCCGGCGTGGTCGGACGAGACAGGCGGCGGATCCATGGCTGTCAGCTGGCTCGCGTGACAAAGAACCGCGGCGATCTTGGCCTCCATACCTACGGTTACATCCACCCAGGTGTCGGGCTCCAGCGTCCCTGACAGCAGGACGGTCGACACCTGGTGGGCGGGGCCGGCGGCGGGAAAGTAGTGCGGGTTGGCCGCCGCAGGTGCCACTGCGTCGAGACAGGAGTAACCCACCACTCGGTGATCAGCGTGGTTGTAATAGGAATCGCCGAAAAACACCGCAGTGGGATCAGGACACAACACCACCTGCGGCTTCAGCCGGCGGACCGCAGCCACAATTTCAAGGCGAAGGTCGTGGTGCTCGGCCAGTTCTCCGTCAGCCACCGCGAGGTGCTCCCGACCGGTCAGGCCTAATGCCGTTCCGGCCGCCACCATCTCTTGAGCTCGGCGCTGCACAACATCGGCCGGTGCCGCTTTGGGATCGCTCGATCCCTTCTCACCTTGAGTGCAAACCAGTACGTGGACCTGGCTGCCGGTGGCGGCCCAGGTGGCCAGGGTCCCGCCACAGGAAATCTCAGGATCATCGGGGTGGGCGTAGACGGCAAGCACCCGTTTTGGGCGCACGGTGAAAAGGCGATCTTCGATACACCGACGGTACTGGCAGCCCGTACGCTCGCGCCCGATGACATCCGACTCGCCACCCTCAGACGATGCCGACCGATTACGAGCCTCGCTACTCGAGATCGCATTGGATGCCGCTGCGGGGGCGGGAACTCTGCTGCTCGAAGGCCTCGCTCAGCGGCGCAGTGATGTAACTACCAAATCGAGTGGCACCGACATGGTGTCCGATATGGATCGGGCCTCGGAGGCCTTGATCGTCAACACGATTGCCGCTGCCCGCCCGGACGATTCGATCCTGGGTGAAGAGGGGGGACAAGCGTCGGGGTCCAGCCCGGTGCGATGGGTGGTAGACCCGCTCGACGGAACCACCAACTACCTGTACGGCCATCCAGGATTCGCCGTTTCCATCGCCGCCGAGGTCAATGGCGAGGTCGAGGTAGCCGTGGTCGCTGATCCTTCGCGCAGGGAGACGTTTTCGGCAACCTCTTCCTCACCTAGTCGCTGCAATGGCGAGCCAATTGCCTGTTCGACACAATCCCGCCTGGATCGGGCTCTCGTCGGTACCGGGTTTTCCTATATGACCGCCCGCCGATCCATCGAGGCGTCGATCCTCACCCACGTGCTTCCGGCGGTTCGTGACATCCGCCGATATGGCGCTGCCGCCATTGATCTTTGCTGGGTCGCTTGCGGCCGTCTCGACGCCTACTACGAACTCCAACTTCAACCCTGGGACGTGGCCGCGGGACTGCTGATCGCCCGCCAAGCCGGCGCCCTCACCCTGGGCCTGGACAGCGATACGGCATCGGCAGAATCGGTGGTGGCCTCGGCCCCCGAAATCGGAGAAGGTCTTCGAGCCCTTGTCCGCCACGCTCTCCCCCACCTGAGCGACATCACCGACGCCGACGGTGATCAATAGCTTTGAAAAAGCTGGAACTGATCTCGTGCCAACATGGCCGGAATGGCCCACTTGGTGGAGGTCTTACGAGTCCTTCTGCGTAGCTCGGTCCAAGTCACGGTGGCCACGGTCGGCTTCGTGCTTTTGGGGATCGGAATAGTTTTTCTGTTTCTGCCCGGCCCCGGACTCCTCGTCGTGATCGCAGGTCTGGCCGTTCTCTCCACCCAATTCGCATGGGCACAAACAGCTTTAAATCGGGTGAAGGAGCGGGCCGCCCAAGCCAAGGCGGCTGCGGCACGACGGCGCCGCCGGCCGCCTCACCCCCTTGAATGACCCACTGTGGCCGACCTATCCGAAGAAGGCGCCGGCAACATCGCGATAGAGCGTCATGTCGACCGTCTTGAGGGTGCCGGTGGCTTCAGCGAGAGGAACGCGAACTATGGAGCCGGCCTGGAGCGCAACCATGGAGCCGGCCGCTTGATCATGTACTGCTTCGATCGCCGCAATCCCGAATCGGGTGGCCAGAATTCGGTCGAAGGCAGTCGGGGTGCCGCCTCGCTGCAAATGACCCAGAATCGTCACTCTGGTCTCGTAGCCGGTCCGGGATTCAATCTGACCGGCAACCCAATTGGCGATCCCACCAAGGCGGATATGGCCGAATTGGTCAAGCTCATCCGACGCCACAGCGGGCGCCCCTGGGTTCGAATTGGTCGTGCCGTCATCAGGTTGGGTGGCAGGAACCGCGCCCTCCGCTGCCACCACGATGGTTGCGTAGCGACCGGCCTGGTGACGACGGACGAGGCGTTTGGATACCAAGTCGATATCGAACGGCTCCTCAGGAATCAGAATCTCGGCCGCTCCCCCGGCAATTCCGGCTGCGGTGGCAATCCATCCGGCATGGCGACCCATTACCTCCACCACCATCACCCGATCGTGAGATTCAGCGGTGGTGTGAAGGCGGTCGATGGCATCGGTGGCCACCTGTACCGCAGTGTCGAATCCGAACGTCACCTCAGTCCCCGACAAATCGTTGTCGATCGTCTTGGGCACCCCCACGACCGCCGTGCCCTCGGCGGCCAGTCGAGCGGCGACCCCCAGGGTGTCCTCGCCGCCGACAGCTATGAGAACCTCGATCCCGTTTTCGGCTAGGACCGCCCGTACCTGGTCTGCTCCACCTTCGGTCTTGTAGGGATTAGTCCTTGAGCTTCCCAGAATGGTCCCGCCCCGGGGCAACAGCCCCCGACAACGCTCGACGTCGAGAGTGACAAAGCGTCCCTCCATGGCACCCCGCCACCCGTCGGAGAAACCAACCATCGTGTCGCCGAAGTGCCGTTCACCCTTTCGCACCACCGCCCGGATCACGGCGTTCAGCCCCGGACAGTCGCCACCACCAGTGAGAATACCGACACGCATGGCTTAGAAGCTATCGCCGCCTATCCGTGAGTCTCAAAGCCTGCCTCGTCCTACCGGAGAGCTGAAGCTCGGCTTCGACGGTGCAAAACCAGGCGCTGCAACGCGGCGATGTGGCATAAGGCGCTCAATTGCTGGCGTTCCCGACTGCGGAAAGGGCGGCCCTGACGGCCCATCACCAGGGCCAAAGGTCGGGTGTCACCGTCGCAGTCCTGTGACCCTAGAAGCGCCCAGGCCACGTCCTCTGCTCCACAGTGACCGGCAGCCACGTCCAGGGATGAACGGCTCCCCGCCACGAATGCAGCCAACCAGGCCGGGGGCGGGGGCACTCCCTGGGTGGAGACCAAAAGTCCCCCATCCAGATCTATGGCAGCTGCCCACTCGGCCGCGAATCCGTGGCAGGCCGCTTCGCCCAGTGCATCCAACAGTGCTTCGAAGGACTCAGCGCCGACCAACCGAGCCGCCGTCTCCAATGCCGCGACCCCGGCATCGACCATAGGTCGCGGTGCCGGCCTTACGTCCTCAACGTCAACGCCGTCCACCTGGGCGATCTCGGCCACCAAGAGCGACACAAGGTCGGCACTGGGAAGCTGCACCACCAACTCGTCGACGGCTCGACCGGCGCCTCGTTCGAGAATCTCCACCCCCACCACGTCACCGCGAACAGCGCCGATCCGACTGGCCACGGCGCCCAGAGCGCCAGGCCGATCAGGAAGCCAGAGCCGCAGCACAAAGGTGTCCACCGCCAAACCCTAGAACTCCGGTGTGAACGCGCCATTTCAACGCCGATACGTCTTGGCTTGCCTCTTACTATTCCTCTGGGGATGGGCCCAAACGGGTGAGGACCCGCCGCAAGCTTCTCATAGCTTGGCCGATGCGTTGTTCGTTCTCGATAAGGGCGAACCGCACATAACCCTCGCCTCCCGGTCCGAATCCGACGCCGGGAGATGTCGCCACCTTGGCCTCTCGCACCAGAAAGGAAGCGAATTCGAGGGATCCCATATCTTGGTAGGGCTCGGGAATGGGGGCCCACACGAACATGGTGCCCCGGGGCTTGTCTACATGCCAACCGATCCGGTCCAGGCCGTCGCAAAGGGCATCACGGCGTCCCCAGTAAAGCTCGTTGACCTCTTTAGGATAGTCCGACGCCTCGTTCATAGTGACGGTGGCTGCGATCTGAATAGGTTGAAACGCTCCGTAGTCCAGGTAAGACTTCAGCTTTGCTAAAGCTTGGACTATTTCGGCATTGCCGACCAAAAACGCCACTCGCCATCCTGCCATAGAGAACGACTTCGTCATGGTGTAGAGCTCCACAGCTACGTCCTTGGCCCCCGGAACTTGCAAAATGGAGGGTGGTTGGTAGCCGTCGAAGGCAGTGTCGGAGTAAGCGAAATCGTGAACCAGAATCACACCGTGCTCGCGAGCGAAAGCCACGAGCCGGGCCAACCATGGAAGATCGACGCATGTCGTTGTCGGGTTGTGAGGAAAAGACAGCACGATGACCCTCGGTCGAGGCCAAGCGTGTTCCCACGCACTCATGAGGTTGGCAAAAAAGGCCTCGCCCGCGTTCTCACCGTCGGTGCCGGGTCCGCCCAGTGGCACTCTTCGTACGTCAGCCCCTGCAAACAAGGGGGCGTAAAGGTGAATGGGATATGACGGCGTCGGCACCAAAGCGGTGTCTCCGGGACCGAGCAGCACCCACATGAGATGGGTGAGACCTTCCTTGGCCCCAATGACGTTGATGGCTTCGGTATCAGGATCGAGAATCACGCCGAAGCGCCGCTCGTAGAGGCTAGCTATGGCAGCCCGTAGCTTGGGAATTCCCCGGCTCGACGAGTAGCGGTGGTTTCGAGGGTTGCGGGCCGCCTCCACCAATTTTTCCACCGCAACTTCGGGCGAAGGAATGTCGGGATTGCCAAACCCGAGATCGATGACATCCTCGCCGGAGCGCCGAGCCGCCATCTTCAGGCCGTCGATCACCGTGAAGACGTAGGGCGGGAGCGAGTTGATCCGGCGGAACTCCATCGTCGGGAACCCTACCGCCGAGCCCGACACCCACCTTCGAGATTTGGCACGCAGGCCGGATCGCCGAACGGTGCCGACGCAACGTGCAGGAGCCCGGATAGGAACTATCCGGACCCCTGCGCGTCGGGGGAGGGATGACAATCCCACGGTGAGAGCAGCCGACCCCCGGGGGCTGGGGAGCCCGGGGGTCGGCTGGCTCTTCTGGTATTTCAACGGAGTACCGGCGCGCTTCTCGCGCTCAATTCTCGAATTTTTCGGACCGGTGCTCTGTTTCGCTAGTGAATCCGCCCGTCGGCGCCTGCCCGTTCCTGCGCCAACAAAGCAGCACCCATCGCACCTGCCATTTCGCCCAGTTGAGCCGCCACTAGGGTCACGGCCTCCGACCGGCCGTCCACGATCTGAATGATCCGGTTCAACTCCCGACGCGTCGGTGCCAACAGCAGTTCGCCCATGGCACCCATCCCGCCACCGATCACGATCAAGTCGGGATCCAAGATGCTGACCAAGTTGGCCAAACCCAGCGCAACCCAACCGGCTAACGATTCCACCAGGTCGATCGCATCGGGGTCTCCCGCAGCCGCAGCCACGCCGACGTGTTCGCCTCGGATCGATTCAATATTGCCCGCGATGGCCACGATGGCCTGAGCACCTCCGGCGTCGGCTTTGATCCGGGCAGTTCTCGCCATGGCTGACCCGGAGGCGAATCGCTCCCAGCATCCCTGGCGCCCACATGGACACTGCTGCCCGTCGGGGTCCACTACCATGTGACCGATTTCGCCGGCGAAGCCGTGAGCACCTCGCACCAGGCGTCCCCCCGCCACTATCCCGGCGCCTATCCCCGTGCCAAGGGTGATCACCAACGCCGATGCGGCCGTCTGGGCGGCGCCCGCACGGAACTCGGCCCACGTAGCGCAGGTGGCGTCGTTGTCCACCACCACCGGCAGGTTCACAAGTGTGCTCAGTTGGTCGGGCAGGTTCACACCCCGGGACCCCGAGAGGTTGGGAGCCACCTCGAGGAATCCGTGGCGATCGACCAAACCGGGAAGCCCGACCCCCACGGCCTCGATGCCATGCACCCCATCAGCCCAAGCGCGTTGAATCAATATCTCCACCATGGCCGACAGGGCGGCAACGAGTCCAGGTCCCCCCCCCGGCGTTGGGATGCGATAGCGGGCCACAACCTGGCCCGACTCGAGCACCACACCCAGACACTTGGTGCCACCCACGTCGATACCGATTGTTGCCATCAGCTTCAGCGACCCCGGGATCGACGCGCGCCCTGGCCACCGAGGTCGCCGAGGTCGCCGTGCTTGCCGTGGTTGCGCTGCGGAAAGGTGCCCGAGCGGGCGGCCCAGAGGCCACAAAGGCCCAATCCGTAAACAGGAGCGAGCACACCGAAGGCCAAGACCGAGTTAGGCCGCACCGACGCTGCCGTTACCGCCACCACCACCTCTGCCACCAGCGCCCCGAGTAACCGCCACCGAATACCGGTCGGGGCAACTCCTCCAGCCAGAAAGAAAACACCGGCGATGCCCACCACGTCGATGCGACTCCGCCGAACCGCGCTGACATAGGCGACGGCGAAAGCGACGCAGCCGAGCCCGAACATCGCTACCGCCACAGCGGCGGCGGCCGGCCCGAAGCGGGTGGGCGAAGCCATCCCGAGTGCCGACGCCAGAGCGAAGACCAGCGCCCCCCCGATGGCGGCAGCGATGGACGAACCGGAATCGCCGGCTGCGACCTGATTCCGGTGTCGGTTCATGGGTCTTGACCCGCGGTTTGGAGCAGGGAACCCAGCCGGCGGGCCAGGGCTTCATGAGAGAACAGGCTCACTGCCCTCGAACGACCCGCCTCTCCCATTCTCCGGCGGAGGTCGGGGTTGTCGAGCAGCTGCCCGATAGCGGCGGCGGCGGCAGCCGGGTCTTGGGGACGGGCGACTACGAAACCTGTGCGCCCGTGATCCACGGCGTCGGCCGCTCCGCCGCTGGCCCCGGCCACCACCGCTACCCCGCATGCGGCTGACTCCAGGAAAACAATCCCGAAGCCCTCCTGTTCCAGGCCTCCCCAGCGATTGCGACACAACATGACAAAGACGTCAGAACCGCCCATCAGTCCGGGCAACTCCGCAGGAGCCACTGAGCCCAGAAACCGGACAGGTAAACCAGCATCGGCAGCCAAGCGTTCGAGCCTCGGCTGATCTCGTCCCTCCCCCCCCACCACAAGGGCCAGATCCCGTCCCTCAAGAGCCAGTAGCCGACAGGCCGCTATGAGAACGTCGACGCCCTTGCGCGGTACCAACCGGCTGACCGTGGACACCAAGAGGGTCGCGGGTGCTATTCCCAACCGCGATCGCGTCTCGGATCGTTCGGTATCGGTGGCGGGCCGAAAGCGGAGCCCGTCCACGCCCGGCGTAATCACCTCGACCGGCAGCCTGCGTCCGGCGATCGACTCCGCCTGCTCTGCGGGATAGCTCCCACTGGCGATCACAAGGCACGCATTCGTCAGCACCTTGGCCATCATGGTCCCGGTCAGGGGCAGATGACCGGGCACGGTCATCTCGGCACCGTGAACCATCACGACGTAAGGTCGGCCGAGGCCACGGTTACGCGCCAACCAGGCGAGCGGTAATCCGGGATCAAGCACCACCAGGCTGTCGCCCCGGCCGTCCGCGCGGGCCTGTATGCGCCGTCTCAAACCCTGGGTGGGCAGGAGTACCGCATCTTCGGTCCGTTCGACGACAAAGGGTTGGCGGGCGTCGAAGGCCGCCGACCCCGGATAGCGAGGGGTCATCACCGCGAAGTCGGTCGGGTCCAGGCGCCTCCAGAGTTCCCATAGATACGACTGGATACCACCCAGTTTGGGTGGAAAGTCGTTCGTGACCAGTAGGTGCTTCAGGGTCGGCGAAGGCCTCGGCGGCGGCGTCCAGCCAGGTCGATATCGGGAGGGGCCGGAGCCGGAATGGCGGAACCTACGCGCACCACAGGCTTGTCACCAGCCAAATCAGCGCTGATGGTTCGCATAGGCCGGGCTTGAACGGAGCTTGGTCGCTCGCTCCTAATGCGATCGAAGTTGGCTCCGTCGGCGTTACCGGTACCGGACGGCAATGGTCTGGGGGCAAAGCGCGGCGGGGCCGAAGGAAGCGAAACCATTGGCTCTTCCTCACGTTCATCCATGTCCACTTCGAAGTCCCAATCCCTCGACCCAATAGGAACTCCGTCGCTCGGAAAATCGATGGGCTTCGGCGGTTCTTCAGCCGCACGGGATGTAGCCGGCGGAGCCTGGTCCTTCCTCGAAGAAATGCCCGTCGACGGGCGCGATTGAGCCGTTGCCTTAGTTGATCGGACCTCGACGGGATCGTCAGCCTGGACCGACCGCGAGGCCGACTCCGATGCCGCCGACTCCGATGACGCCGACTCCGATGACGCCGAGGGCATGGTGAACGCCACGCTCGGCTCAGGGCGCCTCGGGGATTGCCCGGACACAGAGGTGTCGGCGGTGACGGCCCTGGACGTGAACCGCAGACCGGTCGAGCGGTATCCCGACGGTTCGGGGGACGCCGGATAATCCGAAGGCCGCGAGGATCCCGGCCGCGCCGATGATCGCCGGCTGGCCGCCACCTTCACCG
>Ga0187894_10001567_pt1 | contig 29095 bp, 26 predicted proteins | sample GBC1701081metaG_FD_136650 | JGI IMG/M metagenome (GOLD analysis project Ga0187894, IMG submission 136650) | White microbial mat communities from a lava cave in the Kipuka Kanohina Cave System on the Island of Hawaii, USA - GBC170108-1 metaG ...
CCAGGACGACCCGGCCCCGCATTGTCATCCGCTGCGGCGTCGAAGGGGCCCGCAGCCAGCCCTCCAAGATCGACCGGTCCTTACTCGACACCATCAGTGTCTTGGCCATGAATCCCATGCACCATAGCAACACCCCGCATGCTAATCATATTTACGAAACATGACACTAGCAGGGGTTAGCGTTCCACCGGGCGAGCAAGAGCTGTGTGAATGACCTGAGCTCTTCGGTCAGGTCCGCCTGGGCGGGCGTCAGGTTGACCAGGTGGAACGAGAGCGGCTGATGGGAGGCTCGCTCTTCAACCATCCCGCTTGTCGCATGGTACTGGAAATAGTGGTATCCGCGAGAGATCTTGGATGTCGCCGGCGCGACCGAATGTTCCGTCGCCATCTCCGTGCAAACCGGCGGACGATCCACGTAGACGACGAACTGGGCGCTGATGCTCCGCACGATATCGCACCGGGACGTGTTGCAGGTCCAATCGAGCAAGTCGTCCGCCACGCGATCATCGAAGTAGACCATCTTGCCCACGGCCACGCGGACACCCTGGGAATCGAACGCAGGTGTAAAGCGCGCATCCTCCACCGGCGTCGCCAGGTGAAGCTCCCAATCGGTCTCTATGGAGTGGGCTCGCCGGTAGTCCACGCGTTGTCCGATGAGTGTGCGACCGGCCTGGCCGGGCTTGACGCGGCCGTCCAGCCATTCAATCGTGAGAAGAGGCTTCGTGAAGGGTTCGACGACGGATACGGGCTGACTCGGGTCCGGTCGAAAGACCGTCCCTGTCACTGTCGCTTCCGGTGGACCGGCATAGTCGCTCGGCAACAGTGGATCGCCGCACGCGGCGAACGGCACACCGAGAACCCCGGCCATCATCCACGAACGCTTCATTGACAGCGACATCCCGTGCCCCCAGTACCTAATCCTCAGAAGCTAAACCTGTTCTGCAGGACGACGCAAGGGGCGGACAGGGGCGGCTTATTTCGCTCCTGTCCGCTGTGCGTCATAGTCAACTGTAGCCCGTGTTCGACCTAGCGATCATCGGCGGCGGCATCGTCGGCCTGGCGACGGCCCTTCGCTGCGTGACGGTTCGCCCGGACTGGCGCGTGGTGGTGCTCGAAAAAGAGGCTGCCGTCGGGGCTCACCAAACCGGACACAACAGTGGTGTCATTCACTCGGGCCTCTACTATCGTCCCGGTTCGGCCCGAGCGAGGTTCTGCGCCGTGGGATCCCGCATGATGCGGGCTTTTTGCGAAGAGCACGGCATCCGCGTGGAGGTGCGCGGCAAGGTGGTGGTGGCCACCCGACAGGATGAGCTGGCCGCGCTGGACGAGCTCCATCGGAGAGGCTTGGCCAACGGCGTCGACCGCCTGACGGTCATCGGCCCAGAGAGATTGCGAGAGATCGAGCCGCATGCCGCCGGCTTACGCGCGCTGCATGTGCCGGGCGCCGCTGTCGTCGATTTCAGCGACGTCGCGAGCAAGATGGCGGAGCTCGCCGCTGCCGCGGGTGTCGAGATCAGTACAAAAACCGCCGTCAAGGGCATCAAGACGACGGTCGGGACGGTGCGTTTGGATATCGCGCGGGGTGAGCCCGTCGAAGCGAAGCGTGTCGTGACCTGTGCCGGCCTATACGCGGATCGGCTGGCCCGAAAAGAGGGAGCCCGTCCCCGCGAGCGAGTGATCCCCTTCCGCGGCGAGTACTACGCCTTGGCCGAGGCGCGGCGTCACCTTTGCCGCGGCCTCATTTATCCCGTACCGGATCTCAAGTTCCCGTTTCTCGGCGTCCACTTCACTCGAGACGTCAACGGCGAGGTCGAGGCGGGCCCCAACGCGGTGCTCGCCCTGGCGCGTGAAGGCTATCGCAAGGACCAGGTGAGCCCGCGCGACCTCATCGAGATCCTCACGTACCGCGGATTCTGGCGACTGGCCGCCCGCCACTGGAAAGCAGGCGCTGGGGAGCTGAAGCGTTCGTTCAGCCGCAAAGCCTTCGTGCGCGCGCTGGCCCGGCTGGTGCCGGATATCCGGCTGGAGGACGTGCGTCCCGCCGGAGCCGGAGTCCGAGCCCAAGTCCTGGCGCCGGACGGACACCTCGTCGATGACCTTCTCGTGATCGAGCGGCCGCCGGTCCTCCACGTCTGCAACGCTGTCTCGCCCGCGGCGACGTCGGCGTTGGCCATCGCGGAGCACATCACCCAACGGGTGGCGTATCGCTGAGCCAAAAACGACGTTACACTGCGGCGATGGGGGAACCGTCGAAGCTGACGGCGGCGCTTCTTAGGAAGCTCCACTTTCAGATGGTGCGCATCCGGATCATCGAAGAGCGGATCGCCGCGCTGTACGCCGAGCAGGAGATGCGTTGCCCGGTGCATTTGTGTGTGGGTCAGGAGGCGGTGGCCGCGGGTGTGTGCGAGGCGCTTCGTCCCGAGGACTACGTCCTTTCGGGCCACCGGGCGCACGGTCACTACCTGGCGCGCGGCGGAAGCACGCGCGCGATGCTGGCCGAGCTGTATGGAAAAGCGACTGGCTGCTGCGAGGGCAAGGGAGGATCGATGCACCTAGTCGACATCGCCGTGGGATTCCTCGGCGCGGTGCCCATCGTCGGCAGCACGCTCCCCATCTCGGTCGGGGCGGCGCTGGGCTCCGTCATGCGCGGCGAAAAGCGCGTCACCATCGCTTTCTTCGGCGAAGGCGCCACCGAGGAGGGGGTTTTCCACGAGAGCCTCAACTACGCGGCGCTCAAGCGTCTTCCGGTGGTCTTCATCTGCGAGAACAACTTCTTCTCGGTGTATTCCCCGCTGGCGGTTCGTCAGCCTGAGGGACGAGAGGTCCATCGGCTCGCGGCGGGCCACGGCATCGAGGCCATCAAGGATGACGGCAACGATCCGGTCGCGGTCTATGACAGGACGCGGGCCGCGGTGGACAAGGCACGCGCAGGAGGCGGACCCACTTTCCTCGAATTCACGACCTACCGGTGGCGCGAGCACTGCGGCCCGGCCTACGACGACCACCTGGGCTATCGCTCCCTCGAGGAGGTGGACGCGTGGAAGCGCCGCGATCCCTTGCCGCTCATGGCGCAGCGGTTGCTGGCGGCGGGGGCCTGCACGCAGGCCGACCTGGATGAGATGGCGCGCAAGGCGGAAGCCGAGTGCGAGGACGCGGTGGCCTTCGCGAAGACGAGCCCCTTCCCGGCCGAAAACAACCTCTGGGAGCACTTGCATCCATGACGTCGCCGTCGCCGCGGACTCTCAAGTTCAACGAAGCCATCCACGAGGCGATCGACCTGTGCATGGCGAAAGATCCGACGGTCTATGTCTTGGGTCTGGGCGTTCCCGACCCCAAAGGGATCTTCGGAACCACAATCGGCCTTGAAAAGAAATACGGCGCCGCGCGGGTCATGGACATGCCCACGTCCGAGAACGGCATGACCGGCGTGGCTATCGGCAGCGCCCTGGTCGGCATGCGGCCGGTGATGACCCATCAGCGCGTCGATTTCGCGTTGTTGGCCATGGAGCAGATCGTCAATCAGGCTGCGAAGTGGCATTACATGTTTTCGGGGCGCCTCACGGTCCCGTTGGTCATCCGGCTGATCGTCGGCCGTGGCTGGGGCCAGGGGCCTCAGCATTCGCAGAGCCTGCAAGCCTGGTTCGCGCACATCCCCGGCCTGAAAGTCGTGATGCCGGCGACGCCTCACGACGCGAAAGGCCTCTTGGTCTCGGCCATCGAGGATGACAGCCCCGTCGTGTTCATCGAGCATCGATGGCTGCACGGCACGTTCGGGCCGTGCCCGGACGACATCTATCGTGTCCCCATTGGCCAGGCGCGGATCATTCGTTCGGGCAAGGACGTCACCGTCGCCGCCGTGTCGCACATGGTGCTGGAGGCGTTCCGTGCGGCGGAGCTCCTCGCGGAGTCGGGCATCGACGTCGAGATCATCGATCTGCGTACGCTGCGCCCGCTGGATACGGCCACGATCCTCTCGTCGGTTCGCAAGACCGGTCGATTGATCGTCGCCGATACCGGATGGAAGACCGGCGGCTTCGCGGGCGAAGTCGTGGCCGTCGCGACGGAGGAAGCGTTTGCCAGCCTCAAAGCGGCTCCGCGCCGGCTGACTCTGCTGGACGTTCCGACGCCGAGCACTCCTGCGCTGGCGAAGTTCTGTTATCCGCGCGTCGTCGACATCGTTCACGCCGCGGGCGACGTGATGGGCGTATCTCGGGATCGCCTAAAAGTGCCGCCGGAAACCTCGACGCCCCTCGATGTCCCTGACGCGAGCTTCACGGGCCCCTTCTGAGCGCATCGGAGCCCCGGCGTGACCACCGCATCGCTCAACGTCCCCTACGTCGATATCGCCGGCCAGCACGCCTCGATCAAGGAAGATCTGCTTTCGGCGATATCGACGGTGATCGACCGTGGCGACTTCGTCCTCGGTGCTGAGGTCGAAGAGCTGGAGCGGCGCTTCGCAGACCTGTGCGGCGTGCGATTTGCGGTCGCCGTTGGGTCGGGCGCCGACGCGCTGACCTTCGCGCTCCGCGCGCTGGACGTGGGCCCGGGTGACGAAGTCATCACGGCGCCCAACTCCTTTGTCGCCAGCGCCGCCTGCATCGCGATGGTGGGCGCGACGCCGGTGTTTTCAGACGTCGGCGCTGATTACAACCTGGACCCGGCCTTGCTGGAAGGCGCCGTCACGGCGCGCACGAAGGCCATTCTTCCCGTCCACTTGACCGGCCGTCCCGCAGACCTGGACGCGATCGGCGCCGTCGCGCGCGCGCATGGCCTCCACGTGATCGAGGACGCGGCGCAGGCCGTGGCGGCCGAGTACCGTGGCCGGCGCGTGGGGAGCCTGGGGACCGCGGGAGGTTTCAGCCTGCACCCGCTCAAGACGCTCAACGCGTGCGGCGACGGCGGCATCCTCACCACGAACGATGAAGCCGTGGCCGAACGCGTACGCCTGCTGCGCAACAACGGCCTCGCCACGCGGGAGGACTGCCGGCTGTGGGCACTCAACTCGCGGCTCGACACGATTCAGGCGGCGATGCTGCTGGTGAAGCTGCGGCATCTCGAAGCCTGGACCACGGCGCGCCGGCGGCACGCGGCGTACTACCAGCGCGAGCTGTCGAACGCTGCCGGCATCGAGCTGCCCGTCGACCGCCCCCACGAGAAAGCCGTCTACCACACGTTCGTCGTCCAGGCGGATCGCCGCGACGAGCTCAAGCGATATTTGGGCGAGCGCGGCGTCGGCACCTCAATTCATTATCCGGTTCCGATCCACCTGACACGCGCCGCCGCCGGCCTCGGCTACGAAGCGGGGCGCTTTGCAGTCGCCGAGCGGCAGGCCCGGCGCATCCTCAGCCTGCCCGTTTATCCCGATCTGCGCGAGGAGCAGCTCGCCCACGTGGTCGGATCGGTCCGATCCTTCTATCAGCGGGGGAGTTGACCTGTGCGCGTTCCCTTCTCGTACCTCGACCGGCAGTTCGCGGACGTGGACGCCTACCTCGCCGATCTCAAGGCCTTCGTCCGGACCGGAGACTTCACGCTCGGCAAGCCGCTCACGGAGTTCGAGCAGCGGTTTGCCGCCCTCTCGGGCATGCCGCACGCGGTGGGGGTGGCCAGCGGAACCGATGCGATCATTCTGTCTCTGAAGATTCGCGGAGTCGGCGCCGGCGACGAGGTCATCACCACGCCGACCACCTTCATCGCGACGGTCGGGGCCATTGCGATGACCGGGGCGCGCCCGGTGTTCGTCGACAGCGAAAACGGATTCGTCATCGATCCGGAGAAGATCGAGGCGGCCATCACCCCGCGTACGAAGGCGATCGTCCCCGTGCACTACACAGGCAACGTCGCCGACATGCCGGCCATCGCCGACATCGCCGCCCGGCGGAGGCTGCTTGTCATTGAAGACGCCTGCCAGGCCATCGCCGCGGCCATCGACGGCAAGCCGGTCGGCACGTGGGGCGCCACCGCCTGCTTCAGCCTGCACCCGCTGAAGAACCTCAACGTTTGGTCCGACGGTGGTCTCATCGTCACGCGCGACGGCGACCTGGCAGCCAAGCTCCGCCTTTACCGCAACCACGGTCTGGTGGGCCGGGACGAGGTCGCCCTGTTTGGGCACAACTCGCGGCTCGACACCTTGCAAGCGGTGATCGGAAACCGCCTCATCCCCACGGTCCCGGCCATCACCGATCGCCGCATCGCCTATGCCGGCCGGTACGACCGCGCCTTCGCCGAGCTTGCACCGCGCGTGCGCGTTCCGATTCGGCGGCCGGGCGTAAAGCACGTGTACCACCTGTACATGCTCCGGGTGGAGCGGCGCGACGCGCTCCTGGCCTATCTCAATGAACGCGGAGTCGAGGCGAAGGTCCACTATCCGATCCCGGTGCACCTTCAGGCCGCCGCCGCTTCGCTCGGCTACCGACGCGGAGATTTCCCGGTTTCGGAGGCCGACGCCGCCTGCGTCATCACGCTGCCGGCCCATCCCTACCTGACTGACGCCGAGGTGGATTACGCCATCGAGCAGGTGCGGTCGTTCTACGCATGAACGAGCCCGGCGCCAGCGACGAACGCCAGGTTGATTACGAGCAGATGGTCGCGTCCTACCAGGCAAGCCTCACGACCATGCTGCGCGGGTTCCGCGGCGGTGCGCGCTTTCTTGCGGGCTGGGTCCACGACGAAGACGACGCCAAAAGCATCCTGGCGATGATCGAAGCGGCCGCCGCCGAGGGCCTGCCCGACGTCACCATCGCGATCGGTACGGCCACGCTGGGGCGCCTCGACGTCGCACGGCTCGAAACACTGGCGAGCTCCCTGGGCACCGTGCAGCGGCTTCCGCGAGCGGACGGGTTTGCGCTCCGGGTGGCCTTCGCGTCTCGTGACACCGATCGATCTGGAAGCGCGGCCGTCGCCTATCAGCGGGCGCGTCGGGCCCGCGAGGATCGCGATGCGCGGCTGCGCGACCGAGACAAGGTCGCCACGACGTCGTCTCGAAACGCCGTCGAGACCTCGTCTTCCGTATATCGGGCAGCGATCGAGCGGATTCTCAGCGCCCCGCTGGTTCATGAGGGCACCCTCGAAGAACGCGCCGGGTTGGTCTTGCTTCGAGCCGTCGAATCCGGCGTCGCGCTGGCGGCTCTGGTCGATCCAGCGACGCACGTCGTGCGCGACACCCGTCACGAGGGCCGCGGCGACGACAGGCTGCGGGCGCTCCTGGAAGGCGTGTGCGGGCTCCTCGAGGGCAGGCCGCTTCTCGAGGGCAGCGACCACGCCGTGATCCGTCTCGAGCACAGCCTGCGCGATCGCTCACGCCCCCGCCCGGTCGCGGGCATCGTGACCCCCGAGAGCGCAGAACCCACGTTCCGCCTCCTCGGAGCGCTGGTGCGGGCGCTGCTGCACGAGTACCGTGCTCGTATGGGATTCGTTGCCGTCGAGAATCGCTTCGATCCCGATCCGGGCTCGGCGTGGAGAGCGCTGAGCCACGGCCAGCGCCTGGGACGCATTCAGGAGGTGCTGGATCGGGTCGCGCCTCGACACGGGTTGCGGTCCGGGGACGTGAAGTGCACGAAGCTGGACCGGATCACGAGGGTCACGATCGAAGTCTTGGCCGCCGTTCCGACGGGACACAAGCCGTCGCTGCTGATGCATCTCGAGGCCGACCTCAAGGCTGAGATCGATCCGACGCTGCATCTCTATCAGGAGGAAATGGCCGATAAGAACAAGATCCGTCGGATTTGACCCCGCTCCTTCACGACCATTTGAACCAGGCGTATGATGAACGGGAGCGCGATCTGATTGCCGCGCCGGGACAACATGTCGGGATTGACCGAGCACACAGACCTCATTCTCGATGGGACCAAGATGGTGTGGCATCTCGATCGTGTGAGGGCATGGGAGCGCGGCGAGCGCATCGCGCCGCTGACCATCGACATGGCCCTGACACGCGCGTGCAACTACGCGTGCCACTTCTGTTATGCGATGCTTCAGGAAAATGATCGGCAGGTAATTACCAAGGAGGTCATCACCCACTTTCTCGACGATTGCGCGGAGATCGGCGTCAAGGGGGTCAGCTTCGTTTCCGATGGAGAGAGCACCATCTCACCCGTGTTCGTGGACGCGGTTGTGCACGGCAGCGAAGCGGGGCTCTCCATGGCGTGCGGGACGAACGGCTTCATCTTCAACCGGCGCAAGCTGGAGGAAGTGCTGCCGCATCTCACGTACCTGCGCATCAACATCTCCGCCGGTGAACGGAAGCGCTACGCCGAGATTATGGGCGTGCGCGAGGAGTGGTTCGACCGCGTGGTCCAGAACATCCGCGACATGGTCGAGATCAAGACGCGCGACGGCTTGCCGGTCACCATCGGATTGCAGATGGTTCTTGATCCGCGCTACGGCGATCAGATCCTGCCGCTCGCGCGCCTGGGTAAGGAGCTGCGGCCCGACTACCTGATCATCAAGCATTGCAGCGACGACGAGGACGGGAGCCTGGGCGTGGACTACGGCGGCTACGAGCGCCTGTACGACACCCTGAAGCAGGCCGAGGCTCTGTCGGACGATGGGTACGCGGTGCGCGTCAAGTGGTCGAAGATCGAGGCGCAGGGCAAGCGCAGCTATCAACGCTGCTACGGCCCGCCCTTCATGCTCCAAATATCAGGCTCCGGGCTGATTGCACCGTGCGGGATGCTGTTCAACGAGCGCTACAAGAAGCTGCATATCGGCAACATCTGCGAGCAGCGGTTCCGCGACATCTGGGCCGGCGATCGCTACTGGGAAGTGATGAACTATCTCGCGTCGCCGGAGTTCAACGCCCAAAAGATGTGCGGGACGTTGTGCCTGCAGCACAAGGTCAACGAGTTCCTCGACGACTACAAGAAGGGGCTCCGCGTTCTGTGCGAGCCGGACGGCGCTCCGCCGCAGCATTTGGACTTCGTCTAACGTCGTGCCGCCCGCTGCGAAGCCGACCATCTCGGTCATCGTTCCCGCCCTCAACGAAGAGGCGAACATAGCCGACGCGATTCGAGAGGCGATCGCGTCTCTCGGAGGCCGATTCGCTGACTACGAGCTCCTGTTGTTCAACGACGGCAGCACCGACGGGACGGGGGCGATCATGGACGACCTCGCGGCGCGCGATCCGCATCTGCGCGTCACGCACAATCCGTCGCCGCGAAACCTGGGCGGTGTGTACAAACAGGGGGTGGCGCTGGCGCGCTTCGACTACGTCGTGATGGTTCCGGGAGACAACGAGAATCCAGGACGCGCCATGCAGGCGCCGTTCGATGCGATCGGGAGCGCCGACATCGTGTTGCCCTACCCGACGAACTCCGCCGTGCGGGGCGAAGGCCGCCACGCGGTGTCGCGTGCGTACGTATTTCTGGTGAATCGGCTCTTCGGACAGCGCGTCCGCTACTACAACGGGACGGTCATACACCGCACCGCGAATCTGCGGGATCTGGAGATCAAGACCGACAGCTTCGCCTACCAGGCCGAGATTCTCATCAAGCTGCTTCACGCAGGGAAGAGCTTCGTCGAGGTGGGCATCGAGATCGACCCTCCAAAACCGGGACGCCGTTCTCGCGCGCTGCGCTGGAAGAACCTGGTCCAGGTGGGACGGACGATGGCCGATCTGTTCCTCGAGCTGCGTCTGCGCGTCGGGGCAGACAAGGTGCCGAGTGTCAGCCGGGGCTAGGACGGTCCTGGTGACCGGCGGCGCCGGCTACGTGGGAAGTGTGCTCGTGCCACAGCTGCTGGCGGCCGGGCACCGGGTCAAAGTGCTGGACCTGTACCTCTACGACGCCGATCCTTTGCGGGCCGTCAAGGCGAACCCGGGCCTCGAAGAGATCCGCGGCGATCTGCGGGACACCGCGCTGTTGCGACGGGTGCTCCCTGGCTGCGACAGCGTGATCCACCTCGCTTGCATCTCCAACGATCCGAGCTTCGATCTGGATCCGGCTCTTGGTCGCTCCATAAATTTTGATGCTTTCGAGCCACTTTGTCGCCTCTCCCGCGACAGCGGCGTTCGCCGGTTCATCTACGCGTCCTCGTCGAGCGTGTACGGCGTCAAAGCGGAGCCGGAAGTGACCGAAGACGCCGCCCTCGAGCCGCTCACCGATTATTCGCGCTACAAGGCGCTGTGCGAAGAGGTGTTGTTGCGCTGGCAGGCGCCCGGCTTCACGACGCTCATCGTACGCCCCGCCACGGTGTGCGGTTACTCGCCGCGCCAGCGACTGGACGTCATCGTAAACATCCTGACCAATCACGCCGTGAACACCGGCGTCATCAAGATTCTCGGGGGTGGGCAGAAGCGTCCGAATATCCACATCCAGGACATGGTCGACTTCTATCTGCTGGCGCTGGGGATGCCGGAGGCGCGGATCGCCGGCCGCATCTACAACGTGGGCACCGAGAACTTCACGGTGGCGGAGATCGCCGGCAAAGTGCGCGACGTGGTGGGCCCCGATCGCGTGCGGACAGAGACCGCGCCCACCAACGACAACCGCTCGTATCACATCTCCTCGACCCGAGTCGCGCGAGAGCTGGACTTTCGGCCGCGCCATACCATCGAGGACGCCGTGCGTGATCTGGTGGCGGCGTTCGCCCGAGGGGATCTTCCCAACGCCATGACCGACCCGCGCTACTTCAACGTCTCCGCGCTCAAGGCCCTGGCCCTGCGATGACCCGCTCGCTGGTCACGGGCGGCGCCGGATTCATCGGGTCGCACCTCGTCGATCGCTTGATCGCCGACGGCGACGAGGTGGCGGTGCTGGACAGCTTCGTCACCGGCCGTCGGGAGAATCTGGCCAAGCAGCGTGGGCACCAGCGCCTGCGCGTGATCGAAGCGGACGTAGCCGACGCCGAAACCGTGCGGCCCTATTTCCAGGGCATCGACCACGTCTTCCATCTGGCCGCCCTGGCCGACATCGTCCCGTCGATCCAGCGGCCCCTCGACTACCATCGGGCGAACGTCGACGGCACGGCGTCCGTCCTGGAAGCGGCGCGCACGGCGCAGGTCAAGAAGCTCGTCTACGTCGCCTCTTCGTCGTGCTATGGAATCCCCGACGTCTATCCGACGCCCGAAACCGCGCCGGCGCGGCCACAGTACCCCTACGCGCTCACCAAGTACTTGGGAGAGCAAATGGCGCTGCACTGGCATCAGGTCTACGGTCTGCCAGTCGTCTCGCTTCGTTTCTTCAACGTCTACGGACCCCGGTCGCGTACGTCGGGTGCCTACGGCGCCGTGTTCGGCGTGTTCCTGGCGCAGAAGCTGGCGGGCCGTCCCTTTACCGTGGTGGGCGACGGCACCCAGACACGCGACTTCACCTACGTTACCGACGTCGTGGACTCGCTGGTGGCGGCGGCCGCTTCAGACATCGCGGGAACAATCATGAACGTTGGCAGCGGCAACACCTACAGCGTCAATCGCCTCGTGGAGCTGCTCGGAGGCCCGGTGGTCCACGTGCCAAAACGTCCGGGAGAGCCCGACTGCACGCTGGCCGACATGAGCCGCATCGAACGGCTGCTCGGCTGGCGTCCCAAGATGTCTTTTGAGGAAGGTGTCAAGCGCATGCTGGACGCGATCGAGCACTGGCGCACCGCTCCCGTGTGGACGCCCGACACCATCGCGCAGGCCACGCGCGAGTGGTTTGCGCGCCTGGGGGACGCGCGTTGAAGGGGGCCAGCGCGGATGCGCCCGGTGCGTCGTCGTCGAAGGTGCTGCCTCTGGCGATGCTGGCGGAGGCCGTCGCGGCGCTGAAGGCGGCAGGCAAGCGCGTGGTTCACTGCCGCGGAAGGTTCGACCTTCTAAACACCGGGCACATCCACCGGCTAGAGGCGGCCCGCAAAGAGGGGGACGCCCTCGTCGTCACCGTGGTTCCGGATGCGCACATTCAGGGCGATGGCCCTGCCGCGGTGTTCGACGAGGCGCTCCGGGCCCGTACCGTCGCGGCGCTGCCGGCGGTGAACCACGTCGCCATCGAGCAACACCCGGCGGCTCAAGAGGCGATTCGTCTGATTCAGCCGGACGTATGCGTCGACGGTGCGGACGGAGATCCCACTCCGCCGAAGCCGGTGGAGGCGGGGGGGACGAGCCACTCGCCTGAAGCCATTTCTTTCCTGCGTGACTTCCGGCGCGAGTGGACCCCCGAGCGCGTGATTGACAGCCTCGCGTCCCTAAAGCGGCTGAAGGCGCTGGTGGTGGGCGACACCGTGATCGACGAGTATCACTTCGTTCGCCCTTATGGGATGCCCCTGAAGGCGCCCATCATCGCGGCGCAATTCTTGACCGGCGAAGCCCACGCCGGCGGCGTCCTCGCCGTCGCCAACCACTTGGCGGGCCTGGTGGGCGAGGTGCACCTGGTGACCAACCTCGGCGCGCAGGACTCGCGCGAGGCGTTCATCCGCCAGCACCTGCGATCCAACGTCGCCCCGAGGTTTTTTCTTCATCCCGACGCCCCCACGACGATCAAGCGACGTTACCTGCGCAAATTCTTGGTGCAGAAGCTGTTCGAGGTCTCGTTCTTTAACGACCAGCCGCTGCCGCGAGACCTGGAGGTGGAGGTGCTGCGCCATGTGTCGGGCGTCATCGAGAACTACGATCTGGTCGTGGTGGCGGATTTCGGTCAGGGATTCGTGACGCGCAACATGATCGAGGTCCTCTGCCGGCAGTCGCGCTTCCTGGCGGTCAACGCCCAAATGAACAGCATCAACCTCGGATATCACGTCATCACGCGCTATCCGCGGGCCGACTACGTGTGCATCGATGAAGAGGAGACTCGTCTCGCGTGCCGCGACCGTACCAGCCCGGTGCCTGAGCTTCTCGAGCAACTGCAGGGCGAGCTCGACTGCCGGCTCATCACCGTGACGCGCGGCCACCACGGGTCTCTCACGTATTTGCCGGGACGGGGGATGGTGACGGTGCCGGTGCTTTCCCGTGAGGTGGTAGACACCATCGGCGCCGGCGACGCATATCTGGCCATGACGGCGCCCTGCGCTTGCGCCGGCCTTCCTCCGGAGCTCATCGGGTTCATCGGCAACGCGGCCGGAGCGATCGCGGTTCGGATCCTGGGCAATCAGCAGCCCGTGGCCCCCGAAATCCTATTCGACCTCATCCGCAACCTCTTGAGGTGATCCATGGCCGGACCCGACAGGCTGGACTTCGCCAGGCGCTACGTCGACACCCTGGGGACTGTGCTGCGCGCGCTTCCGCTCGACGGGATCGCCGCGACTCTGGAGATTCTCGAGCGCGCGCACGCCGCTCGCAAGCGCGTGCTGGTGGTCGGCAACGGCGGCAGCGCGGCCACCGCGTCCCACATGGCCAACGACCTCGTGTGGGGCCTCGCTCACGTTGGAAAGCTGGGGCTGCGCGCGTCCTCACTCTCGGACAACGTTCCGGTGGTGACAGCGATCGCCAACGACCGCGGCTATCAAGACGTGTTCGCGGTGCAGATTGAAACCCACGCGGATCCCGGCGATGTCCTCATCGCCGTCAGCGGCAGCGGCAACAGCGCCAACGTCTTGCGCGCGGTCGACGCGGCCAAGGCGAAGGGGATGACGACCATCGGCTTTCTGGGGATGGAAGGCGGAAAGCTGCGCCGCATGGTCGATGTAGCGGTCGTTGTTCCGTCGAATGACTACGGGCCCATCGAGGACGTTCACATGATGCTCGATCACCTGATCACCGCCTACCTCCGGGATCGCATCGCGGGGCCCGGGTGATGGGCCGCCCCGCCGTGTTCCTGGATCGCGACGGGGTTCTCATCCGCGACGTGGATTTTCTCACGCGGCGCGAGCAGGTGGAGGTGGCGGCCGGAGCTCCGGCGGCGCTGCAGAGGCTGCGCCGAGCCGGGTTCGCTCTGGTCGTGGTGACCAACCAGCCGGTGGTTGCGCGAGGTCTCCTGACCGAAGACGAGGTGCGGGCGCTGCAGGTATTCATCGAGAAGCGGCTGCGCGAGTCGGGCGGCGGTGACTTAGACGGATTCTATTTCTGCCCGCACCATCCGAGTGCCGACCTGGTTTCGTACCGCGCGGCTTGCGAGTGTCGAAAACCCCGGCCGGGAATGTTGAGGCGCGCCGGTCGGGAGCTCGAAATCGACGTCTCGAAAAGTTTCATGATCGGAGATCGTCCATCCGACGTCGAGGCGGGGCGGCGCGCGGGGTGCCGCACTGTGCTCGTTCAAACCGGCAGGCACGCAGCGGCTCCCATTCAATCCCCGGACGGTCCGTTCGATCCTGTCCCCGATCATGTGTGCGCCGATTTGGCGACCGCGGTCGACTGGGTTCTGGAGGATCAAGGCCGGTGAAGGCGCTGATACTGTGCGCCGGCCGCGGCACGCGGCTGGGTACGCTGACCGATCGCCTGCCCAAACCGATGCTCGCCGTGGGTGGCGAGCCCCTGTTGGCGCACACCCTGCGGACCTTGGTCGCGTACGGTTTCGACCATGTGGCGGTGAATCTGCATTTCCAGGGGGAGGCGATCGCCGCCCACTTCGGCGACGGCGCGCGCTTCGGCGTCTCCCTTCACTATTCACGCGAGGAGCGCCTTCTGGGCACGGCCGGCGCGGTCCGACGCCTGGCGCCCTTCTTTGCGGACGTGGAGGACTTCCTGGTCCTTTATGGCGATCTGCTGATAGATCAGGACCTGGGGGCGCTGGTCCGATTCCACCGGGCCCAGGGGGCCGCCGCCACGTTGCTGCTTCATCAGCGGCCGGGCTCGAACAGCCTGGTCCGCCTGGAGGACGACGGCCGCATCACGGGCTTCGTCGAGCGCCCCACCGAGGAACAGCGCCGTCAGGCGCGTTATCCCTGGGTCAACTCAGGCGCGCAGATCTTGAGCCACCGTCTCATTGCCCGAATCCCCGAAGGGATCGCGGCGGATCTTCCCTGCGACGTGTACGTCCCGGCCCTGGCCACGGAGCGCCTCTGTGGGCTCCCTCTGACCGGTTATCGGTGCGCGATCGATTCGCCGGAGCGACTTGACGAAGCGCGCGCCGCCTTCGCGGACGGACGCTATCGCCGGATCGCGGCACGCACCGCCGGTGATCTTCGTCATGGCTGAGGATCGGGACAGGGGTGGACGGAAGGCCGCGTTGCGCTGGTGCGCGCCCCCCTTCTTGGCTGCGGCGTTGGTCGTGCTCGCGTTCGACGCGGTGGGCGACGTCTTCGTTGGATCTTTCAAGCTCGATCTCGGTTCTCTTACGCTGCCGGCCCCGCTCGAGACGTATTTCTTTCTCCACTTCGCGATCTTCGGTGGTCTCGCCGCGGCTCTGCTCGGCGTGGCACTGGCGCGAATCCTGTCCCTCGATACGATGCGCCCCTTTCTCGACCGCGAGCCATCCCGGCGCTCGGATCGGCTCTGGATCATCGGCGGCACGACGGCCGGTATCGTCATACCCCTCGGTATCAGTCTTCTAGTGCTAGGTGGGGCGCCGCTGACGGACGACGAAAGCTCGTACCGCTTCATGGGCGAGCTCGTCGCCACCGGAAGGCTGCGCGTGCCGTCGCCGCCCATGAAGTTGTTCCATGACCGCGAGTTCATGATCAACGATGGCCACATGTACGCCCAGTACTTCGTCGGGTGGCCGGCGTTGATGGCGCCGGGAATCTGGCTCGGCATCCCCGACTTCATGAATGCCCTGTACTCCGGGCTCACCATGCCGGCCGTCTTCTTGGTGGCGCGCCGGCTGGTGGGGCCGCGGCTGGCGCGCCTGGCCGTGATCCTCGCGCTGTCGTCGCCGATGCTGATGATCGTCGCCGCGACCGAGATGTCGCACACGACATGCCTGATGGCGCTCGCCTGGATGACGTGGTTCACCCTCCGATGCAGCGATGCCCGCAGCCCGGCGTGGGCTCATCTGGGCGTGGCCGCCGCCTTCGGAGTGGCCTTCTTCATCCGCCCCTCGTCCGCGGCCGGTGTGGGCCTTCCCTTCCTGGTGGCGTGGGCCGCTGGACTGAAGGCCAAGCCGCTCCGCGAACAGATCACGGCGATCGCCGCGTTCGCCACCGCCGCTCTGGTTCTAGGCGCACTCTTCTTTTTGGTGAACAAGGTGCAGACCGGCGCGTATACGACCGTCGCGTATCTGCGTCAGGTCGAGTACGCGCGAGAGAACGGCTACCAGTTCACTTTGTGGGCCGGAAAGAAGGACTACCTCGCGCAGACGCCCGTTCCGCACCTGGATCCGTTCCGGCCTTTCGTGAAACACGTGGCGCTCACCGGTGTCGCGCTCCTGCGGTTCAACTTCGCGTTCCTCGGGTGGCCCGCATCGTTGCCGTTCATCGCCTTCGAGGGTGGGAGCCGTCATGCGCGGGTCGTCGCCGCCAGTTTCATCTGCTACTGCCTGGTGCACCTGACGGTGCTCGATCCGGGCGTGGATACGTTCGGCCCCCACCACTACGTCGAGCTGGCCTGGCCGGCGCTGCTCCTGACGGTGTTGGGCCTGCAGCGTCTGGGAGCGCGCCTCGGCCAGATGGCGCCGCCGACGGAAACAGCGAGCGCGTCCCGCCGCCTGCGGCTCGACGTCCTGCCGGCCGCGTTGGCCATCGCGATGGTCGCGCTGAGCCTGGGGCGCTACATGCCCATCCGCGTGCAGGCTTTGGCGTCCATTGCCGAACGCGTGAATGCACCGGTACGGGCGGTGGCGGCGGCCCATCTCCGCAGCGCGATCGTGTTCACTCCGCGTCCCTTCGTTCCTCGATGCCGTGGTCCGAGGCACTGGGTGTTCGCCCGGCCGACCAACGATCCCGACCTTCGCAACGACATCCTGTGGGTCAACGATCTAGGCCTCGAGGAGAATCGGCGCTTGATGACAATCTTTCCGGATCGGGCGGGGTACGTCCTCGACTGGACGCCCCAGTGCGAAGCACGCCTCACACCGCTGGCCGGGCCGGCGCCGCCCGCCTGAGCCGGAGCAGCGCGAGGCAGACGAGGGCGCACGCGCCGCCTATGGCGGCGCCGACGAGGAAAGTCCGAGGCAGGTAGCGAAATACGATCCGGTGCTCTCCCTCCGCGAGCCACACCCCGCGGAAAGCGCCGTCGACGCGCACGATCTCGTGGCGGCGTCCATTCACGTCTGCCGTCCATCCCGGGAAGAATGTATCGGTCAGGACGAGGAGGCCGGGGCGTGGGTTTCGTACCACCAACTCGACGCGGCCGGCGCCGTAGGATGCGATGGTGGTCTGGGCCGGGTCAGACGGCGCGCGCTCGGGCCGCGCCAGGGCACCCGCCGGAATGTCAGTTTCGACGACGGCGCGCCGTCGGAGATCGAGATCCGGCGCGGCGATGCGTTTGATCGCGTCGTCCGGTCCGTTGACACGCTCGACCTCGTGAACCACGAACGCCCGGGGCAGGGCGGCAGGGTTCTCGTAGATCCGGACCTCCGCGTCGTAGACGAGCGGAAACGCCGTCGGTCCCTGCGCGCCGGGCGGTTCGAGGATCCGCGGCCGCGCGGCGTGCGGGAGCACGAAGTAGCGGACTCCGAGCAGCGAGTAGAGCGGCATATTGGCCCGCACTTCCGTCAACGTCGTTCCGAGGTTCCAGCCCAGCGACGGCAGACCGGTGAACCACAGTGGCTGCCCGCTCACGGTCGAGCCCGCGCTGCGCAGCCCTGAGGTCGAGAAGCGGTTGTACGATTCGGTGGCAAGCGCCGAGATGATGCGCGCGTCGAAGAGACCGAAGGCGCTGGCGGCGTTGGGATAAAGCACGCCCCGCATCGCCATGATGCGGCCGTGGCCGGCGTTCGCCGTGAGGAAGCGGAGGTAGGGAGCCGGCTGATAGGGATCCACCCGATCGGGGAGTCCTCTCGGCGCGGTGATGTCGATCGCGCCGTAGGCCAGCGCGGCGCCGACCACGGAAGCGGCGACCAGGGAGGCGCGTCCGCGGACCGCCCACGCGGCGCCCACGAAGCTCATCGCCAGCGGTATCAGTTTGAGGCAGAGCCACAGCGGTGGATAACCGCGAGGAATGAGAAACCAGAGCTCGCCCAGTGCCACCAGGAGCAGCGCCCGCCACCCGTTCGCCGCGGAAGGCGCCCGAGACAGGATCATCAGCACCGCGGCGGCTGTGGCGAAGGCGACCGCGATCCCCACACCGCGGGCGTACATTTCGTGACCCTCGCCGGGCGGGGTGACGTAAAGCAGCGACAGGGGCGTCCTGGCATGCCCCGTCATATTGACGAAATACGCGTAGACCACCACGGACAGAACTGCCGCGACGACCAACCCCGGTCGCGGCCCCCGCCGCGGATGTGTCGTGAGAGACTCGTTCGATGCGGGCGTCCGCGCCAATGCGTTCGCAGGCGCGAACAGTGACTCGGCGGCGAAGGCAGCGGCGGCAGCGAAGCTGAACGTCCACAAGGGACCCGCCCAGCGCGGCGTCCAAGCCTGATCGAAGAGCGGCAGGTACCCGATCCAGACGAAGGGAGGCACGCCCAGGTTCTTCGCCATCACGAATCCCCCGACCGCGGCGAAGGCGATCATTTCGCGCCGCCAGCGCCCTCCGGGAGCCGCCCGCGTGAAGGCGGCGAGCGCGAGCACAAGCCCGAGCACTCCCGCGTACCCGCCGAGGTAGTCCCAGTGGCCGTTGTCGGGGTAGATCGCCTGCGCGGCAGGTTTTTCGAACAGCGTGGGGGTCCAGATCGCCGCCAGCGCGGCCAACGGTGTCGGGGACACCACCCCCATGCGGCCGCCCGCAGGGTGCAGGTTGAAAGATGCGCTGATGACCTCGACGAACGGGAGAAGAAGCGGCGCCGCGAGCCCGATTCCGAGGAGCGAAGCGACGGTATATCGCCCAAGGGTGGGGGCGATCGCGCGGTCGGCGGGGGCCGCGGTCACAGCGCGGTAAATGACATAAAGGCCGCCCATGGCCAGCACGTAGAGCGCCGTTTCGGGTTGCCCCGCGAGCAGCACGAGGGCCGTTCCGAGGGCCACCGCCGCCGTGTCCCGAGGCAGACCCCGCCGCGCCAGCCGGTCGATAAAGAAGAAAAGCAATGGCTGGACCATGGCCGGATTGACCAGTTGCTCCAACTGGACGAACCAAACCATCGTGCCGGAAAACATGTAAAGGACGGCGCCCAGCATCGCGGGCCCAAACGACAGACCGACTTGGCGAAGAAAGAGGAATGTGAACAGTCCCGCGAGCCACAGGCGTCCGAGCAAGAAAGAATCGCCCGCGGCCGCCGGCGCCAGGTCTTCGAGTATCTGATAGGGGAACAGCGCCGCCGTGCTGTACTGGCCGAGAAGAGGCATGCCGGCGCCCTGGTGGGGATTCCACAAGGGAAGCTCGCCGGATCGATAAGCGCGCCCGACGGCCCGCCCGAGCGGCGCTTCGTAGTAGGCGGGCGTCGCCATGTCGACGTCGAAGGTGCTGATGGGCGTACGTCCCCGGTACTCCCAAGGACCCGCTTCGGTCACGCCGAAGGGGACATAAAGCTCGGGCCGCAGTGTGCGTCCGAGGAACACCACGGGCGCAAAGCCGACCGCCACGAACACGCCGAGAAGCAGAAGCGCGCGACCGGCCTCTCTCACCGTCGATCCGGCCGCGGTGTCACGGGCGGCACGCGGCCACTATACAAGAACCGAGCGCTCGGCGGTGGGGTCGGACGGCGCCGAGCACCGGCGGCTCAGCGGGGTGAAAACGCCTCCGACGGCGGGAGGTCGAGCTGGTTTCTAGGGAGGCCGGTCCACCAGGTGACCTCGAGGCCCAGGAGGCCGGAGATGGCTCCGAGCGTGTCCAGACTGTCGACCGGGCCCGCGGGTATAAAGCGCCCTTGCAGAACGGGGGTCAGCGCCAGGCCGCCTGAGAGACGCCGACGGATGAGGAACCAGTCCCAGCTCAGCCCCAGAGTGTAGCCGGCGGCCACTGCCCCTCGCTGTGGCTCGTCCGGGAAACGCTTGTCCGTCAGGCCGAGGAATGCGAAGCCGACCGCGCCGCGCAGCGTGAGGTGATGACCGAACTCGCGCTGCGCCTCCAGGGAGATGGCGAAAGAGGTGGATTGCCGGCGGTCGTCCTGGTCGGCGCCGGAATCGATCAGGATGCCCAGGCCGAACCGGCGCGTGAGGAGCTGCCCGAGCCGGAGCGATCCCGAGGCTCCCGTCAGGGGCCCGCGCTGCGTGCCATCGTCGTTGATCGAGGAGACGCTGCCGTATCCACCGACCGCCACGTAGTACCCCTGGCGCGCGCGCGGCGGTTCCAGCTGCTGGGCGGCGGCTGAGGTCGTCATGACAGTCAGCCCGGCGGTGGCGCCCAGAATGGCGGCGACGGCGACGGCAGCCAGACGTGGGAGAGCCGCGCGCGGCATCAAAGCTCGGCCCTCACCCCGAGGATGGGGAAGATGGGCATCCCGGTGTTGCGCTGCGATTCGCTGAAATCGTAGTTGTAGTTGAGCCCCTCGACGTTGGCGTGGTTGTAGATGTTCTGGACGTCCAGATAGATGTTCAGCACCCAGCTCTTGTAGATCCAGCGCTTGTCGATGCGGACGTCGAGTTGCTGGAACAGCGGGTTCCGCGCCGAGTTGATGCGCCCGTAGACCGGATAGTATTCGTCCTGGTCGGCGTTGAAGACGGAGCCCACGATGGGGGTGATGGGATTGCCGCTGACCAGGCGGAAGCGCGCGCCGATCTGCCAGTTCCGCGGAAGCAGGTAGCTTCCCACCGCGGTCAGGATGTGCGTCTGGTCGAAGTCGAACAGACGATCTTCCGACGCGTCGGTGTCCCGCCGCAGCGCGCGCGAGACGGTGTAGGCCAGCCAACCGGTGAAGTTGGCGTTGAACTCGTGGCGGGCGACCAGCTCGGCGCCGTAGACCCGGCCGGAGCCGCCGTTGTCGTAGTTCAGCGGCCGCATCATTCCGGCGCCGTCGGTGGTCAGCCGCTCGGTACGGCTGACCAGGTTTGCTAGATCCTTGTAAAACAGCGTGCCGTCGAAGCTCAGGTGGGGCCGCGGCTTCCATTCGACGCCGGCCGAAGTGTGCAGCGCGCGCTCCGTTTCCAGGTCGGGGTTGCCAAAGACCGGGTCGGTCTCGTCGAAGTCGGGCTCCTGGATGAACAAGCCGGCGCCGCCCTTGACCGTGATGCCGGGGACCACCTCCCAGCGCGCCGTCAGGCGCGGCTGCACCGCCAGCTCGTCAACCCGCTGGAAATAGTCGACGCGCAATCCAGGCAGGACCAGCAGCTTGGGCAGAGGCTTCCACTCCAGCTCGGCGAACACGGCGGGTGACCAGATCACCTGGCCGTCGAGCTCGGTGGTCAGCGTCTCGGAGGGGTCAAAGCCTCCCATGGGCTCGCCTTCCTTCGGCGGCCGAGGCAGCTTCACGAAGAGGTCCGACTTCCCGAAGAGGACGTCCGCGCCGAACGACAATGCGAAGCGGTCGTTCCAGCGCGTGCGGGCGGTGTCGCGGAGGTGGCTGGTGTACAGGTTCAGGTCGAAGCCGAGCTGACCCGCGTTGAACTTGAACCAGTTGCGTCCTTGGGAGATCCGAAACGTGTTCTCGAACGACGGGCTGGGGACGTAGCGCCAGGTCGTCAGCGATCGATAGAAGCTGGTGGAGCTTCCCAGGGAGCTGCCGGTCAATCCGGTGTCGATGTCCGCGGGGTTGCGGAACAGCAGCTCCAGGCGGTCGTCCGAGCCCAGAAAAAAGAAGCGCAGATCGTGCGCCGGCTTCGGACGGTAGCTCGCCACCAACTGGAAGTCGTAATAGCGGGGCGCGGTCGTGAGGCCCACGGAGGCGTCGCCGGGCACGGCGGCGTTGAGGATGACGTCGATGTAGCTGCGCCGGCCGGCGATGGCGATGGCCCCCTTATCGCCGAGCGGGGCTTCGAGGTAGACGCCGCTGTCCAGCAAGCTGATGTCGGCATAGCCGCCGACTTTCTTCGGCTGGAGCTTCTTGATCTGAACATCGACGATGCCGCCCGTGGCCCGCCCATACATGGGCGAGAAATTCCCCGGATAGAACTCGATGGAGTCGAGGATGCCGACCGGGATGACGCTGCGAAGCCCGCCGAAGTGGTAGATGAGCGGCACCTCGGCCCCGTCGACGAAGACCCGCGAATCTTCCGGAGCCGCGCCGCGGATGATGAGCACGCCGGCCAGCGGCGCGCGCGCGACGCCAGCGAAGTTCTGGATCACGGCCAGCGGATCACCCGCGGTGCCCGGCACTTTGTCGATCTCGGCCGCCGCCAGGACCGTACGGCTGACCTCCTTGCGCGGCCGGGTGGCCGTGACCGTGACGTCGTAGGGGTTATACGAGCCCTTCTCGACGTGGTAGACGGCTTCGATCGCCTCGCCGGCGCGGACAATCTCCGTGGTGCGGTACGGATAGTAGCCCGGGGTGTCGACCTGTACCTTCCACTCGCCCGGCGACAGATCGAAGAAGCGAAACGCGCCCGTCGCGTCCGACGGAGACTCGAAGCCGACCGGCTTGCCGTCGACTTCGCGGAACACGGTCACCAGGGCCTCGGCGATGGGAAGACGCGTGCCACGCTCGATGAGGCGGCCGGTGAAGTTGACGACCGGCGCGCGGGGAGGGACTGCGGCGGTGGCGGGCGAAGATGCGGGTGACGCGCCGGCATCGGGTGGCGCGCCGCCGTCGGGAGCGGCGGCCTCCGGGGGGGCCTTCGCCGCCAGACGGAACTTGTACCGATACTGGATCTGGACCGCGATGGGCTTGCCCCCCATTTCGGCCGGCTCGAACTCGAAACCCTGCGCGGCCGCCATCGCGGCTTCGTCGAAGCCCAGACCGGCCGCCGCCCCACCCGCCGGCTCCGCAATCCCGACGGCGTCGATCTTCCCGCTGTCGTTTATGTCGAGCATCAGGACGACGTCCGCCTCGATGTTTTCGTCGGCGGCTTCCTTGGGATACTTGGCCTCGACGAACTTGGTCTGCTTGGGCACCTTGTCGAGCTTCGTCGCCTCGACGGGTTGATCCGCGGGCGGCCGCGGCGGCGCCACGCCCTCGTGCTGGGCCAGGGCAGGCCGTGCGAGCCCGCCCCCGGCCGCCAGGCTCAGGGCGGCGGCCAGAGACACGGCTCGCCTCACGGTGAGTCCTCCAAGGTCACGATCCCGCTCCGCCACGAAGAACCGCCGCGGCTGTCGCGCACCACGACGATGAGGCGCGCTGTCTCTGCCGGGTAGTCCTCGGTCTTCGCCGGCTTCCATGAATTCGTCAGCGCCTGCTCGAACGGGACGGAGCCTTCGATGAAGCCCGTGCGGGTATCGTCGGTGGTCCCACTTTCGACGAACCAGGTCAGGAACAAGCGTTCACGCGTGACCGTCGGCCGGCCCATGTCGTCGGTCGTGGTGAACGCTTCGGACGCGCCGTCGGGGACCAGCGCGCGCAACGTGGTTTCCCGGTTGCGGGGCAGCGTCACCAGCGCCGCGTCCTCGGTGATGGGCCGGTCGCCGTCGGGCAGCACCGCGATCAAGCCGTCGACGCGCGGGTTGGCGTTGATTTCAGTCGACGGGTCGAAACGAAGCCGGACGGTGTGAATCGCGGTCACCGACTCGACGCCGGAGGACACCCGGAGGCGAATCTGGATCGGAAATCCGCCCTCGCAGTCTCGGAACCGAGGAACGCCGGGCGTGCCTTCGCACAGAGCGCGCAAGGCGTCGGGCGGTACGGTGTGGGGCAGGGCCGCCCTTTCGGCCGTTCCCAGGTCGAAGGTCATGGGCGTGCCCGTGAGCGCGGACACCTCCTCTTCGGTGACGAGACAGGGGTACCCATCGTTCGGGAGCCCCGGGAACGGGCACCAGCTCCACTCGTAGGCGACGGGGATGCCGCCGGGCGGCGTGTACACCAGCGCGGAGAGATTCGCCGTCTCGCCCGGACCCGGGTTGGCCGGCTCGCCGGCGACGGCCAAGACGCGCAGCTTGTCCAGGCGGTTGTAGGGCGTGAAGTCGCCGCACGCTCCTAGACCCACCAGGGCCACGCACGAGCCACCGACCACAAGCCGTCGAACCGCTGGGAACGGCGACCTCCTGCGCCGCCGCCGCGAAAACGCGCCCGCCTCGATCATGAGTCCTCCAGGCGAAAGCGGTACGTGTAGCTCAGGGTGTGGGGAATCGAGACGCCGTCGCGCAGCGCGGGCTCGAACTCCTCCATCTCGGCGGCGGCGCGCGCCGCCTGGTTGAACTCGGGGTACGGCGATTCTTTGATGATGCGCACGGACGTCACCTTTCCAGACGCGTCGACCGTGACCATGACGGTTACATCGGCCTCGATGCCCTGGCTCTTCAGCGTCTCGGGATAGGGCGGCGGGCGATTCCGCTTGCGCTTGGGCATCTGAAACTTGACGCCCGCCACCGGTATGCGGCTGGCCGGCTGGTTGCCTTCCCCCGACCCGGCTGCGGGCGGCGCCTCGACGGGCGGGCGCGCCGGCGGGACCTCGCGCGGGTCCTCGGCGCGGGCGGCCGTCTCGCCGCGCTTGGTGTTGCCCACGGCGAACGTGGGTCCGCCTCCTCCCTCGACGGTGGATTCCAAGCTCAGGCCGACGATTCGTCGGGGCGCGACCTTTTGCTTCGGCTCGGGCGGCGGAGGCTCGGGGGCCTTGGCCACTTTGGGTGGACGGATCGGACGACGCTCCACCGCGGCCGGCTCTGGCTTCTTCTCTTCTTCCTTTTTTTCTTCGGGAGGCGGGGGAGGTTTTCGTTCGCGCATCTCGATCGTCACTTCCGAAGACGGGCGAGCCCCGCGCGCGTCCTGAAACCGTGCGACCAGGGCTCCCACACCCACGGCGGCGGCGTGCACCCCCCACGAGCCGGCCAGCGCGAGCAGGGTGTAGGCGAGGGCGCGCGCCGGCGGCCGCCGGTGGTCAAGGGGATCGTGATCGCGTTGCCCCGGCGCTAGATCCGTCAGCGTGCGGGCAGCGATTCGGCGCCGCGCCGCGCGTCGGGCGGCGCGCTTGCGTTGCACGAGCGGGGCGCGGCCCGGCGGCCCCGCGACGGTGCCGGCGCGGGGCCGAGCCTCGGGACTATGACTCTGCGCCTCCACGCGCGATCGCTCCTCAGGGCGCCCCAGGCGCGGCGGGAGCGGGGGCCGGGACGGCCGCGGCGGTATTGCCGGGCTCCACGTCGAGCGCGAACGCCGCAACCCCGTTCTGCTTCACCAGATCAATGATCTCGACGACGCGCCCGTACTCGACGCCTTTGTCAGCCGCGATGACGGCCTGCACCTTCGGGTTGGCCGCCGACTCGCGCCGGACGATGGCGGCGGCGTCCACGAACGACGCGACCTTGTCGCCGTTGATCAGAAGATCGCCCGCCTTCGTGTAGACCAGATTGATCGTCGATTCGACGTGCGCGCCCGCGCTGGCGGCCTTCGGCAGCTCGACCTTCAAGCTGGCCTTGACGATGGCCGCCGAGGTCAACATGAAGATGACCAGCAGCACGAGCACGATGTCGACGAACGGAATGATGTTGATGGATGCGAGCGGTCCTTCATCGTCGTCGTCGAGATCCCGGAGGCTGGCCACGGTTACTCCGCCCCCGCGCGCGGGCTGTCGACGGCCTTGAGCTGCGCCAACACGATGCGCGCCAGCATCTGGCAGTCGGTGGCGGCCACTTTGACCTTGCCCTTGAACACGTTGAAAGCGATGACCGCCGGAATCGCCACCAGCAACCCCACCGCCGTCGCGATCAGCGCCTCCGCGATGCCGGCCATGACCGCGGAGCTGGCTTCCGCCATGTTGGCGGCCAGGTCGCGGAACGAGCGCACGATGCCCAGCACCGTCCCGAACAGGCCGATATATGGGGCGTTGCTGGCCAGGGTGGCGAGCAGCCCCAGCCGCTTCTCGTAGCGATTCTTCTCGCGGCCGAGCGCGCCCGTGATGAGGTCCTCGACGGACTCCGGCCCTTTGTCGTACGCTTGAAGGCCGACCAGGACGACGTTGGTCGCCAGCGAGTCGTGGCGGGCCAGAAGGGCGGCGGCGGCGGCAAAGTCGCCCTTGTCGAGAGCCTTCGCCAGATCCGCGCGCACGGCGTCGATGTCGATGGCGCGGCGTCGGTAGAACTCCCAGCGCTCCAACATCACGGCGATGGACAGAACGGACAGCCCAAGCAGCAAGTAGAGAACCCATTCGGAGCGAAAGATGGGAAGCTCCAGCAACGTCTGAACAAGCGAGGTCTCACCGGTCTGCATGTCGTTTCTCCGTGGCCGTGGGTTCGGTCTCGCGCAAGAGGTCGGGGCCTTTTCGAGTGGTTTCGACCGAAGCGGACGATCCTGCGCCTGCGCCTGCGCCCGCGCCCGCCGCCGCGGCAGCCAGCCCGGCCCGAGCGCTGGCCCGCACGTCTTCGCGCGGATCGGTCGAGGCCCCGCGGAAGTGGCGCTCGGCCCCTCGTCGATCGCCTGCGTCGATCAGCAGCCACCCCAGCACGGCGGCCGCCTCTCCTTCGCGATCCGAGCTTGGAAAGCGGGCCAGGAACGCCTGGAACGCGGCCCGCGCCTGGGCGTCGTGTCCCGCGCGGCCGAGCGCCACGGCCCGCCAGAATGAAGCGTCCTCCGCCAGGGAATGGCGGCCCCCCGCGCCCTGGTCATCGGCGCGAGTGAAGGCGCGCGCGGCCTGTTCAGCGTCGCCGCGCTTGAGCAGCAGCCACCCGCGGTGAAAGGCCGCCTCTGCGGCGCGGAGTGAGCGGCGCCGGCGCGCCCCGGGCGAAGGCGCCACCGCATCGTCCGGATCATCCGGCTCGACGGCCGACCACTGCTGTCCCGGCTCCAGGCGCAGCGGCGCCGTCTGCCCGGCCTTCACGTCGACCGCGCCGCGATGGACACGGACCGCCAGCAGGCGATCGTCCGCGACGGTGACTGAAAAGGCCGTGCCGCGAACTTCCACTTCGCCGTCTCCGAGCACCACGCGGAACCGTTCGCCCGGGAGCAGCGCGGCCACGTCGAAATCGACCACACCTTCGTGGACGCGGACGACCTCATCCGGGGCGGCGCTCACGCGTTGAACTCGCGCCCCGACGTGGGGCCGCACCACCGCCCGGTACCGCGGAGCGCGATCGGGATCGCCGGCCGCTCGCTTGTCGGACGCGGGCTCGGGCGCCGCCGTGTGGCGCACACTCGCCGCCAGACCTGCGGCGACGACAACGGCAGCGGCCACGGCCGCGAGCAGGACGTACCGTCGCGTTCCGCGGACGCCCATCGGGCAAAGGCGTCGGGTTCTCGCGCAGGCGAGCAGGGCGGTTCGCTGCTCCTCTCGATGCGCGCTCGAGCACGGCGGGACCGGCAGCTCTTTGGCCAGCGCCGCCAGATCCGCCTCGCGAGGGCGCGCCACGTCGCTCACGGCACGGTCCCTCGTGCGCCGGCGCCGCCACGGCGAGGCGGGCTGCCGTCTTCCCCGTTGATGAACGAGCGGAGCCGGCGGCGGGCTTCATGAAGACGGCGCCCGAGAGTGCCTTCGGGGACGCCGAGGACACCCGCCGCCTCCGCCCCCGGAAAGCTCTCGAGGTCGCAGAGCACGAAGGCCATCCGCAGGTCGTGGGGAAGCTGGTCGAGACCCTCGCGAAGGCGGACCAAGAGCTGGCGGTGCTCGGCCGACTCGTCCGGGCGTTCGGCCCGGCGCGCCGGGGGCGCGTCCAAGAGCCGTCCCATCGCTCCGCGCCGCCGCACCTCGCTGCGCACGTGGTGGCGCGCGAGGTTCGACGCGATGGCGAACACCCAGGTCCGCACCGACGAGCCGCCGCGGAACCGCGCCGCCGAGTCGTTGACCGCCATGAAGGTCCCGTGCACCAGGTCGTCGATCTCGTCCGCGTCCGCGCCGACGAGCCGCGCCAGAAAGCGCCACAGCGCAGGCTGCAGGCGGTCGTAAAGCGCTCCCAGCGCGGCGGTGTCGCCAGTCGCGCAGGCGGCGATCAGTGCTTCGTCGGACATCTCCGACGGCAGGCCCTCGATTCGCCGCAGCGGCAGCAGCTTCCCGGTCATCACGGGCCACCAAAGCGAAGGCCGAGGGTTCCGTGTACGAACTTCCGGGGCTCGCCCGGCACGGACACGCCGGCCTCCATGAACGGGGCGGTGTGGGCGAACGGCGACGTCGCAACACCGATGCCGGCCTCGACCGAAAGCTGCGAGAGCAGCGGCCACGACGCGTTCACATCGGCCGCCGTGCGCAGCCCTCCCCGGTCGAACCGTTCGTCGTCCGTGACCATCGCAGTGCGGAAGCCCCCCATGTGCATCCAGCCGAAGCCCACGCCCAGTCCCGGCCTGACGACCACGGCGCCGAGCGCCAGCGGGCGCTCGACGGACACCAGGATGTCAGCCGCCCCACGGCGCCGGAGAGTAGCGGCGGGCTCAGGTCCCGCGCTCACGTCGCGCTTGATGCGCACGACCGTGCCGACGCAGGTCCGCCCGAGCCTCAAGCATCCGGCCAGGTTCACGCCGAACCAAGTGGATCGATCGGAGGCGAGCGCCGCCTCCGTCGCCACCGCGAATGTGGGTCCTGAAGATCGGGGGCGCTCTCGAGGAGCAGACACCGGCGCGGGAGACGCGGCGACCGCCGACGATTCGGAACCGGGCGCAACCGGCGCGCTCGCCACCTCGCCGTCCGTCCGGCTGTGCTCGCCGAGCAGCGGGCTCAGGATCTCGACGGCGGTCCGCGATTCGATCAGGTCGGCCACCGCGTCGATCCGGCTCACCGTCCGGGTGGTGGTTCGTCCGTAGAGATCCGTTATGTCCACCGCCAGGGCGCGCCCGACCGGCTGCAGCCTCACCAGCACGCGCGGGCAAGCGGGACGCGCCGGGGCGCCGGCGTCGACAGTCAAGCCGATCCGGGCGAGCGCCGCCTCGAGCTCATGCCTGGCCTCCGCTGGGCCGCGCACCGCGACCACGGCAGGACACTCGTCGGCAAAGGCATCGCTCGGGCCCGACGCGACGATCGCGGCCGTCAAACCGAGCCCCCAACCTGGCAGAGCCATGAGCATCGCAGGATTGAACACCAGCTCGGGCCATTTGTGCCCTCAGACCCCGCTTTCTTCGCCGACGTAACGAGGACGGGCGCGCCGTGCGATTCGGGACACGGGCTGCTAGTCCCCTGGAAACGAGAAGACTTGCATATCTCGCCGAGGCATCTTCGTTCCTGGCAAGGCGCGAGGAGCGCGAATACCCGAAGGTATTTAAACGACGAGCAACACAGCCAG
>Ga0187894_10001568_pt1 | contig 29086 bp, 23 predicted proteins | sample GBC1701081metaG_FD_136650 | JGI IMG/M metagenome (GOLD analysis project Ga0187894, IMG submission 136650) | White microbial mat communities from a lava cave in the Kipuka Kanohina Cave System on the Island of Hawaii, USA - GBC170108-1 metaG ...
AGTCTTCAACCCAAACCGGTGCCGCTCATTCAATTTTGTCGTGCTTTTGCAGGTTGTGGCGGGCTGCACAGCAGGCGGATGTTCCCTGCAATCAAACTGCTTCCAACTTTCGAACAGGGCAAATCATGGCGAAGTGCAGACTGTCGGCCTTGTCGCAGGAGGGGCGGGCTACATGCGGCGGAGTTTGCCATGCTCCAACCGGTAGCGCTGGCCGCGCCAGGTGACGGTGCGGCAGAAAAAACCCGCGAGCCAGGCGGCAAACCAAATCGCGTCATGCAGCGGCAGGAGCCACAGCCTGCGACGCAGCACATCGTCGCGCAGCCCGCGGACGCCCGCTACCCAGGCCATCAACGTCCGCAGGAGAATCCACGCCAGCGCGAAGCTGCCCGTCGCGACCCCCGGCGAGGCCAAACGCAACGCGCCTGCGGCGATGCCGCCGGCAACAGCCCACGGCAGGCCCATCATGAAAATCATGCCCGGGTAACGATCCGGCCGCGCGGCGCGCACGGCCATCACCCAGCGCAGACGATGTGCGAGAAACTCGCGCAGCGAAAGCGCCGGATAGTGCGTGCCCACAGCTTGCCGCAGCAACTCGACGCGCCAGCCGCGCCGGGCGATCTGATTGCCCAATTCGAAATCGTCCACGAACGAATCTGCGAGTGCGGCAAAGCCGCCTACTTCCGCAAGGCGCGCGCGCGTGGTGGCAATGGTCGCGCCCAGCGCGAAGTCCACGCCGAACAGGTAACGCGCCACCAGCACGCCCGGGAAAAAATCTCCGGTCGCTCCGATGGCCTCGATTTGTGCGCCAAGTTGCGACGCCGGGATTCCCTTGTAAAGGCAGGTGACCGCGCCGACTTTGGAGTCCGCCAGCGGCGCCGTAACAGCGCGCAGATGGCCGGGCGGAACCTGGATGTCGCTGTCGGCAATGAGCAGCACGTCGTGGCGGGCTTCGGCCGCGAGGCGCACGAGCTTGTTCACCTTGTCATTGGCGCCCACGGCGTCAGCGCCAATGAACACGCGCACATTGCGCTGCGGAAAATCCCGGCTCAATTGCTCAATGACGGGGATGGCCGGGTCGGACGCCTCCTGCACGCAGAACAGCATTTCCAGCTCGGGATAGTCCTGGCGGCAGTAGCTGGCGAAGTTTTCGTAGGCGTCGGGGTCCAGGCCGCGCACCGGCTTCAGGACGCTCACCGCAGGAGCAAACTCCGGCGCGGAGGCGTCAGGCAGCGCGAAGAACCTCGCCGCAGCAAACATCGCGAAGAGGCAGTAGAGCAGAGGTACAAACGCCAGGAGGAACCCCAGCCAGGCAAGCGCGGTCCAAAGCATGGGGCCTGATTCTACACGCTGCTGCGGTTACTTCCCCAGCCAGACCAGGGCCACGCCGAAGGAAACCAGCAGCACGCCCAGCCATCTGGTGCGGCTCACCTGTTCATGCAGCAGGAACTTCGCGCCGAGCGCGCCGACGGCGTAGCTGGCGGCTGTGGCCGGAATGACGAAGCTCACATCTTCGCGCGTGAGCAGCTCCAGCATGGCGAAGAACGAGAGCGCCATCAGCGCGAACGCCAGCCACATCCAGCCCTGCTGGAACGCGCGGCCCATGGCCCGCAGCACGGCCATCGGCGTGAACTGGTGAACTTCGCCGATGCGCTTCATGGCGTGCGTCAGGGAGATTTCGCCGAGTGTCCCTGTGGTGACGACGAGGAAGACAAAGAAGGCGGTCCGCATCTCAGCCACGCTCCGCGCCGGCCGCAGCCTTCTGACCGGTGGTGGTGTGCGGTGTGAATCCCACCAGCATCACACCCAGGAAAATGCAGCCAATCCCCGCCCAGCGCAGCGCCTTCACTTCTTCGTGCAGCCAGAACCGCGCCAGGAGCGGCACCAGCACATACGTCAGCGCCGAAGACGGCAACACAAAACTGAAATCCGCCCAGGAAAGCAGCAGGCAATAACAGATGAAATAGGCAATCAGCGCGCCGATGGCCAGCAGAACGGTGGGGTGTGTGAACACCGACGCCAAGAAGGTCCCGATGGCGGCGGGCGTAAACGCGGTGATTTCCCCGACCTGCTTCATGCCGGAGCCCAGAATCACGTCGCCCACGGATCCACACATCACCATCAACGCGAGCAGGATGTACGTTTTTGTGTGACGGGCGGAGTGGGAAGACATTCGAAAGTGGTTTCGCCGGGTGCGCACGTGGCGAGCTGAAGCTCGCGGTACGAAATCAACTGCCGGATGGTGACTCCGGCTAGCTGCTGGCGTTGGCTCCGTCAGAATTCGCGGCGGCCGGCACGGCAACCATGGTGCGCTTGGAGGTGCCGATGCCGGTCCTGGCCTGCTTTCGCCATTCCTGGCGGCTGCGCAGAAACTCCACAGCTTCGTGATACAGGCGCTTGCGCTCGTTCGAATCCCACAACGCTTCCTTCACGATGCGCCACACGATCTTCGGCCGGAAGTAATACTCGTCGTAGAAGCGGCTGACGCCGGCCATCATGTCTTCGCGGGAAAGTCCGGGATACTCGATGTGCGGCAACTGGTGGCCGGTGGAATCGGTGAGCGCTTCGGTGCGCAGGAATCCGTTGGACTGCGCGTAGTTGTACAGTTCAGTGCCGGGAAAGGCGTGGGCCATGGAAATCTGCACGGTTTCGCAATCCAGCTCCTTGGCGAACTCGATGGTCTTCTGCATCGTCTCTTTCGTCTCACCGGGAAGGCCGAGAATGAAATCGCCGTGGATGCGGATGCCCACCTTTTTGCAGTTCTTCGCGAACTCGCGGGCCATGCTGGCCGTGGCGCCCTTCTTGATGTTCTTCAGGATCTGGTCGTCGCCGGACTCAAAACCTACGATAAAGAGCCGCGCCCCGGCTTCGGCCATGGCCTTCAGCGTTTCGTAGTCGCTGTGCACGCGGGCGTTGCAGCTCCAGCGGAACTTGAGCGGCTTGAACTTCTCGCACAACGCCAGGACGCGGTCTTTGCGGATGTTGAAGGTGTCGTCGTCCCAGAAAAATTCCTTCAGATGCGGCCAGTATTGCAGCGCCTGGGAGATTTCGCGGACCACGTTGTCCACGCTGCGCACGCGCCAGGCGTGGCCGGAAATGGTCTGCGGCCACTGGCAGAACGTGCACAGCGCCGGGCATCCGCGCGTGGTGTACAGCGAAACATACGGGTGCAGCAGGAACGGCACCGTGTAGTTTTCGATTTTCAGATCGCGCTGGTAAACATCGGTGGCATAGGGCAGCGCATCCAGTTCATCGGTATGCAGTTGCGCGCGGGGCTCGGTGAAGCGCACTGCGCCGCCGGCGTCGCGATAGGCGATACCCAAGATTTTTTCGAGCGGCTTGCCGTGCGCGAATTCCACGATGGCGTGGTCAAACTCGCCGCGCACCACAAAATCAATGTCGCGGCTGGCGTTCAGGCTTTTCACCGGCTCATTCTGCACGTGCGGCCCGACCATGCACACCTTGAGGTGAGGATTCACAACCTTCATGCGGCGGACCAGGTTCACGTCCACGTCAAAACCAACGGTGGATGTGAACACCACCAGGAACTCGTAGTCGCGCACCATCTCCACGCACATCTGCTGCGTGATGCGGTGTGGCGAGGCATCCAGCAAACGCGAGCCTTCCAACATGCCGGCGGCGTAGGTCAGCCACACCGGATACCAGTAGCTTTCGATTTCGCGCGACACCGGCCAGCGCGAACCGGCTCCGCCGTCGAACTTCTCAAAGCTCGGCGGGTTCAAAAGCAGAGTTTTCATCACAGACGGCATCAAATACCCCATCGCAGAGCGGCTCTGCGCCCCCAGACAAACCACCATTTTACAGGAGATTCGCCGGTGCGGGAAATCAATCCCGAGGGCGACACTTACTGGAAAACACGCGCCAACTGGCCCGTGGTCCGCAGCAGCTCGAGCTGCGCCTTCTGGCTGTCAAAATCGGCGTCAAGGAAGGCTCGCCATTTGTCGCCCTCCTCGATGCGCGCCTTTTCCAGGTCGCGCAGGTTGGCGCGACCTTCTTCAAACCGGGCCTGCAGCACGCGCAGGTTATCCTGCGCCAGCTTCAACTCCAGCCGGGCCACTTCGCGTCCTGCTTCCAATTCGCGCGCGCGGCGGTTCTGTTCGCGGACGCTGGCTTCCACCGTTTCCCGTTTGCGCTGGACGTCCACTTCCGCCGAGCTGAGCTCGCTGCGCGCCAGGTTCACGGTGGCGGCGCGCGTCGAACTGTAAATGGGGATGCGGGCCCGCAGCCCGACGGTCACGTTGTTGCGCTCGAACGTCCTGTAAAAATCATCGTAGTTGTTGGATTTGCTGAACACGCCGTATTGCCCGACGATTTCCAGCGTCGGCCAGTAGCCGCCTTTTTCACCCTTCCACTTTTCTTCCCGTGCGCGGCGTTCGTTTTCCGCCTGGCGGATTTCCAGGCTGTTTTCCATGGCCAGCGCCACCAGCTCGGTGGAAGGCTGCTCCTGGGAAGGCGGCAGCGATTCGGACTCCAGGTCAATCGCCTGGCCGGACGGGTAGCCCAGCAGGTTGCGAAGCTGCGCTTCCAGAATCTCCTGCCGGCTTTCGAGCTGCACCATGCGTTGCGTGAGCCGCGCGGCGCTCAGTTCGGCGCGAGTCACTTCGATGGGCAGTTCCAGCCCTTCCCGGCTGCGGTCGCTGGTCACCCCGGTGACACGCCGGGCGCTTTCCCGTTCCTTGCGAATCAGGTCGAGCGAGCCGCGGACCTTGGCCAGTTCCAGGAACGCAGAAGCGGTGCGCAGGATCACGTCATCGCGGACGCGATCGGTCTCCAGCCGTTGCACCTGCGCGCGCGCCTCCGCGGCTTTCCATTCGCCGCGCCTGGGCATGTCAAAAATCCATTGCTGGTAGGAGAGATTAAAGATCTGCGGCACACCCAGCGGGAATCCCTTGGAATACGCGAGGTCCGATCCCGTGTAGAGATTCGGCAGGAAAACGGAACGGCGCAGGCCGGCGCTGCGCTCGGCCACCTCCTGCTGGGCGCGCGCGTACTTCAGGTCACGGGAGTTTTCCACGGCGAGCGCGACCGCACGTTTCAGCGTGAGTTTTTCGGGCGCCGGCGCGGGAGCCTGGCCATAGATGCCGGCAGCTCCGCCCCCAAACAGGACCGACGTTACCAACAGACGCATTACAGTTTGCATAGGAACCTCAACAAAGAAACCGGCGGGATGCCGGCGCGACCTACTCATATCGAAGCGATTCCGTGGGCTGCAGGCCTGCCGCGCGATTGGCAGGCAGATAGCCGAAAATCACGCCGGTCAGACAGGAAACGGCGAAGGCCACCACAATGGAAAGCGGCGAGATCGGCACGCTCATCCCGCGGGGCAGCAGCGGGTTGATTAACAAGGGAAGCGCGGCCGCGATGGAAATGCCGATCAATCCGCCGATGCCGCTGATCAGAAAGGCTTCGAGCAGGAATTGCGCCTGAATTTCGCTGCGCCTTGCGCCAATCGCTTTGCGCACGCCGATTTCACGCGTGCGCTGCGTCACGGTCACCAGCTGGATGTTCATGATGCCGATGCCGCTGATCACCAGCGCGATGAACGCCACCAGCAGCAGGACGATGGTCAGCGCGTTGGCTATTTTCTCAGCAGTCTCCAGGAAGGATGAAAGATTGCGAACGTCATACGTCGCGCCCTGGCGATGTTGCGCCTTCAAAATCGTTTCCACTTGCCGCGTCACGAACGGCACATCTTCCGTCCGCGCCGCCTGCGCATACGCCACCCGCACAAAGTAATCGGCGTAAAACTGAATCAGCGGGAACGGGATAATCACCGACTCCGGCTTGATTTCAGACTGCCCAAATGTGGCCACGCGCTCGCGAAACACCCCGACCACCGTGAACCGCAGTTCGCCGAGGCGTACGCTCTTGCCCACGGGATCATCGGCCGGAAAAAGGCGCTGTGCCAGTTCTTCGGTCAGCAGGCACACCTTGCCACGTTCGATCATGTCGTCGGCATCCAGGAACCGGCCGCGGACCACCACAAGATTTCGTATGCGCTGGAAGCCCTCGGTCACTCCCACCAAAGCAACCGGGCGCACCTCCCCGGCAATCACAACTGAGGTGGGAATCTCCCGTGTGCCGGCTACTTCCACTACTTGCGGGATGCCGGTCTTAATGGCTTGCAGATCTTCCACCGTGATTTCGTCGGAAAGAGTGGCCGTGCCCTGCGGGCCGGTGCGTATCAATTGCGCATAGACAATGTTTGAGCCGATGCCCTCAATCTGCCCGATGATGTACTGTTTACTGGTGAGCGCGATGGTCACCACCAGCACGATGCAGGCGCTGCCGATGACCACGCCCAGCGTGGTCAGGAACGCTTTGACGCGATTCGCTCGCAGTGAGTCCAGCGCGACCAGCAGTGTTTCGCGGCGAAGTATGGGAAGCGATTCTCGTCCGGATTGCGGCATCATTGCATTGGAATCAGCCCGGCGGTTTTTGGCTGCTTCGCGCGAAACTATATCAGAGGGAACGGAGTTTTACGCAAGGTGGGCACGCTGATGGGATCTCAATCGCAGCTCCGTGCTGCTGCCGCGCGTCAGGTGCATGTGCGGGTCAGGGTCCGGCTCGACCCCGAACCGATCAGCGCGCGGGACTGCATATTTCTGGCTCTGCTCACCGCGGCCGGCATCCTGGTCAGCGGATATCATTACGGCGTGGAAGACCAGGCCATCTGGCTCGCCGGTGTAAAAAAATTTCTGGATCCTTCACTGTTTCCCTACGATTCGCAGTTCTTCCTGGCGCAAACTCAGTTCAGTATTTTCAGCGCGTTGGTGGGAACGCTGGTGCAGTGGACCGGCCTCTCCGTGAAAACGATGGCCCTGGTCCTGCATCTGCTTTCTGTATTCCTGTTTTTGCTGGGCTGCCTGAAACTGAGCCGGAAGTGTTTTCATCGGCGGAATGCGCGGTGGGGAGCAGTGGCACTGGTGGCGATGTTACTCAGTTTGCCGGTTGCCGGAACGGCGCTGTTGCTGATTGGCCAGTACCTGCATCCCCGCGTGCTGGCCACGGTGGCCCTGATTTTTGGATTGAACGCGGTGATCGAACGGCGGCTTGCGGCAATGGGCTGGGCGGCCCTGGCAATTGCGCTTCATCCCACGCTAGGACTATTCGGCGCGGTGCATCTGGGAGTGCTGGCGTGGCCTTCCTTTGAGTGGCGCTGGGAGTTCCGGCCATGGAAATCGGTTGTGCCGGTGTCGATGCTCCTGCCAATTGTGTATTCCGACGCGTGGCGGGAAGCAATGGACGGCCGGCGTTACGTGTTTCTGAATCGCTGGACGTGGTATGAAATGCTGGGTGCATTCGCGCCACCGCTGATTTTGCTCTGGCTCGCCCGTTCCGGAAGGAAAATCAATCCGCCACTTTTTCCCCATGTGGCCCGGCGCATGGCCATCACCGCAATTCTGGGAATGGCCGCGGCGATCATGATCGGTTCGGTTCCGGCGCTGCAGCCGCTGCTTGCCGTGGAGACGCTGCGAACGCTGCAGTTGGTTTACGTCATGATGTTTTTGCTGCTGGGCGGAACGCTGGCGCAATACGTGCTGCGAAGGCGTCCACTGCGTTGGCTTGCGCTTTTTGTGCCCCTGTCTATTGCGCTGTTTCTTTCGCAGCGGGCTGAATTTCCTTCCACAGGTCATTTCGAGTGGCCGTGGCGTTCGGAGGGCAATGCGTGGCTGGCTTCTTTCGAGTGGATACGGCTGAACACTCCGAAGCACGCATACTTCGCCCTGGACCCGCGTTACATGGAATCGCGCGGGCAGGATAACCACGGCTTCCGCGTGCTGGCCGAGCGCGGCATGATGGCCGACGACATGAAGGATCGCGCCGTAGCCGGCATTGACCCTTCACTTTCGCGGGAGTGGCGAGCGCAAGTGCTTGACCGCAAGGACTGGGCCCACTTTACGACCAATGACTTCCGGCGTTTGCGACGGAATTACCAAGTGGACTGGGTTTTGCTGGCGCAGCCTCACCGGCCGGCGCTTTCCTGTCCTTTTCGGCAAAGCGACATTTGGGTGTGCCGCACGCCAGAGGGGAATGAAACGCGTATCGCTGGAATCTCGTCACAATCACGACAGGCAGTATCGTTCTAGTTCGCGCACATCATCCCATCCCAGCGCGAACCAAAACGGACCATCGGAGCATCGAACACCCTATGAGTCTGGCACCGGCCCGCACCGGCGGGTCACTTCTCACCAAAGACGCACCGCGCATCGCCATACGGGTCGTCCTTCAGCCGGACGGCATTCGTCCGCGAGATCTGGTCTTCCTTCTGCTGCTGACTCTTGCGGGGATTCTGATTCACGGGTATCGCGTCGGCGTCGAAGACCAGGCGATCTATCTGCCGTCCATCAAGAAAAACTTGGACCCGGATCTCTTCCCTTCCGATTCGCAGTTCTTTCTCTCGCAGACCAAGTGGTCCGTGTTCGATGAGCTGGTGGCGCTTTCCGCGCGCGTGCTGCCAGTTCCGCTCAACGCGGTGATTTTCCTGTGGCACATCGGCGGAGTGTTCCTGCTCCTGCTGGCCTGCCTGCGCCTGATGCGGTTGTGCTTTGACTCTGCGGCGGCGCAATGGGCCGGGGTGGCGCTGGTGGTATCGCTGCTGACGCTCCCCATTGCCGGAACCCTGGCGCTGATGGTGGATCAGTACCTGCACCCGCGCGTGCTGGCCACCGCCGCGGCCGTGTTTGCCCTGGTTGGAATTCTGGAAGGGAGTCCGTGGTCGCTGGTGTGGCTGGCGTTTGGCGCGGCCATTCACCCGCAGGTGACGTTCTTTGCCGCGTGCCACCTGCTCTTCCTGTGGTGGCGCAAGCCGATTCCGGCGAGCATCGCGCTTTCCGCGGGCCCGATGTTGCCGCCCACGGAGGTCTCCATTAACGCCTGGAAGGAAGTGATGCTGACCCGGCGCCATCACTTTCCCCTGCAATGGACCTGGTATGAATGGCTCGGGGCTTACGGGCCGGTGGTCATCCTTTTCTGGTTCTGGCGGCTCGCGCGCAAAACGGGGAATGACCTGGCCGCGCACATCAGCAGCCGCCTGGTCATCTCCTGCTCGATGGGCATTGCCGGCGCGGTGATGATGAACGTCGTCCCCGCGCTGAACCGCTTCATGCCCGCGCAGCCCATGCGGCAGCTTCACCTTGTGTATCTGCTGATGATTCTGCTGGCGGGCGGATTTCTGGGCGAGATGTTTCTCCACTCCTTCACGCGTCGCCGCGCGTGGAGGTGGGCTGTGGTTTTCGTCCCGCTGTGCGCGATTCTGTTCGCGGGGCAGCAGCAGTTGTTTGCCGGCAGCCGTCACCTGGAGCTGCCCGGGCTGCGCCCGCGCAACGAGTGGCTTGCGGCCTTCGAGTGGATTCGCCTCAATACGCCGAAGGACGCGCTGTTTGCGCTGGACCCGCGTTACATGGAACAGCCGGGCGAGGATTTCCACGGTTTCCGCGCGCTCGCCGAGCGCAGCATGCTGGCCGACTACACCAAGGACCGCGGCGTGGCCGCCATCTTCCCTTCCCTCGCTGAAGAATGGAAACGCCAGGTGGATGCCCGCGCCGGCTGGAAGAACTTTGACCGGCAGGACTTCCGGAACCTGCGTTCCGAGTTCGGTGTGACCTGGACGGTGCTGCCGGCGGCCAACGCCACCGGGCTGGCCTGCCCCTATGCGAACCCGACCGTTAAGGTCTGCAAAGTGGATTAGCTCTTTCGGCGTCTGGCTGCAGCCACCGGGATGTGATGCTACGGTTTGACTTCCATGCCGCTGCGGAGTTCCACATCGCCGGGGATGGCGATTCTGTCTTTTTCTGAGAGCCCTTCCAGTATCTCGAATTTCGTCGCGCTGGAGATTCCCAGTTTCACATCACGCCGCTTGAGCCGGGAGCCTTCCACCACAAACACGTAACGCGCTTCGCCATCCTGGCGCAACGCTCCTCGCGGGATCACCAGCACGTTGACGCGCTCCCGGGCGCGGATCACCACGTCAACATTGGTATTCGGCAGCAACTCGAGCCGCGCGTTTGCCACCGAGCAGAGCACTTCGCCCACAAACCGCGAGCCTCGCTGCACGACGGCACGCGGCACGGTTTCTGTCTTTCCCTGCCATACGCGACCCGGCCGGGCGTGCCAGGTAATCTCAACGCGCTGCCCGGATTCGAGCGAGCCCATTTCCGGCTCGTCCACGAAGGCGCGCACTTGCACCCGGGAGATGTCGGCGATTTCGGCGAGCAGGTCGCCGGTCTTGATGAAATCGCCTGCGCGCACCGGAAGCGAATAGAGCGTGCCGGCGGCCGGCGCCTTCAGGTTTCCCGATTGCGCCTGCTCGGAATAGTTGCGGACATCGCTCTGCGCGCGCACCAGCCGCAGTTGTGCGCGCTCGACGTCAACCTGCGACTGCCGGGCCAGCTCCTGCTTCCTGCTCTGGAGGCGGCGAAATTCGGCTTCGGCGCGGTCGAGGGCCAGCTTGTTCTGGTCGAGTTCGTCCTGGGTGGCCGCCTGTTTGGCCAGCAGCCGCGTCAACGCGTCGCGCTCCCGCCGCAGCCGGACCAGCTCCGCATCGTTTTTCCGGATGTCCGCCTCGAGTTGAGCGACTTCCGCCGGCGCCCCTCCGGCGCGCGCGGCGCGCAGGTCCTCTTCGGCCGCCAGCATTTCCTCGCGCGCATGGGCCAGCGCCGCGCTGGCCGCGGCGACGTCAAGCTGCAAAATCGGCTCACCGGCGCGCACCGATGCGCCTTGCACCGCCGTGACTTTTTCCACAAACGTATCCAGCCGGGCGCGCAGCACATGCGGCTCGATGGGCTCCACTTTTCCATTGGTGCTGATGGCTGCGCTCAGGTTCTCACGGGTGACCGCGGCGGTGACCACTTCGGGCGGCCCGTTCCGGCAACTGCCCGCGGCAAGCGCAGCGCTAGCCAGAATCAGATATGCCGCACGGGAGGATTTGCGTCGTCTCATTTCTACAAGAGAATCTCGGGCAAGCGCATGACATCCGTGGAACACCGCGCCGCGCGTGAACTGGCTCTGCGCGCGCGATTGTAACAGAGCATCCCAGTCCATTCCATGCCGCCGTGTGCGCAGCCGCCGTACACTTGGATGCTATACTTTTTCTTCACGCTGCACTGCGAGCTCGCGTAAGACTCGTCATGCCCGTTGTTTTCGTCATCAGCAGCGACTGGAGATTTCGTGCCGGACTGCGGGCGGAGTTGCGCGAGCGCGGCATCGAAGCGCTGGGCATGGAAACACCCCGCGACGCAGGCCGCACCATGGCGGGGGGCGTAGCCCCGTCGCTCATGGTCTGGGATGCGGGCAGCGGCACCTCCGGCGACGCTGCGGCGGAGAGCGAAAGCGGGATGCGCGCGCTGGAGATCATCTCCCGCGCGGTGCCGCTGGTCGTCATCGCGCCGAGGCTGGAGCGCGCCCCGCTGCCGTCGAACGTCGCGCTGCTGCTGCATCGTCCGGCGCGCGTCGGGGATGTGGCCGAGCACGTCCTTACAATTTTGCAGGGACGGCCGGCGTAATGAGCGGGCCGGATGCGGCCCTTTTCAGTTACATTGTAAATGTACGAAGCCTGTCGTATGCAGAGTGCGTCCAACCAGCCGATGAGTTCTTCGTCTCCAGAAATCCGGCCGGACACCAACATCCCGCCCGAAACCGAGGCGGCGCCCACCACTCGCCAGCCACTTGACTACCTCACATCGCCAAAGGAAGGCTGGTTTCGCGCGCTGCGTCACGATGAGTTTCGCGTGTTCTGGGGCGGGAATTTCGCATCGAACATCGGCACGTGGATGCAGAATGTGGCGCAGGGCTGGCTGGTGCTGCAGATTACCAACTCCCCCTTCTGGCTGGGGATGGTGGGGTTTGCGCAGCAGGTTCCCGCGCTGCTCTTCTCCCTGCCGGGCGGAGTGGTGGCCGACCGCACCAACCGCCGCACGCTGCTTTTCACCACGCAAAGCGTGATGACCGTGCTAGCGCTGGCCATGGCCGTGCTCACCTCGCTCGAGTGGATTACCGTGGGGCGCGTGGCGGCGATCGCCTTCCTTGCTGGAACCACCATGGCCATCAACGCGCCCAGCTATCAGGCGGCGGTGCGGGATCTGGTGACACGTGAAGACACATTGAACGCCATCGCGCTGAATTCCATTCAATTCAACACCTCGCGCGTGCTCGGCCCTTCGCTGGCCGGATTCGTGATCGCCGGATTCAACATCGAGATGTGTTTCTACCTCAACGCCCTCAGCTACGTCCCGTTGCTCTGGGTCATTTCCCGCACAAAATTCCCGCCGATGGAGCAACGCCAGGAAAGGTCCATGCGCGCGGACCTGGTGGAAGGGTTCCATTACGTCTGGCAACACCGCACCATCCTGCTGCTGATTTCCATTGTGGCCATCGTCAGCATGTTCGGGCTTCCCTATCTGGTGATGATGCCGGAATTCGCGCGCAACGTCCTGAAGGTGGGCCCCAAGGGTCTGGGCTATCTGGTCGCCGCGGCCGGACTCGGCGCGCTGCTGGGCGGGGTTCATCTGGCCAGCCTGAAACCGGAACGCAGGCGGGGACCGCTGGTGCTGAGCTCCACTTTTCTGTTTTTTGCCGCGGTGATTCTGTTCTGCTTTTCCCGCGACCCGCGCATCTCCGCGGTGCTGATTGGCATTGCCGGCGGCACCGCCGTAAACTCGGTCGCCACGATCAACAGCCTGGTGCAGAACTACGTGCCGGACGAATTCCGCGGGCGCGTGCTGAGCATGCACACCATGGCGTTTCTCGGATTCACGCCGCTGGGGAGCCTGCTGATCGGCACCCTGGCCGAAGGCATCGGGGCGCCGCTGGCCATGGCCGCATCGGCGGGATTTGCCCTGACCCTGACCGCCCTCATCGCCCTGTTTGCCGCGGACCTGCGGAAGCTGCAATGAAGTGATCGGGACGCACTGGCGCGCTCACCTTCTTCACCTCCACAGGCCCGTTTGCTACAATCGAGCCATGAGCGACGCACCGGCCACCGACGCAAAAGCGGCTCCCAAAGCCGCGCACACTTATCCGCAACTGGATGCCGCGAAGCCGATCGTTCATCGCGTCTGCATACAGTGCAACGCCATGTTCCTGGTGAACGCCGGCAACCTCAGCACGAAACAGTGCCGCAATTGCTTCAAGGGATAGCGGAGGGGCAACAACGCTCTTGCCCATGCGGTTGCATTCTGCCTTTCCCGGCAAGCGTAAGTTGCGTTTCCGGAATGCAGCCACAGGCGGAGCGGCCGCGCCCGCCGCCGCAGTTGACGTCGTGCGGCGTTCCCGCTGAAAATCTCCATCTTCGATTCGCTTTGCAATCTCTGGGCTCGCCGCTGGCGAGGGAACACTAGGAAAGGTCACGGATGAAGATCTATACCGAAGTCATTGAGCTGGCGACTGCCAGGAAGCGCGAGTTCTTGAACATCACGCTGCGCGCCAAGGCGGCGCTGGAAAAGAGCGGGATTCAGGAGGGCATCCTGGTGGTTACCTCGATGCACGTCAACGCGGCAGTTTTTGTCAACGACGAGGAGTCCGGCCTGATCGAAGATATCTCCAAGTGGGCGGAGCAAGTGGCGCCGCATCGCGAGGACTACGCGCACGCCGGACGCTTCGAGAGCAATGCGGCCGCGCACCTGCAATCCATACTTCTGAATCATCAGGCCATCGTCGGCTGCGCTCACGGCAAGCTCGATCTGGGCCCGTGGCAGCAGGTGTTCTTCGCCGAGCTGGATGGCCCGCGTCCCCGGCGCATTCAGGTGAAAATCCTCGGCGAATAGCGGCGAGCGCACGCGCTCATGCCTGCGCGCCGCCGGCGGAACACCGGCGTGCTGTCCGCGGCCACGACGGCGCCCCGGGGCAACGCTCCAGGGCAATGTCGTCACTCTCGCCTGATACTTTCCTGGCGGCCCCACGTAGTAGAAAATGGACGGGTGGCGGGCGGTGCTTGAAGTCTCCTTGCGAACCCTTGAACCGATGCCGGCATTGGCGGAGCCATGTTATGAAGCTGCCGCGCTGCTCGCGGCCAGCCCAGCGGCGGGAGGCGGGATGATCGAATCCAGGCAACTCACCAAAGTCTTCAGGGACAAGAAGCGCGGCGATATCCGCGCCGTGGATGGGGTCAGCTTCCGCGCCGAGCCGGGGAAGATCTACGGCCTGCTGGGCGCCAACGGCGCCGGCAAAACCACCACGCTGCGCATGCTGGCCACGATCCTGAAGCCGTCCGCGGGAACCGCCGTGGTCGCCGGGCACGATGTGGTGGCCGCGCCGGAAAAGGTTCGCAAGAACGTCGGCTTCCTTTCCACCGCCACGGCCCTTTACGCGCGCCTTACGGCGCGGGAAATGGTCGAGTACTTCGGCCGCTTGAATGGGCTGGACGAGGCCACGCTCAAAGAGCGCGTGGACGAGATTTTCCGCCGCCTGGAGATGAACGAATTCCGCGACGGCAAGTGCGACAAACTTTCCACCGGCATGAAGCAGAAAGTGAGCATCGCCCGCACCCTGGTGCACGATCCGCCGGTGATGATCTTCGACGAGCCGACGCTGGGCCTGGACGTAATGACCGCCCGCACCATCGTGCAGTTCATCAAGGAATGCCGCACCCGCGGTAAAACTGTGATTTTCTCGACGCACGTCATGAGCGAAGTGGAAAAACTCTGCGACACCATCGGCATCATTCACGGCGGCCGGTTGCTGGCCGAAGGCACTCTGCAATCGCTGCAGGAGCGCTACAGCGAAAAGGACATGGAGGAGATTTTCGTGAAGGTTGTGGGCGCATAGGCGCAGACCGCGGAGCGAAACCATGCAACCGAGCAACGTGGCCACGGTGTACAAGAAGGAGCTGCTGGAGACCCTGCGTGACCGGCGCACGCTGATTTCCTCGATTCTCGTTCCGATGCTGCTGTTTCCGGTGCTCATCCTGGGCATCAGCGTGCTGGCGACGCTCATCGTTTCCAGGGCGCGCAAAGACAATCCCACCGTCATGGTCCTCGGCTCGGAGAATGCTCCGGAACTCTCTCGCCGGCTGGAAAAGGAAAAAGACATGGAGGTGGTGCCTCCGGCCGCCGATTACGCCAGGCGGATTGACGCCAAGAATCTGCGGGCCGCCGTGGAATTCCCCGCGGGCGTGGAGCAGAAGGCCCGCACCGTGAACACCGAATCGCAGACGGTGAAGATCTACTGGTATGAGGGCGAATTCCGCTCCGAGGGCGTGGTCCGGAAGATTGAGCGCGTCATCCGCGAATTCAACGAGGAAACGGTGAAAGCGGCGCTGGCCAGTCGCGGCTTCGGCCCCGATTTCCTCAAGCCTTTCGATGTCGAGCAGAAAAACGTGGCGTCCGCGGAGAGAGTCACGGGAAACATCGTCGGCATGATGCTGCCGTACATGGTCATTATCCTCTGCTTGACCGGGGCCATGTATCCGGCGATTGACCTGACCGCCGGCGAAAAGGAGCGCGGGACGATCGAAACGATTCTGGCCAGCCCGGTCGCTCGCTCCGAGCTGGTCAGCGGGAAGTTCCTGCTGGTGCTGACCGTCTCCCTGGGTACGGCCGCGCTTTCGCTGGCTTCGTTCGCCATCACCATCCTGGGCGGGGCCACGCTGCTGGCGCGGATTTCCTCGAAACTGGTGCTGGCGGTGAGCGTCAAGGCCATGGTCGCGGTGTTTCTGCTGATCCTGCCGGTTGCCGTGCTTTTTGCCGCGGCCTTGATGGCCATTGCGCTGATTGCCCGCAGCTACCGCGAAGCGCAGACCTATCTGGCGCCGCTGATGTTCGTGGTCATCATTCCCGCGGTGTTTTCGATGATGCCGGGGATTGAGCTGACCCCCAAGCTGGCCATGATCCCGATTTTGAATGTGAGCCTGGTAGCCAAGGAGCTTTTTGCCGGGCTCTATCCGTGGAACTACATTCTGCTGATTTTCGGCTCGACTGCGGTTTACGCGGGAATCGCCATCTATTTCGCGATTCGTCAATTTCAGCGCGAAGAAGTGCTGTTCCGCACCTGAGCGGCGCGGAAAGGAACGCCGGTGAACTGGAACGAAATGCTCGTCGTCTTTCGCAAGGAATTGAAGGACCTGCTGCGCGACCGCCGCACACTGTTCGGCATGTTTTTCTTTCCGCTGGTTCTTTTCCCGATTCTGACCGTGGGCTTCGGCACCGTGGAAAAGAAAACCCGCGCCAAGGTGGAGCAGGAGCGCTTTCCGGTGATGCTGTTGCACGCTGAGCAGGCGCCGGCCCTGGCGGAGAAGCTGCGCGCTTCCAGGAACCTCCTGATTCTCCCGGAAGCCGCGGACTTTGCCGCGCGCATCAATGAGAAGCAGTTGCGTGCGGCCGTGGAATTTCCGCCGGATTTTGAAAAACAGATCCTCGGCGGGGGCCGGCCGAAGCTGCGCATTCACTACTTCGCGGCGGAAATCCGCTCTGAGAACGCCGTGGACAAGATTGAAGATGTGGTGAACGCATACCGCAAGGACGTGCTGGATGCCCGCATGGCGGCCGCGCACCTGCCCGCCGCCGCACTGACGCCCATAGAAACCAAGCGCGAGAGCGTGGCCGCTCCGGAAAAAGTGGCCGGCAGCAAGCTGGCCCTGATTCTGCCCTATATGATTATCCTCCTGTGTTTGACGGGCGCCATGCATCCGGCCATGGACCTGACCGCCGGCGAAAAAGAACGCGGCACGATGGAAACGCTGCTGGCCAGCGCCGTGGGCCGGCGCGAGATCGTCGCCGGAAAATTCCTCGTTGTGCTCTGCGTCTCGCTGACCACCACGGTGATGTCCATGCTGTCCTATCTGACCACCATGTTTTTCGCCAAGGACTATGCGCAGGATATGTTCCGCGGCAAGTCCTACTCACTGGGGATTGACGCCGCGCTGACCATCCTGCTGCTGGTCCTGCCGCTGGCGATTTTCTTCGCCGCGACGCTGCTGGCCATGTCCATCGCGGCGAAAAGTTACAAGGAAGCCCAGCAGCAGATCGGCTCGCTGATGATTTTCGCGTTCCTGCCGGCCATCGTGGGCATGATTCCCGGCATCGAACTCACGCCGAAGACGGCGGTCATCCCCATCCTCAACGTCAGCCTGGTGGCCAAGGAGATTTTCACCGGCAATCTGCCGTGGCCGATGATCGGCATGGTCTTTCTGGCGACCTGCGTCTATGCGGCGTTTGCGCTGAACGCCGCCCTCAGCCGCTTCCAGAATGAATCGGTGATGTTCCGCGGGTGATGGAGCCTGGGCGCGGCGCCGCAGGAATGCGAGCGCCGCGTGGTGAGTTTCTACTCCCGCCCTCACGCCTCACGGTAATGCGCCGCCCGCTCGTTTCCTTTGCGCTCTCTGGAATTTGCTGGTCGCAACGTGAGGTCGCGCTACAACACCTTGAGGATGAAGATGACGCGGTCGTCTTCGTGGGGGCCGCCGCGGGAGAAGCGGTCCACGTCAGTCAATACGGCGTCCACAATCTGTTCGGCGGGCAGCGTGCGGACGCGCTTCACGCATTCCACCAGCCGCGCCATTCCGTACTCTTCGCTCTGCACGTCCATTGCTTCGGTGATGCCATCGGTACAACCAATGAAAATGTCGCCCGGCTCGAGCTTGGTGAAGCCGCGTTCATAGATCACACCCGGGAAGATTCCCACCACCATGCCGCCTTCGCGAAGAAAAATCGTTTCGCCATTGGAGCGCAGCACGGCCGGGGGAACGTGTCCGGCGTTGATGTAGTGAAACGTGCGGTTGCGCTGGTCGAGCAGGCCCACGAACATGCTCAGGTATTTCTGGGCGCGGGTATCGGCCAGGATCATGTCATTCACTGAGCCGACGATGCGCTCGAGCGAATGCAGGTGCTGCACCAGGGCGCGCAGCGTGGCCTGCAGGTTGGCCATCACCAGCGCGGAGGCCACGCCCTTCCCTTCGACGTCGGCGATCACCGTGAGCAGCGTCTGCGGGCTGAGCGAAACAAAATCGTAATAGTCGCCGCCGACCATCTGCGAAGGCTTGTGCGAGACCACCATGTCAAACCCATCGAGGTGCGGCGGTGATTCCGGCAGCAGGCCGCGCTGGATGCTGCGCGCCAGTTGCAGGTCACGTTCGAGCTTCTGCTTGTGGAGCAGTTCGCGGTGAAGCTGCGCGTTTTCAATGGCCAGCGCGCAGTGATCGGAAAGCGCGCGCAGGAATTCTTCGTCTGATGCCGTGAACGGCCCCCCGGCCTTGTTGAGCAGTTGCAACACGCCGACCACCTGGTTGTCCTTGTTCAGGATGGGCAGGCACAGCAGCGAATTGGTCTTGTAGCCGAGGCGGCGGTCCACGTCGCGCTCGAAACGCGTGTCCTGATAGGCATCGGCGATGTTGATGGTCTCGCCGGTGCGCGCGACGTGCCCGGCGATGCCCTTGGATGTAGGCAGGCGGATTTCCTGCTGCGCCAGGCCCAGACCGACCAGCGACCAGATTTCGTCGCGCTCGCGGTCCATCAGGAACAGCGTGCCGCGGTCGGCGTTGGTCTGGCGGGTGGCCAGTTGCAGGATGATGTTGATCAGTTCACCGAGGTCAAGCGTCGAATTCAGGCGCTTATTGGCCTCGACGATGATGCTCAGCATCTCCACCAGATGCCGCTGTTCGCTGTGGGCCAGGGCCAGGCCGGCGAACCGCGCGTAGAGGGCAATCTGGCTGCGCGCTTCACCGCTGAGCGGAGCCGAGCCAGCCGTTTCCAGCGCCGCCACCACGTGGCCGTTCACCGAGAACGCCGGAGCCCAATGGGAAGTTGCCGTGGTAATCAGCGTCTGTGGCTGCGGCTGCGGGACCATCACTTGCCGCGCGTCATTCACGCTGGGGGGCGGGAGCTGGCCGTGCGCCTCCCACACCGAGGGTTCGCCCTTTTCCATCCTCCACAGGCGCGCGCCGGAAATTCCCAGCCGGGCGGTGGCCACTTCCACGATTTGCCGGGCCAGGTCGGCGCTCTCGGCTCCGGTGTTCAGCGTGGTCAGCGCTTCATTCACTTGGCGCACCCAGGCGGCAGGCGAACGGGCGGGAGTCTGCGTATCTGGCTGGGGGCTCATACGCTTTGGCCTCGATAGTGTACAACGACCAGCGTCATGTCGTCCGCTTGCGCTGCCCCGCCGGTGAACTTGCGCACGCCCTCCTGCAGGTGGTCGGAAAGCTCCAGGGCGGTCTTGCCCTCGAAGTGGATGAGCAGGTCGCGAAGCCCGCTTTCGCCGAAGAGGTCATCGCGCGTGTTGTGGGCTTCCGAAAATCCGTCGCTGTAGATAATCATGAAGTCGCCGGGCTGGAGCTGCGCGCGCCCGGCGTGATACTCCGCAAAGTCGAACATGCCCAGCGGAAAATTGTCCGAGGCGAGCGTATAGACCTGTCCCATGGTGGTGCGCACCAGGGGCGAGACGTGTCCGGCGTTGATGTAGTCCAGCCGGCCGGCGGTGTCCAGCACGCCGTAGAAGAGCGTGGCGTAGCGATCGTCTCCGGTGCGCTCGCACAGGTAGCGGTTGACGCGCCCGCCCAACTGATTCAGCGAAATATCCATTCCCGCCGTGGCGGAGAAGACCCCTTGCAGCATCGAGGCCAGCAGCGCGGCAGGAATGCCCTTGCCGGAAACGTCCGCGACCACAAATCCGCAGCGCCCGCCATCCAGGTCAAACACATCGAAGTAGTCGCCGCCCACCGACTCGCAGGCGATATTCAAGCCGGTAACGCTGAAAATCGCAGTTTCCGGGAACGTCTTGGGCAGGAGCAACTGCTGAATCTGGTTGGCGATCTTCATTTCATGCTCGAGCCGCTCCTTGGCCCGCGATGCCGCGAAGAGCCGGGCGTTTTCGATCACCGTGCCCGCTTCCAGCGCCAGCGAGCGGAGCACCTCACGATCCAGCTCGCTGAACGCGGTTCCCGCCGCGCGGCTGTCCAGGTACAGCACACCCAGCAAGTCGTTGGGGCGGCCATAAACCGTGGTATCCGAACTGCCCAGGACGGGAAGCTTCTCCAGGGGAATGGCCACGATGGTGTGCAATTCCAATCGCGCCACGCTGGCCTGCTGATGGCCGGAAAGCTGGCCCATGCCGTGCCCCGATTCCCCGCTGTCGGTCACAATCAGCTCACGCCGGGAACGGACCACCTGCCGCAGGATGCTGGTGGAAATCTGCAGCTCGGCAGGATCCAGCGTGCCGCGCCGCGAATCGCGCGCAACGGCAGGCTGCAGCGGGATTTCTTCGGGATTCGCGGGAGCCGGGCTGCCATCCTGGCGGCGCAGGAGCAAAACGCCGCGCTCAGTCTTGGTGACCTGGATAGCCGCATCCAGCACGGAGGCCAGCACGTCTTCCAGTGACATGCTGGTATGCATCACCCGCACCACCTCCAGCAGCACCCCCAGGTGGTAAAGCTCGCGCGAAGTGGATTGCGGCGGCGGGCTGACCTCCATGCGCTGGATCAGGTCCGGCAAAATCGTTTCTTCGCCGACGTAAATCAGCCGGAAGGAGTCCGGCACGCCGAATTCGATGGTGTCCTGCGGCTTCAGGGTGTGCAAGCCGCCGATTCGCTGGCCGTTGACGAAGGTGCCGTGCCGGCTGCCCAGATCCTCCAGCACGAACGTTCCATCACTGGCCAGGATACGCGCGTGCTGCCGGCTGATGCGCACGTCGCGCAGGGTCAGTTCATTGCCGTTCTGACGTCCGATGGTAAAGGGGGTGGGCTGAATGGGAACTTCCCGGCGCGCGCCGGTTGGCTCAATCAATACGAGACGTGCAGCTCCGGACATTTCCCCTCGTTGGCGGCGCCGGGCACAGCGGCGCTCCGTCCCCGCCGGCACACACCCGCACAGGCCGCTCGCTGTGACGGCATACGGAAAAATTCACCCGTATGCTAGGCCATCGGTTCGCCGAAGTAAACACGGATTCGCTCCGGCCAAGCCGCCGGTGCAAGGAGGATCATCTGTTGGGTTGGTGGGAAGCGGTTGAGGCGGAATTGCGACGCAAGGAACCGGCCCGCTGCTCGTTCCAGGCGTCGCTGAGCAGACGCACGGTTTCGCGCAGGCGAATCGCCAGCTCCGCAATCGTTTCCAGGCGGCTGACAATCGCCGCGGAGAACTGCTCCCGGCGAGCCAGCAGCAACTCGGCGTTGCCGAGAATTCCCGTAAGCGGATTGTTCATCTCGTGACGGATCACCTGGCCGAAGTCATCCGGTTCCGGGGGCTGGTCTTCATGAACCGCATCGGTAGATTCTTCGCGCCGGCGGAGGAGCCGTTCGACATAGTCCGCCACGAACCGCAGGCTGGGATCGCGGGGGACAAGCTCGAGCCGTCCGGAAATCAGCAGATCATCTATCAACCTCTCCGGCGATCCGGCCGGCTGCATCGCAGGGTGCTTTTCGCCAAGCAGCGCCAGCACCGGGGCCACCATGCTCAAATCGCGGATGGTCGCGCTCCAGTTGGCGCCGCTGGCCTTTCCATTGTCCATCACGATGAGCGCGGGCATCGCGTCGTCGTGCACGCGTGCCCCGTGAATGAGCTGCCAGGCGCTGGACGCCGTGCTGACCGCGTACAGGCGAAGTTCCCGGCGTAGAGGAGCGAGCCGCTGTTGCAGGCGAGGCAGGAGCGTGGCGTCAGTGGTGAGAATCAATATCAGGCAAGTTCCCGCGCCAGTCTGGCGCACGGGCGCGTCCATTTCTGCCGGGAACAGGCTACGCGTGCTCATGACGTGCATTTCCTTCCTGCCAAGCGCAAAAGGCGCGGGCGGGCGCGCCTCCGAGGATTCTCAAACGGTCTGATCGGCCCGCTGGGGCGCTGCCGCTTCGCCATGCTCGCGCTCCAGCGACACGGCGCGGGCCAGGGCGGCGCGGACGAATTCCTTCAAGTCTTCCACCAGGAACGGCTTTGCCAGGCACGGCACGGCGGTGCGCTCCAGGAATTCGAGCGAACTCCTGGAGAGCGTATCGCCGGTGATGAATGCGGTGCGATTCCGCAGCCGATGGCCGGTGCGCTGCAACAGATTGTAGAAATCGCGGCCGTCCATGCGGGCCATTTTCAGATCGCACAGGACCAGGTCATAGGAGCGACGGAGAACCGCGGCCAGTTCCGACTTGAGGTCCATCTCAATATCCACTCGATAGCCGTCGTCCAGCAGGATGTCCCGCACCAGTTGCGCAACGGTGATTTCGTCTTCCACGATCAGCACATGGTGGCCGCGGCCCTGGACGGTGAACTCCGTTTCGGAGGCGGCCACGTCTGCGGGCGGGTCCGCCAAAATGGAGGGCGGCCCGGCCTGGACATCACCGCGGCTCACTCCCCGCGCCGCGCTCCCTTTGCCCGGCGGGAGTGAGGGGTAATAGGCACTCGGCAGCGACGGTAGCTGGACCACAAAAGTCGCGCCGCCCAGGCGCTCCTGCGCCGAACCATCCGCACGCGGGGCGCGCGAAACCTCATCCAGGAACACATTCCCTCCGTGCTCATGCACGATGCCGTACACAATGGAGAGTCCGAGGCCGGTGCCGATCTCCGCGGGCTTGGTGGTGAAGAAAGGATCAAACACTCTGGCGGCGATATCCGCGGGAATGCCCGGTCCGCTGTCGGAAATCTCCAGCGCCACACGGGACGCGGCCCGATCCCGCGAAGATTTTGCGTCACGCAGCGCGTACGTGCGCAGGCGAATCCGGCCCGGCTGGCGGCGTCCCCTGGCGCCGTGCAGAATCGCCTGCTCGGCGTTCACCAGCAGGTTCAAAACGACCTGCTGCATCTGCTGTGGATTGGCCAGCACGCGCGGCAGCATGACGTCCAGATCCAACTCGACGGCAATGTTCTCGAGGTTCAAATCGTAATCCCGCAGCTTCAGGGTGCGCTGGGCGACCTCATTGAGGTCCACAGGCTGGCGCTCGGCGCGCCCCTCGCGGGCGAACAGCAGCAGGTCACGCACGATCTGCGTGGCGCGTTCGGCTTCCTGGAGGATGCGTTGCCCGTCGGCATAACAATCACCCCGGGTCTGGCGCGTCAGCAGGAGCTGGGCATAACCACAAATGCTGGTCAGCGGATTTTTCAATTCGTGGGCGATGCCCGATACCAGTTGCCCGAGCGCGGCCATCTTGTCGGTCTGAATCATGCGCGCGGCAATGGCTCGCGGCGAGCTGGCTTCCTGGAACAGGTCGGCAACACCGAGCAGCGTGCCTCCGGCGTTACGAAGCGGCACGCGCCGCCGTTCCAATACACGTGGCGCCGGATGCAGGATATCCAGCTCGCGCTGTCCGCCCATGTGCAACGATTGCAGGTCCTGCCTCCATTCAGCGAAGAAACGTTCCGGGTCGCGGATGCGGCTGCGCAGGCGCTGTTCCAGAAAACTGACTACGTCACGCGTCCTGGAAAGCTGTCGAGTCTCGTCCGGCGTGAGCCCCAGCAGTTCGCCAAGCCGCGGATTTGCAAATCTCAATCGGAGTCCCGGGCTCAGCACCAGCGCCCCAGCTTCGGTGGCATCAAGCAGGCCGGTCAGCAGCGCTTCCCCCTGCGATCGGACTGCCGATTTTCTTGGCATAGTTAGCCGAATGCGCGCATTCGAATTCTTTGGCCGCCTACCATCTGACCTGCAGGATCAAGTAGCTGGCGACGATGGCCGCGCTGACGGCCGCCAAGAACTGCACTGCTAGCCGCACACTTCTGCGGTTTACTGCTCGGGCTGGTGAGCGCATGAGGACGACTCCGGCATGGGCCATGCACAACTAGTGCCAGCGCCCGCAGTCAGTTAAGTCAATGCTTTTCAGACGGGTTCGAAACTGCCGCCGGTGTGCGGTGCGGGCAGTTTCCCGATATGAGACGTATGTTGGAAGCAAATCCCCGCTTGGGAATACACACCGGTGGAGGCTTGGGATTTCCGCAGCGGCGCATCTGGCCCACGCTGGCCTACGCCAACGCTGCCCGCTGCCCCTCGTACTGCTTTAGCTTGCGATACAACGTCGTCTTGCCAATGCCCAGCAGGCGCGCGGCAGCGAGCTTGTCGCCTCCGGTTTCGCGCAGGGCGCGAAGGATCGCGCGCCGCTCCAGCTCCTCGAGCGGCAGCAAATCATCGTCCAGCCGGACCCGGTCCGGATTGCCGTACTGCAGATTGGAGGGAAGATCGGTGATATTCAGGACTGGCCCCGAGCCCAACGCCATGGCCCGGGCGATGGCGTTTTCCAGCTCGCGGACATTTCCCGGCCAGTCGTAGGCATTCAGGCGGTGCACGGCTTCATCGGCAATCCGACGAAAACTGTGCGAACCCTCATTGAATCTCTCCATGAAATAATTCACCAGCAGCGGGATATCGGTTTTGCGCTCGCGCAGCGGCGGCAGCTTGATCTGCACCACGTTCAAGCGGAAGTACAAGTCCTGGCGAAAAGTCCCGTTGCGAATGGCCGAATCCAAATCGCGATTGGTCGCGGCAATGACCCGCACCTTGATGGGAACGCGGTCGGTGGAGCCCACCGGTTTCACCTCGCGCTCCTGCAGAACGCGCAGCAGTTTGGCCTGCAGGTCCACCGGCATATCGGCGATCTCATCCAGGAACAGCGTGCCGTCCCCGGCCGCCTCCAGCAGGCCCTGCCGCGTCTGCATGGCTCCGGTAAACGCGCCCTTCACGTAGCCGAACAATTCCGACTCGATCAGCGTCGGCACCAGCGCCGAACAGTCCACCGGTACGAACGGCTTGCTTTTGCGCGGGCCGGAAAAATGGATGGAGCGGGCCACCAGCTCCTTGCCCGTGCCGCTCTCGCCGAGAATCAGCACCGGATAATTATGCTGGCTGACCTTTTCAATCAGCCCATACACTTTCTGCATTTTGACGGAGGTGCCAATCAGCCCGCCGAACCCGGGCCGGCTGCGAAGCTGCTCACGAAGGATCTTGTTCTCTTCGCTGACGCGCGCCGCGCCCAATACGCGCTCGATACACGCCACCAGGTCTGCCGCCTGGAACGGCTTCAGCACGTAGTCGGCAGCGCCGAGCTGCATGGCCTGCACCGCGTTCTCGACCGTGCCGTACTGCGTCAGCATTACCACCGGGAGGGTCGGATAGGATTCACGGATTTTCTGCAGGAGATCCAAGCCGCTGCCCTGCGGAAAGAGCACGTCCGAAAGGACAATGTCCACCGGCTGTCCTTCAATCACGGCAAGCGCTTCCTGCGTGGTCGTTGCCGTGAGCACCGAATGGCCGGCGTTTTCCAGAATGCCCTGGCATACGGAGATGTTGTAGCTTTCATCATCCGCCACCAGGATGGTCCCTTTCGATTCGCGCCCACGTGCTGGTTCAGCTATGGTCATGGATTCCCCCTTTGCCACCGAAGTGCACGGATCGTTCCATTGCGAAACAAGTCAGTAAGAGTCACGGCAGCAAGGTGTTAGGGCAATATAAACTATACCGCTAATCCTGCGGCTTGGCCATAATGGGAATTTGACGCGGCGCTGGACACCCAGTCGTGCACGCTATTGCTATGTTTTTCATGAATATGCCGAAACGGGAGCCATAGCTGTTCCAAAAGAGGAATGGGCCGCTAGCGGGTTCCCGCTGCGGCCCCTGTGCTGTTACTAAGTAATTTACTTGCGAACCTGGATGGTGAGCGGCTCCTCGAGCTTGAACTGCAGGCGAGCTTCGGCGGGAAGTGTGATGTCCTTCTTGCCGGTGATTGCTGCTCCGGCCGTGCCTGCACCAGCGCCGGCCGCCGCACCGATCGCCGCGCCCGCGCCTCCGCCGGCGATACCACCGATGATGGCGCCCACGCCGGTGCCGCCACCAATCAGAATCATGTTGCGCTTTTTGTGATTGCTGCCGGTTCGCGTCACCGTGGTTGTGGTCAGGTCGTAGGATTTGCCCTCGACTTCCAGCGATTCCAGGGACATGGCCAGATGTGCTACGCCTTTCAGACGCCCCGATTCTTTCGCGTCAACCAGCACACCCTTCACAGTTGACCCGCGCGGCACCACGGTCTTGCCCTCGACAAGAATCGGCGAAGCCAGCGAGCCGCTGAACGAATCACCCGGCCGGTTCGACTTCGACGAGATGGCATGATCGAGCGTAATGGTCAGCAGTGTGCCTTCGGGAATCACCACTGGCTGTGAGGAACTCAGCAACCGGCTGAAGAAGCTCTCCTCGGCCTTGGCATCGGGCTTGGCCGGCGCATTGGGCGCGGCGCCACTCACCACTTCCGGCGATGAGGAACAGGAAGCCATGGCGAGCGAGAGGATTACCATCAGCCCACCCCAAATCGGCGATAACGCAGGTTTCCGTAGCATGCACCACCTCCTATGCTGCCCGATTAAGTCGCAAGGCCGTTGCCAAGCCTGCCACGAACTATCCATCCTATTTTCAACAGCTTGAATCACAGCCGCCCCAGCGGCTGATGTAAGAATTTCACTCTAAGGGCAGGGTTGCCCGCCAGAGGTGAACTCTATTCCTGGCTGGCCCGAACCGGTTTTGCCCGTAAATCCACGGAAAACAGGCCGTCTGTGGAGCTGGCTGCGAAGATGAATCGCGCGTCCTCTTGCGTGGTTACCACCGGGAAGAAGCTCTCTGCCAGCGACCCTTCGATTCGGGTCCAGGTGCGCCCCTGATCATGAGAAAGGTAGAGTCCGCGAGTCTGCATGGAAGCCAGAAAGACGTCACCGGCAAGAGCCAAATCCTGAATGGGCGCCACCGGAAGTCCGGACGCCGCCTGCGCAAAACTCTTTCCGCCGTCGCGCGAAATCAGCAGGCCATTGCGGGCCGTTGCCAGGATGGTCTGATCGTCCGCCACATCGAGCCGTAGTGCGCCGCCCGCTTCAAACGGCAAATCGTGCCACGACCAGTTTCCGCCGGAGTCGCTGGAAAATGCCATGCCCCGCAGCGTAACCACCCACAACCGCGCGCCATCGCGCGAGACGCGCACCGAATTCACCGGCAGCACCACCGGGCCGACGTGAAACAGTTCCCACGTGGCGCCACTATCTCTGGACCGCAGCAGACCGCTGGGTGTGGCGGCAAACCACGCGTTTCCGCTGAAGGCCATGTCGCCCACCACAAGATTCAAGGGCCGCGGCGCCTTCGCCGGGATACGGTTGCCCTTCTTATCTACGGTTGCCGCTGCGTCGCCCACCAGATTTCCAGCCCGCACCCATGCGGATTTTGCAGAGTCGTAACGCACCAGCCCGCCCTTTTCCAGCGTCGCCAGCCACCCCGTCGGCGCGGCGTAAAGGCGCTTGAGCGACTCCGTGCTGAGACCCGGCCCCAGCCGTTTCCACGATTCCCCGCCATCCTCGGTGGCCAGGACCGGCTCGGGGGCGTTGGCCAGCACGGCCAGCACGCGGCCTGGCCGCTGGCGATCGAGCGCCAGCGCAAGAATCTGCCGGTGATTGAATCCGTTATTTGCTGCTTGAAATGTCCGCGCGCCATCGTCGCTCACCTGCACGCCAAGGCGTTCGGTGCCGATGACCACGCGCTCCGGCCGTTTGGGATCCAGCACCAGAGAGTTGATGACCCAGTCGCCGCCGGTCATGCGTTTCCAGGAATCCCCGCCATCGGTGGACTTCCACAGGCCCTCGGTGGTCGCGGCGTAAATTGTCTGTGGACGGGTGGGATGCTGCAGGATGACGTGCGTGCGGCGCGCCGAGTACGGAATACCCTGAATCTTGCGCCACAGCAGCCCGCTGTTGTCACTGCGATAGATGCCCGAGCACGCGCTGGCGTACAGGCGCCGGGGATTTGTGCGGTCTATGGCCATGCTCATCACATCGGAATCGTCAATCATGCCTTCGTGAATCGGACGCCAGGTGCGGCCGGCATCCATCGTTTTCCAGGGCAGATGAAATGTGCCGATGTAGATGATGTCCGGATTTCTGGGGTCAATGGCGATGGAATCGAGGTTGCGGATTTCCTCGTGGCTTTCCGGTGAGATGCGTTCCCATTTTCTTCCGGCATCGCCGGAAAGAAAAACGCCATCGAGTGTGCCGGCCACCAGGATGTCCGGGCTGGAAGGCGCCTGCGCCAGGGCGCGAACCGCCGAGCCGCCGAGGCCGGCGATGACCCAGGTGCGGCCGCTATCCTGGCTGCGGAACACGCCGCCGCCGCCATTGCCGTTGCGTGCCCATCCCGCCGCATAGAGGATTTTCGAATCGCGCGGGTCCACCAGCAACGCGGTGATTACCGTGTCATGCGCGCCCGCCCGGCCGAGCAGTTCCCACGAGCCGCCGGAATTCTCTGAACCGAAGATATGGCCGTCCGCCGTGCCCAAATAGATTTTCCGAGCGTCCACGGGGTCAGCGGCCAGAACCAATGCGTCGCCCCCCGGCGGGCCCATGGCGCGCCACACCGGTTCCTGCGCGCACAGCGATCGTGGCGGGCCGAGAACCGCTACCAGGGTCAGAATCGAGAGCAGGCGCTTCATGGAGGCCCAACCAGTTTAGCTACGCAGCAAAGCGCTTAGCAAATGGCTTGAAAGGCGGGATTGCCAAAGAGTGAGCACAAACAAAAGGGCGCTCGGGATTCGAGCGCCCGCAAACGTCAAGATTGAGCAAGCGGCTCCGATTCACCCGGAGTGCCCGCTGGTTTAGTAGGTTGCGCCTTCGGGGACGAAGATGACGTCCACGCGCTGATTGGCCTTGTCTGCGCCGGCCTGGCCGCCCGCGCTACGAACGTCAATGCGGCTGGCGTCAATGCCCTTGCCGACCAGGTACTTCTTGGATTCATCGGCGCGGGATTGTGCCAGCTTGGCAGCGTTACGCTCCTTCGGATCGCTGTAGCCGACAATGACCACGCGGCCGCGCGGCTCGTTCTGCAAGCGGACCGCAACATCGTCGAGCACGCGCTTGCACACGTTGTCGGTGCGCGCCGTGCCGGCGCGGAAGTTGCACTCGCTGATTTTGCTGGCCTGCGGTTTTTCCGGCGGGGCGTTGACGCTGACGTCCACTCCGCAATCGGCCGCGGCGCCCTTGGGGTCTTCGGCGCGCCCGGTGACGCGGTAGCGTCCCGGCGCCAGGCCGGTGGTATCGAGCTGCACGCTGGAGCCGGAGCCGACGATCTGGCCTCCGTTGGTGCGCCACGTGTAGTTGAGCGTGTCGCCATCGGGGTCAGAGCCGGTGCCGGTGATGCGGATGCGCTCGCCGGTAAGAAC
>Ga0187894_10001569_pt1 | contig 29083 bp, 25 predicted proteins | sample GBC1701081metaG_FD_136650 | JGI IMG/M metagenome (GOLD analysis project Ga0187894, IMG submission 136650) | White microbial mat communities from a lava cave in the Kipuka Kanohina Cave System on the Island of Hawaii, USA - GBC170108-1 metaG ...
CGCGGCGATCCCCGGCGCCGTCGACATCGACCGCAACCTCAAGGCGGCGCGGCCGATCCTCAGCGTCAAGGTCAAGCGCGACGCGGCCTCCGACCTCGGCGTCGGCTCGGCACTGGTGGCGCAGACGTTGCGGCCGCTGTTCGCCGGCGACGAGACCAGCCTGTGGAAGGCGCCGGACGGCGAGAACTACACCGTGATGGTGCGCCTGACCGGCGGTGACCGCGCCAGCCGCGACGATCTGGAGCGCATCTGGCTGGCGACCGGCATCGACTCGACGGGCGCGCCGCGCATGGTGCAGCTCAGCCAGATCGCTTCGATCGATACGTCGGTCGGCGCGTCGCAGATCAACCGGCGTGACCTGCAGCGCGAGGTGCAGATCACCGCCAACGTCTCGGGCCGTTCCAGCGGTGATGTCAGCCGCGACCTGCAGCTGGCCGTCGCCAAATTGGACCTGCCGCCGGGCTACCGCTTCGTGTTCACCGGCTCGACCCGGGACATGGCCGAGAGCACCGCCTATGCCGGCCAGGCGCTGCTGCTGGCCGTGATCCTGATCTACCTGATCCTGGCCTCGCAGTTCGGCAGCTTCCTGCAGCCGCTGGCCATCATGCTGTCCCTGCCGCTGTCGCTGATCGGCGTGTTCCTTGGCCTGCTGGCGGCCGGCACGACCCTGAACATTTTCAGCGCCATCGGATTCATCATGCTGATGGGGCTGGTGACCAAGAACGCGATCCTGCTGGTCGACTTCACCAACCAGGCCCGCGCCCGCGGCGCCACCATGCACGACGCGCTGATCGAGGCCGGCACGATCCGCCTGCGGCCGATCCTGATGACGACGCTGGCCATGATCTTCGGCATGATCCCGCTGGCGCTGGGCATCGGCGAGGGCGCCCAGCAGCGCGCGCCCATGGCGCACGCGGTGATCGGCGGCCTGATCAGCTCGACCCTGCTGACCCTGGTCGTGGTGCCGGTGGCCTTGGTCTACATCGACCGGGTCGCCGCCTGGGGCAAGCGCCGCTTCAGCCGCTCCGCCGACGAGCGCGCCGCCCTGCACGGCGCGCGCACAAACCCGGCGGAGTGACGCGTCTTCACTGGGACCGCGGGCCTCCCGGCCCGCACCGGCCCGGAGGGCCGGATCATGAGCGCGGCGGGAGCCGCGCGGTCCGGACGCTCCGGCAGTGCGAACTTGACAACCGCCCATGCGTGGCTATTTTCGCCGGCTCTAAACGGAATTTGCCCCGGCCGGGGCCAGGAACGGACCACCATGGCCAAACCGACCTCGATCCTCGTGAGAATGATCTCCACCGCCGATACCGGCTTCTTCTACGTCGCGAAGAAGAACCCGCGCACCAAGACGGAGAAGATGGAACTGAAGAAGTACGACCCGCGCGCGCGCAAGCACGTCCTCTTCAAGGAATCCAAGATCAAGTAGCCGTTTCGGCCGCTACGGCGTCGCAGGCCGTCCGGTGGGCGGCCTGTTTGTTTTGGTCACCGCGGCGGCTACTGGAGCAACGACCGCGCGGTCGCCTCGGTGAACGCGCCCCGATAGCCCTGGATCGTGACGGTCTGGCGAAGCTGGCCACCAGTCAGCTCCTGGCTCAAGGTCACAGGCACGCTCTGACCGCCGACATAGCCCGTGGCGCTGGCCGTCGTGCGGCCGCAGGTACACCGCGTGAGGTTGCCATCCCGTGCGCCTCTGGCCGCTTCGGCTCCCTGCCCGACGGTGCCCGCAACCTCGCCGACCTTGCCGCCGACGCCCTGTCCGACCTGGCCAACGCGGCCGGCGGTGGTCGTCGGCGCGGGCGGCGGCAGGCTGACGCTGGTGTTGCGCGACAGCGCGGCGCGGCCGCCGTCGTAGGCGTCCTGCTGGTAGGCATCGGCAATGGCGCTGGACTGGCTGGTGACGGTCAGGTTCCGTCCATCGCCCGACCAGCTTATGGCAAGCGTGTGGACCGCGCCGTTTGCCGTGCGCAAGGTAGCGCGGGTCGAGCCGCTGGTGCTGCCCGTCGTGCCGGTCGGCGCCGGGGCCGGTGTCATCGTCGGCGCTTGCGGGACTTGCGGCACGCGCCCGGGAATCGTCGGCATCGACTGGCCGACCGCGTCCGCCGCCAGAATCACGATGAACAGGCTCGCGCCGGCCAGGCCGGCGAGCGAGCGTGACGGTGACATGGCCATCCTTCCCTCCCTTTTTGAGTATGGTGGACGCAACGCAAGCCAAGCGCCGTTCCACGTTGCGCATGAGTGTGAGCCAGCGCCGCGTCGGCCGCAATCATCATGACTTTCGCCGGGTCCGCACGGCGCCCGTCGTACTCACCATCCGCCGCCTCGAGTCGATGTGGCCATGGGGCCCGAGACGCCGGTCGAGCAATTGCGCCCCTGCGGGCGGGCGGCTACGTTCCGGCGTCCAATTCCTGAGGAGGGAAGCCATGAACGCCCCGCTCTCGCGCGACGACTGGAAGGCGCGTGTCGCGACCCTGACCTTCCGCAACCAGGCTTTCGTCGGGGGCAAGTTCACGCCGGCCACGTCGGGCAAGACATTCGACTGCATCAACCCGGCGACCGGCCAGGTGATCGCCAAGGTAGCGGCGTGTGACACCGCCGACGTCGATGCCGCGGTGAAGGCGGCGCGCGCCGCATTCGACAAGGGCACCTGGGCCAACATGCCGCCGGCCAACCGCAAGCGGGTCATGCTCAAGCTCGCCGAGCTGATGCTGAAGAACCGCGAGGAACTGGCGCTGCTCGAGACCCTCGACATGGGCAAGCCCATTGCCTACTCGACCACCGTCGACGTGCCCGGCTCGGCCAACACCATCCAGTGGTTCGGCGAGGCGATCGACAAGCTCTACGACGAGATCGCCCCTACCCCCGGCAACGTCGTGGCCATGATCACGCGCGAGCCTTCAGGCGTGGTGGCCTGCGTCGTGCCTTGGAACTTCCCGCTGCTGATGGCGTGCTGGAAAGTGGCGCCGGCACTAGCCGCCGGCAACTCGGTGATCCTCAAGCCGGCCGAGCAGTCGCCGCTCACCGCCATCCGGCTGGCTGAGCTGGCCGCCGAGGCGGGCATCCCGGAGGGCGTGCTCAACGTCCTGCCCGGTTTCGGCGAGACCGCCGGCCAGGCGCTGGGCCGGCACATGGATGTCGACGTGCTCGCCTTCACCGGATCGACGGAGGTCGGCAAGTACTTCCTGCGTTACGCCGGCGAATCGAACATGAAGCAGATCTGGCTGGAGTGCGGCGGCAAGTCGCCCAACATCGTGCTGGCCGATGCGCCCAATCTCGACATCGCGGCCCGGCGCACGGCCTTCGGCATCTGGTTCAACCAGGGTGAAGTGTGCACCGCCGGCTCGCGCCTGATCGTCGAGGACAAGATCAAGGACTCGTTCCTCGAAAAGGTGATGGCGGTCGGCCAGAAGATGATGCCGGGCGACCCGCTCGACCCCAAGACGCAGATGGGCGCCATGGTCGACGAGACCCAGACCAGCCGCGTCATGGGCTACATCGAGGCCGGCCAGAAGGAAGGCGCCGAGCTCCGGATGGGCGGCAAGCGCGTTCACATCGACAACGCCGGCTGCTTCATCGAGCCGACGGTGTTCGACAAGGTCGACAACAAGATGAAAATCGCCCAGGAGGAGATCTTCGGGCCGGTGCTGTCGGTGCTCACCGTCAAGGACGCCGACGAGGCGGTCAGGGTCGGCAACGACACGATCTATGGCCTCGCCTCGGCGATCTTCACATCAGACATCAACAAGGCGTTCAGGATGGCCAAGGGCCTGCGCAGCGGCTCGGTATGGGTCAACACCTACGACGGCGGCGACATCACCACGCCGTTCGGCGGCTACAAGCAGTCCGGCATCGGCCGCGACAAGTCGCTGCACGCCTTCGAGAAGTTCACCCAGGTCAAGACGACCTGGATCCAGCTCGGATAAGGCGCGGAGAGTCAGACGGGGCGGCCACCGGACCGCCCCGTTTGCCTTAGAGTCCGACTGAAAATGCGCCGCTCTTGTTGCCTTCATGGTGAGCTTGTCGAACCATGAAGGCTTCGCACGGGCAGCTGTGCGGCGCTTCATGGTTCGACAAGCTCACCATGAAGCGATTCCCCCAGTTTTCAGCAAGGCACTTAGTGGCGCTTCCCCCACAGCCGGGCTGACGCGATATCCGCGCCCGCCCGCAGGGTCTTCAGCTTGGCCCACACCACGTCCTCCGTCACCCATTCCCAGCCGACGAACGTGCCGAAGCCGCAGTCGACGCCGGCAACGACGCGTTCGCGATCGCCGATTGCCGCGACGACCGCCTCGATACGCTGTGCGACCACTTCGGGATGCTCGATGAAATTGCTCTTGCAGTCGATCACACCGGGGATGAGCAGCATGTGGTCGGGCAGCCTGTGCTTGCGCAGCGCTGCGGTCTCATGCTGCCGCCGCGGATTGGCAAATTCGAGACCGAGAGCGCCGACGTTTGCCTGGTAGAGCGCCCGCAGGATCACCTCCATCGCGATGTCGTAGTTGTGCGGTCCCTCCCAATTACCCCAGCAGACATGCAGCCGCACGCGATCCCGCGGCAGACCTTCCAGGCTCCGGTTCAAGGCTGCCACATGCTGCTCGACCAGCTTGACGAAATCCGTGTCTGACAAATCCTGGTACAGCAGAACGCGCTCCATCGCGAGGTCGGGCGCATCGATCTGCAGCACGAATCCCGCCTCGACGACACGCGCGTACTCAACCCGCATCTCGCGCGCGATCGCGTCCAGATAGGCTTCATGCGAGCCGTAGTGTGCGTTCAGCATCGTGGTGGCGACGATACCGGGCGAAGGCGCATTCATGAAGAATTCGCTGAACCGCGATGCCATCGGGGCGGACAGCTTCTTGTAGCGCGCGATCTCCGCGTCGATCGCGGCCGTGTTGCGATACTTGAGCTCGCCGATCGCCTGCGGCGCGTCGAACACCTTGCTGTGGTTCGGGATGCGCGCCAGCATCCGTTCGGTGAACTGCGAGAATTCGACGAACTCCTTGCCGAATGCCCGCTTCGACACGCCGCCGAACCCGTCCATGCGCTGCGGAATGTAGGTCTGGAAGCCGACGCGTGCCTGTTCGCCGTCATTGGCGCTGTCGATCCCTGCCTCGGCTTCCTTCGCCAGCACGTGCGCGACGCGCGCATCGGCGAGCTCGTTCAGTCTTGCCGGGTCGATCGGCTTGCCCTGTTCCTGATCGATCAGCATGGCCCCGAGGGGTTCGCCGCGCGGAATGCTGCCGGCGTGCGTCGTCAAGATACGATCGGTACTGCGCTGCATCCTGGGCCTCCTCTCCTGCTCATGATCAGCTCGTTGCAGATTCGGCCAGCGCCAGGCTGCCGGCTTTGACCGTGTCCGCCACCGCCGGGACGCACACCAGGCCCTCCATCAGGCGCCGGGCGCTGCGGCTCATGATCGCCTTGGTGACGACCCAACCGTCGCCGCGCTTCTCTGCCGCCGCGCCGACGGTCAGCGTTCCCGAAGGATGGCCGAAACAGACGTGTTCATCACTTGTCCGATTCCTGATCGCACGTTCGAGGATCGTGCCCGGGACCGCGGCGGCGGCCGCCAGGGCAACCGCGCCGGTGCCCGTCATTGCGTGGTGCAGCTTGCCCATGGAGAGAATGCGGGCGGTCAGGTTGATAACGGAGCTGGAAACCGGCTTGCCGCTCGACGCCACGTAGTCCCGGGGCGGCGCGACGAACGCGAGTTTCGGGGTGTGCGGGCGAAGTCGTGTCGCGTCCTCGGCGCTTACCGAGAGGCCCATCGCCACGGCCCCGTGGGCGCGGATTTTTTCGCAGCGCGCCAGAAGCGCCGCGTTGCCGTTCACGTCGTCCTGCAGCTCGACGCCGGACAACCCCAACGCCCGAGCCTCGACGAAGATCGTCGGGTTGCCGGCATTGATCAGCGTTGCCTCGAAGCCGCCGATGCCCGGTACGTCGAGTTTGTCCACGGTGAGCCCCGTCGGGAACATCGGGCCGGTGACGTCGTCGGCGTCACCACCCGGGTCAAGGAACTCCAGCCTGATCTCGGCGGCAGGAAAGGTGACGCCATCCAGTTCGAAGTCACCCTCTTCCACCACCTGGCCGTTACGCACCGGTACATGGGCGATGATGCGCTTGCCGATGTTGGCCTGCCACAGGCGCAGCATGGCGACGCCGTCAGGCGGCGGGTCGATCAGTCCCTCGCTGATCGCGAACGGGCCGACGGCCGTGGTCAGATTGCCGCAGTTGCCGGACCAGTCGATGACCGGCGCATCGATCGCCACCTGCCCGAACCGGTACTCCACGTCGCAATCGGCGCGGTCTGATCGGGACACGACCACGACCTTGCTGGTGCTGGACGTGGCGCCGCCCATGCCGTCGATCTGCTTGCCGTAGGGGTCCGGGCTGCCGATCACCCGCAGCAGGAGGCGGTCGCGCTCCTCGGGCACGGCCGGGAGCGCATCGGCATGAAAGAATACGCCCTTGCTGGTGCCGCCGCGCATGTATACGGCGGGAATCTTGCGTTGGGCCATCCGGACCTCCGTCACCAGCCGAACGACGCAGCCGATATCGCGCACCACTCTGCCACGAGGAGGGCGATACCACCACGCCGTCCGACGCGGCAAAGGCCGAGCTTGATGCACCGCCAAGCGACGTTCCGCCGCGTAGGTCGGTGCGCCGGCACGGTGTACAACGGTGTACAAGAGATGCAGTGCCGCTTGGCGTGAGTGACATCGACCGTGTCGACTGACAAATTCACCCACGATCGCGAGTCGCGATCGCACCGACGTCCGCCGACCGGCCTGCTGTTCCATGTCGGCGCCGGCGCCCTGCTGGTGGTGGTGATGGTGTTCATCGCCCTCTATGTCATCGAGATGTGAGCCGGGCCGGGCAGCACAAGTTTTGGACATACCGCCCCGAGAAATGGTTTTTTGACAGGGACATCCGCCGCCTCCATCTTTCCGCGTGCAACCGCGATATCAAGCGGGTCGGAGAGCAACAGATGGACAGCACGTCCCAGGTCAGCCAGGTTAATGCGCCGCTGAACTATCTCGTGCGGACCGGCGACCGGCCGTACAGCTACCAGTACGAACCGCCGCCCGGCGTGCCAATGCGCCACGGCCAGTACGTGGCGCAGACCGTTCCCGTACGCGACGGGCGCCCGATCCTCGACACCCTGTCGCTCGACCGCAACGGCTTCGAGTTGCGCACCCACCTCAGCGGCGTCACCGACTTCCGCGATGACAACGCGGTCCGTGGCGCCTACTACCCCGAGATCGAGCAGCTGGTGAAGGACGCCACGGGCGCGGCGCGCGTGCTGGTGTTCGACCACAACGTCCGTCTCGGCACGGCAGACCGCCCGGACGGTATCCGCGAGCCGGTCAAGCGGGTGCATAACGACTACACCGAGACATCCGGGCCGCAGCGCGTGCGCGACCTGCTGGGCGAGGAGGCCGAAGCGCTGCTCAAGCACCGCTACGCCTTCATCAATGTCTGGCGGCCGATCCGCGAGCCAGTGCTGGCCGCACCGCTGGCGGTGTGCGACGCGCAGACCATCGTGCCCGAAGACTTCATCGCCAGCGACCTGAGGTACCGCGACCGCACCGGCGAGACCTATGCCGTCGCCTACAACCCGCGGCACCGCTGGTACTACTTCCCCAAGATGCGGCGCAGCGAAGTGCTGTTCCTGAAGTGCTTCGACTCCGCCAGCGACGGACGCGCCCGCTACACTGCGCATACCGCTTTCGAAGACCCCACGACGACGCCGGACGCGCCACCGCGCGAGAGCATCGAGACGCGCACTATCGCGTTCTTTGCACCGGACTGAGCGCCAGGCGGCGCACCGCGCCGCAACAGGCATCGCAAAGTGTCTCGACAAACAGGGCCTGATCCTTCGATCAGGCCCTGTTCACGTCCGTGCACGCGCGTGGAAGGTGCCTGCAAATCAGCGCGCCAGTGTTGTGTGAACTGTCGCAAGAGCTTTCCGCATGGCCTCTGCGGAAGACCCCGGATTCGCCATAAGCAGCCCCTCTCTTTCCATGATCATGACCCGGGCCTGACCAGATCGGTCGCCACGTTGAAGCCAACGACAAACGTCGGGGAGAGCAGTGCAGCTTTCCACGTCTGCAGAAAGCGAGGAGACCCATGACCCGTAACCTCATCGCCGCCCTCGTCGCCGCCGTCATCGGACTGGGCTTCGCCTCCCAGGCCAATGCGGACGACTGGCGTCACCGCCGACATCACCATCATGGCCAAAAGCACCATGATGGTTGGGACAAGCGTCACCATGGCTGGGAACAGGGCCGGCACCGTGGCTGGCGCGATCGCAACCATGATGGCCGCGTCGACTGGCGCGACCGGCGCCAGCACCATCACTGGCGTGATCGCAACCACGATGGCCGCGTCGACTGGCGCGACCGGCGCCAACACCGCCACCATCACCGCGACTGGTGGCGCCAGTAGGCGGTAGTCACCGCCGGATCGTCCGGTGCCAGCCTGCCTGATCACAGGCACGCACCGGATCTCCAGCCACAGGGCCCGACCACCTGGTCGGGCCCTGTTCCATTGCAGAGCATACAGCTTCGGCCGGCCGCACGCGTATCCGCACCCGTGCCCGCCGTTTCGTACCGCCCCCGGCGATGCCATGGAGCGCCCTTGTCTTTCCCAAATCTTGACCCGGCTCTGACCCGATCGATTGCCACGTTTCAGTCAACGCAGAAGGTTGGGGATCACGTCACGTCTGACAGAAGCGAGGAGACCATGACCCGCAAACTTGTCGCCGCCCTCGTCGCCACCACCATCGGCCTGGGCGTCAGCGCTCCGGCCATGGCCGGTGACTGGAACCACCGCCACGACGGCCGTGGCGACATGCGCCACCATGGCTGGGAGCAGGGCCATCACTACGGCTGGCGCGATCGCAATCACGACGGCCGCGTCGACTGGCGCGATCATCGCCATCTGCGCGACTACAATCACGACGGTCGGGTCGACTGGCGCGACCGGCGCATCCTCCATCGCTACGACCGGAACCACGACGGCGTCCTCAACTGGCGTGACCGGCGGTACTAGGCAGCTCTCTTCCCTTCACCGCGGGCTGCGCGGGGAAGGGCCCCTCGGGGACGCGCGACTCGAGTCGCGCGTCTTCCGTCCGGAAATCGGTTGCAGACGGGCGAGCATAGGGGCCTGATGCCCACCCATGCGGATCGGCATCGACCTCGGTGGCACCAAGATCGAAGGCATCGTGCTGCGTGACGACGGCACGGAGGCCGCGCGGGAGCGCATCGCGACGCCACCCGGCCCCTACGACGCCATCCTCGTCGCGATCCGCGACCTGGTCATCCGACTTGAGCAGCGTGCCGGCGAGCGGTGCACCGTCGGCGTCGGCACCCCGGGAGCGATCTCCCCGGCTACCGGCCTGATCAAGAACGCCAACTCGACCCGCCTCATCGGCCACGCCCTCGACAAGGATCTGGGGCGCCTGCTGGAGCGGCCGGTACGGGCGGCCAACGACGCCAACTGCTTCGCCGTATCGGAAGCGACCGATGGCGCCGCGGCCGGCCTCGATGTCGTGTTCGGTGTGATTCTCGGCACCGGCGTCGGCGCCGGCCTGGTCATGGGCGGCCGTCCGGTGACCGGCCTGCATGCCATCGCCGGCGAATGGGGTCACAACCCCCTGCCTATGGCCGACGACGACGAGCGTCCCGGCGCCCTCTGCTATTGCGGCCGGCATGGCTGCATCGAGACGTGGTTGTCCGGGCCCGCCCTGGCGCGCCAGTTCGAGGCCCTCACCGGGCGACGCATGGATGCCAATGCCGTTGTCGCGGCGGCGGACGAAGGCGACGCCGCGGCGGCGGCGCTGGTCGAGCGCTATTGCCTGCGGCTGGCGCGAAGCCTGGGCAGCGTTATCAACCTGGTCGACCCCGATGCCATCGTGCTGGGCGGCGGCCTGTCAGGCATCGCCGCGCTGTACCGCCGCGTGCCGGCGCTGTGGGCATCCTTCATCTTCAGCGAGCCGGCCCACATCCGCACCCGGCTGCTGCCGCCGAAGCACGGCGACAGCAGCGGCGTACGCGGCGCCGCATGGTTGTGGAATCAGAAGACAGAAAACGGAAGCCAGAAGACAGAATGAGGGAGACTGTTATCCCGAGCGTAGGGAGGGATCTATGCACGGTCCCTAGATCCCTCGCTACGCTCGGGATGACAGCGGGGCCTGATTTTGATCGGAACGTGCCCCGGATCCCTCGCTGCGCTCGGGATGACGACTCCACCTTCATTCTGTCTTCTGGTTTCTGACTTCTGCCCTCTGAATCAGCACTGCGGCTTGGGCAGGGACTCGATGCGGATCAGGCGATACTCCAGGCGCAGCTCGCCCTGCTCGTGCGTGCCCCAGACCTCGACGCCGTTGTCCAGGGTGACGCTGCTCAACTCGTGCTTCGGCTCGCCGGTGGCTTTGGCATCGTCCTCATAGAACGAGGCGCGGAAATAGAATCGTTCGCGGCCCTCGATCAGCCCGCGGTCGCCCTGCGGCGGCGGCAGCTCGGCCACGCGCCGCGGCGGCTTGCCCAGCAGGAAGGAAACGGCCTGCGGCGGCTCCGGCTTGTCGCCCATGAAGAAGCGGCCTTCGAAGCCCGTCTCGCCGGCCTGCGCCGCCTTCACCGTCCGGCGCAGGATGGAGATCGGGAACAGCGTGTGGGCCGGAATGGTCACCGACCGGCCGCTCGGCTGGCTGAAGCGGACCTCCGATTCCTCGCCCGACCCGGGATTGACCTCGCCGCGAACCTCCGGCTCGGTCTTGTTGTCGACCGTGGTGCGGTGTGTGAAGCGGTAGCGCTTGCCGTCCGCCGACTCCGAGCCTGTCGAGGTCTGGTCGACCGTCGTTTGCCCGGCAGGTGCCTTGGCCTCGAACCGCAGGCGCTGCTCGAACTTCATCCCGCCGTCGCATTCGCCCTGAAGGCGGAACACGTAGGTCCCCTGGATCTCGGGCGGGGTCACGCCGGCCGGCGCCCGCCCGGTGATCACCTCGTAGACCGCGAGGTGCGGCACGAGCTCCTGGGCTTGCGCCGAGGTCGATACGACCGCGCAGAGGCTGGCAACAGCCAAGGCCACCGCGGTGACCGCGGATCCTCGCCGGCAGCGGAGGTTCAGCATTTCGGCCTCGGCAGCATTTCGATGCGCTGCAACCGTGCGTCGAGCGCGAAGTCGCCATAGTCGAGCACCATCGACCGGGCGATACCGTTCGCCAGCAGGTCCATGGAAACCTCGTATTCCGGCTGCCCGGCCTGGTCGTCGGCGGGGAAAAACGCCAGCCGCACCGACCACGCCTGCTGGTTGCGCAACAAGGCAACATCGCCGCGCGGCGCCGGCCCGGCCAGCGGCCGCCCCGCCCGGCCGATCACGGCGTTGACCTTGAAGGCGCCGTCGAGCCGGGCGCCGTCGAAGACGTTGTAGGCCACCACCTTCTCGCCCTGCCGGGCATGCTCGATGAGCTGCGACAAATGCGCCATCGGGAAGGTCGTGCCCGCCGGCAGGTCGAAATTCCGTGGCTCGGGCAAGGTGAAGGTGGCCCTGCCCTTGCCATCCTTGCCGACCTCGGCCTGGCCGCGCAGCTCTTCCTCGACCTCGCCGTTCTGGGTGTTGCGCACGCTGAACTGCAGGCTGGCGCCGTCCTTGGCCTCGAAGCTGGTGAAGCTTGAGTCGGTGACGAACTCCTCGGTGTCGGGCCGCAGGAAGGTCAGGCGGATGCGCTGCTTGGTCTCCCAGGCATCGCAGGCGTCGACCGATTCCATGACCATCAGGCCGCGCACGTCGATCACCCCCATGGCCCTTCGTCCCGGGCTGAGACGCATCTCATAGGTGGCACGATGCGGCACCAGATCGGCCGCCGCTGCTGCGTCCGCGAAGGCGAGAAACAACATTCCCGCGACCGCGAAATCGCGAAGATAACGACAATTTGTAGACAGAACTGACAATCCCTACGCCGCATGTTGAGGGGGGCGCCGTGCTTGCTAAGGTAGACGTTGGCCTGCAAAAGTCGAGTCGTAACGCGTCGCAAAACCCACAGGAACGCCATGTCCGATCGCAAATCGCGGGTGCTGGCCACGCGCCTGTTTCCGCCTGCCGTGGAAGCCCGTCTGCGGGCGAACTTCGATGCCGTGCTGAACCCCACCGATGCGATCTACGATGCCGACAGGCTGGTGGCCGCTGTCGCGGGGTGCGAGGGCCTGATGTGTGCCGCCGGAGACCCGGTCAACGCCGCTACCATCGCCCGGTTCCCCGACACGCTGCGCATCATCGCGACGTTCTCGGTGGGCTACGAGCATATCGACGTCGCCGCCGCCGCGAAGCGTGGCATCGCCGTCACCAACACGCCCGACGTGCTGACCGACGCCACTGCCGACATCGCGCTGCTCTGTTTGCTGGGCGCGGCGCGGCGGGCGCAGGAAGGCATCGACATGCTGCGCGGCCGGCGCTGGACGGGCTGGGAACCAACGCAGCTCATGGGCACGCACGTGACCGGCAAGCGGCTGGGCATCCTGGGCATGGGCCGCATCGGACAGGCCGTGGCCGAACGGGCGCGTGCCTTCCGCATGACCATCCACTACAGCAACCGCCACCGCCTCGCGCCCGGACAGGAGAAGGACGCCACCTTCCATGCCGAACCCGACGCCATGCTGCCGCATTGCGACTTCCTGTCGATCAACTGCCCGCTGACGCCGGAAACCCGCAAATGGCTGAACACGGCCCGTATCGCGAAGCTGCCGGACCGCGCCATCGTCGTGAACACGGCGCGCGGCCCGGTGGTCGACGACGCGGCGCTGATCGACGCGGTGCGCAGCGGCAAGCTGGCATCGATCGGCCTGGACGTGTTCGATGGCGAGCCGAACCTGCACCCCGGCTACTACGATCTGCCCAACGCCTTCCTGCTGCCGCACCTGGGCTCAGGCACCGTGGAGACGCGCAACGCCATGGGTTTCCGCGCGCTCGACAATCTCGAGGCACTTCTGTTGCGCGGCGAGAGCCCGCCGCACCTGGTCAAGGCAGGGTGAGACAGCGGCGATGGAGTGACCCCGGGGCTTCGGCCGGTGCGTTCATCGCGGCGCAGCGGCGACCTGGGGTCCGGCCAGTCGGGGCTTGGCGGTCGCCACGCGAGTCGGCAGCGGCTTGCGCGGCGTGTTGACGGTGATCGCGGCCGGCGGCTTGGCAGCGGGACGACGCGCGGCAGCCGGCGTCGGTTTGCGCCCAGCGGCAGGGCCGCGCCGAGTAGCCGTCTTGTCGCCCGTGCTCATCGCAGTCATCTTTCGACCCTGCACCCGCTTGCGGGCCTGGGCCGCGGGCGGGCCGGCGGCAGCCACGGGTTTGGCGTCGGCGAGCTCGACGGTCCGGCGATCCGCGACGCCGGACACCGCTGGACCGCGGACGGGCGCTACGCCGCCTGGCGCAGGCGGCGGCTGGGCGGCGACCATAGCGGGCTTGCCGGCCAGTGCGATCTTCGCTTCCTCGTCCGTCAGCATGTGTCCACCCTGGCGGGAAGCGGCGTACACCGTGACCATGCCGCCCTCGCCCACCTCGCGATGCGCCGCGGTGCGATCGACATCGTAGGGATCTTCTTCGCCGGGCTTGCGCTCGACGCAGACCTCGCGGCCCTTGATCACGCGCCACATGGCGCAGTCCTTGCCGGAGCTCATCGACAGGAGATGGTCGGTGCTGGTCTTGTCGGTCGCGATCAACAGCGCGCCGTCGGCGGCATAGCTGGCGATGGCAATGCCCAGCGGAATGCCGCATCCGCCCAGCAAAAAGGGCATCGAAGCCAGGAACAGGCCGGTGAGGGGGTGCACCGCCGTCTCCTTTTAAGGACTTTGTTGAATGTGATCATAGTTTCGTATTGATCTGAAAGGAAAGTATATTTTCATACTGTCTGCGATCCTGGCCCCCATGCCGGCTTCCTGGATCGACCCTTCAGTCGCGCAAGGCACAACTGGACAGTCCGGTCAGGCACCCGCTGCCGGCTTGCGGATACGCATGCTGCGGATCAGGCCATCCTCGACGACGTAGATATGCTGGACCATCTGGTCCGACCGGAGATTGCCGGCCCGGTCGCGCACGACCTGATGGACATCGACGGTGATCTCGCCAGGCGTCCCGCTGGAGAACCCGACCGGCTCGACATGCGGATCGATCTGGCCCCACTGGCCCGTCCAGTAGTCACGCACGGCGTCATGGCCATGCACGCTGCCGCCATCCATCCCGTTGGCCCAATCGACATCCCCGTGCATGCCGACCAAGGCACCATCGATGTCGCGCGCGTTGAAAGCGGCGTACAGCGTCTCAAGAAGGCGTCGGTCGTCGGTCATGGCAGGACTCCATGATTCCCTCTCCCGCCAAGCGGGAGAGGGAGGGGCCCATCGCGCCAGCGATGGGAGGGTGAGGGCTTCACACGAGGTACTGTGCGTGAAGCCCTCACCCGGCGCGAAGACGCGCCGACCTCTCCCGCGAAGCGGGAGAGGTGAAGATACTTCACTCCGCCTTCTTCGGCGGCAGCTGGACGCGGATGTGAATCTCGCGCAGGCGTGACTCCGGCACCTCGGTCGGCGCGTTCATCATCAGGTCCATCGCCTGCTGGTTCATCGGGAAAGTGATCACCTCGCGGATGTTGGGCTCATCGGCCAGCAGCATGACGATGCGGTCGACGCCGGGCGCGGCACCGCCGTGCGGCGGTGCGCCATAGCGGAAGGCATTGAGCATGCCGCCGAAGCGCAGCTCGACCTCCTCCTTCGTGTAGCCCGCGATTCCGAAGGCCTTGAACATGATCTCCGGCTTGTGGTTGCGGATCGCGCCGGAGCACAGCTCGATGCCGTTGCAGACGATGTCGTACTGCCATGCCTTGATGGTGAGCGGATCGTCTTTCTCCAGCGCCTCCAGCCCACCCTGCGGCATCGAGAACGGGTTGTGGCTGAAATCGATCCGGTTGCCGTTCTTCTCGTCAAGCTCGAACATCGGGAAGTCGACGATCCAGCAGAAGCGGAAAGCGCCCTTCTCGACCAGGTCCATCTCCTGGCCAACCCGGGCGCGCACCTGGCCCGCGAATTTCCAGGCTGCGTCCTTCTTGTCGGCGATAAAGAACACTGCATCGCCGTCCTGCGCGCCCGTCAATCCCTTGAGCTTCTCGAGGCGAGGCGCATCGACGAACTTGGCGATCGGCCCCTTGCCGCTGCCGGCCTCCAGCACGATGTAGCCCAGCCCCGGCTTGCCCTCGCCCTGGGCCCAGGCGTTCAGCTTGTCGAAGAAGCTGCGCGGCTGCGCCGAGGCGTTGGGCGCGCGGATGGCACGCACCACACCACCCGTGGCCACGATCGAGGCGAACACCTTGAAGGTCGAGCCGGCGAACACATCGCTCACGTCGCTGATCAGCAGCGGGTTGCGCAGGTCAGGCTTGTCGGTGCCGTACTTCAGCAACGCCTCTTCATAGGGGATGCGCGGGAACGGCGTCGCGGACACCGCCCACGGCTTCTCCTTTGCGAAGCCGGCGAACTCCTCGAACACGCCGTGCAGCACCGGCTCGATGGCCGTGAACACGTCCTCCTGCGTGACGTAGCTCATCTCGAAGTCGAGCTGGTAGAACTCGCCCGGCGCCCGGTCGGCGCGCGCGTCCTCGTCGCGGAAGCAGGGCGCGATCTGGAAATAGCGGTCGAAGCCCGACACCATCAGCAGCTGCTTGAACATCTGCGGTGCCTGCGGCAGCGCATAGAAGGTGCCGGGATGCAGACGGCTGGGCACGAGGTAGGAGCGCGCGCCCTCGGGGCTATCGGCGGTCAGAATCGGCGTCTGGAACTCGGTGAAGCCCTGCTCGATCATGCGCCGCCGCAGGCTGGCGATGACCTGGCTGCGCAGCATGATGTTGCGATGCAGCTTGTCCTTGCGCAGGTCGAGGAAACGGTACTTCAGCCGCAGCTCCTCGGGCGTGGTGTCGTTCTCGACGTGGACCGGGATCGGCAGCGGCTCGGCCATCGACTGCACGACGATCTCGGCGGCGTGGATCTCGACCTCGCCGGTCGGCAGCCTGGGATTGACCGTCGAGGGCTCGCGCTTCACTACCTTGCCGGTGACCGTGATCACGCTCTCGCTGCGCACGTGCTCGGCCTGGGCGAAGGACGGGGCCGAAACGTCGAACACGATCTGGGTGAGGCCGTAGTGGTCGCGCAGGTCGATGAACAGCAGGCCGCCGTGGTCGCGCTTGCGCTGCACCCAGCCGGAGACGCGCACGGTCTGGCCGACATGCTCGGCGCGGAGCTGCCCGCAAGTATGGCTGCGATAGGCGTGCATGAACGTCGTCCCTGACGGCTGAACCCGCGCCCGGACGACGTATCGGCGCCAACGCGCTGTCCCCACCCCCGGGCCGGAAATCGGAAGCGGGAAAAGGCACAGATTCACGGGTGAAGTCAACCGCATCGCCGCGGCGAAGATCGACGATTGGCCGACGCCGATGCCACCCTCAACTGGGCGCGGATCATGCCGGAGTCGACCGCGTGGTCTGCACGGTCGACCGTCCCTTGCCACTAGCCGCCAGCATAGTCGCGCGAGTCAGTGAAGATGCCGGCGAAACTTCGTCGATGCCTGCGCGGCTGTGCGCGAATCCCTTCCCCGACCCCACCGCGACGGGCTATACAAGCGGCAGTATGCAGTTGATCACCACCACCGACGCGCTGGCAGCGTTCTGCGACCGCCTGGGCGAAGCCGACTTCGTCACCGTCGATACCGAGTTCATGCGCGAGCGGACCTACTGGCCGCAGCTCTGCCTGGTGCAACTCGGCGGCCCCGACGAGGCCGCAGCCATCGACTCGCTGGCACCCGAGCTGGACCTAGGCCCGCTGTTCGCGGTCCTCGACAATCCCAGCGTGCTCAAGGTCTTCCACGCCGCGCGGCAGGACCTCGAGATCTTCTTCAACCTGGCCGGCCGGCTGCCCAACCCGATCTTCGACACCCAGGTCGCGGCCATGGTCTGCGGCTTCGGCGACCAGGTGGCGTACGATACGCTGGCGGCGCGCATGGCCAAGGCGCGCATCGACAAGTCCAGCCGTTTCACCGACTGGAGCCGCCGGCCGCTGAGCGAGAAGCAGCTGCATTACGCGCTGGCCGACGTCACGCACCTGCGCGTCGTCTACGAGAAGCTGCGCGACCGGCTCGAGAAGACACACCGCTCGGCCTGGATCGGCGAGGAAATGGCGATCCTGCGCGACCCCGCCACCTTCCAGGTCGAGCCCGAGCAGGCCTGGCGCAGGCTCAAGCCGCGCAACCCCCATCCGCGGACGCTCGCGGTCCTGCGCGAGCTGGCTGCCTGGCGCGAGCGCGAGGCGCAACGGGTGAACGTGCCGCGCCAGCGCATCCTGCGCGACGAGCAAATCCTGGAAATCGCCGCGCACGCGCCCAAGTCGGTCGCCGAGCTCGCTCACACGCGTGGTCTGGGCAAGGGTTTCGTCGAGGGCAAGCAGGGCCAGGCCGTGCTCGATGTCGTCGAACGCGCACTCGCCATTCCCGAGTCGGAGCTGCCGCCGCGCGAGCGTCAGGCCGAAGCGCTGCAGGTTCCCGGTGCGGTTGTCGACCTGCTCAAGGTGCTGTTGCGCCTGCGCTGCGATGCGACCGGCGTCGCGACACGGCTGGTGGCGTCGTCGGACGATCTCGACCGGCTGGCGGCGGGCAAGCGCGACGTCGACTGCCTGCACGGCTGGCGCGCCGAGATTTTCGGCGGCGACGCCCTGCGGCTGATCGCCGGCGAGCTGGCGCTGGTGCTTAAGGGCGACAAGCTGCAGCTGATCGAGGTGGCGTCGTAAATCCTCCCCACGCAGTGGGGAGGTGCCCCGAAGGGGCGGAGGGGAGCCGACGTGGTCTTGGGAACTGAGACTCGTGGCCTTCGTAACCGAGTTCAGAGTCGCAGTTGCAGAGACCACGTGGGGTCCCCTCCGCCCCTTCGGGGCACCTCTCCAACTTCGTTGGGGAGGATTCTTACACGAACACCACGTCGTGCCGCAGGTCGAAGGCTGCGGCGACGGCGGCGAGGCGGCGGCCGGTGACGTCGCCGAGCTGGTTGCGCAGCGCCTCCGGTACCACCAGCTCGATCAGCTTGTCGGTGCGACGCAGCGCGATCCGCGACAGCAGGCCCGGCGCGCCGCCGGACAGATTGTAGGCCAGGCGCAGCGTCGTGCCCAGGCGCCGCGCGAAGGTCTGCGCGTCGGTATCGGTGATCGTCAGCGCCGTCGCCACCGTCCTGTCCTTGATGTTGCTGTCGTAGCGCCACGCCATGACGAGCGCCAGGGTGGCGCGCTCGCGATGGTTCATGCCCGGCGCCGGCAACTGCAGCACGCGCTCGTAGGCCATGACGGCGCGATAGTCGGGATGGTCATCCCAGCCGATATCGCTGAGATGGCACGCCGCCAGGCGCAGGATCCGCTCGCTGGTGCTCTCGCCGGCGAAGATCGGTGTCAGCCAGTCGAAGATCTCGACCGGCGACAAGGTGAAGCGGCGCCAGTGGGCACCCTCGTCCTCGGCGAAGGCGATCAGCGGATGTCGGGCTTTCTCCTCGTCGGGAAGCTGCGAGAAGTAGAAGCCCTCGCGCAGGCCAAAGGCGGAGAACACGATCTGCCGCGGCCGCAGCGCCACGATCACGCGCTCCAGTGCCAGCGCCGCCAGCGGCAGGCTCTCCAACCGGCGCCGGGAAACGCCGGCCATCTTCTCGAGCGATTTCAGGCTCTGGCTGGCGATGATGTGGGCCAGCTCGCGCACGGCTTCGGCCTGGATCGTGTACTGGTGGATGATGTGCAGCGGATAGTCGGACTTCTCCATATGCAGGCGGGCGAATGCACGCCAGGCGCCACCGACGGGATAGAAGGTGCGGCCTCGGAAACGATCCAGCCAGTCGACATCGGCGATCGCCTGCTCGACCGCGCGCCGCGGATCGCGTCCCGCGGTCAGCAGACGCAGCGGCCCGATCGGCAAGGTGGTCGACGGTCCCAGCGTGGTGCCCGACAGCCCGACCAGCTCGAGGCTGCCGCCGCCGAGGTCGCCCATCACACCGTCGACGCCGGGGATGCCGCACATCACGCCGAGGCCCGAGAGGCGCGCTTCCTCATCGCCACTGATGATGCGCGTGGTCATGCCGGTCAGCGCCTCGATGCGGCGCACGAACTCCGCGCCGTCGGCGGCATCGCGCACGGCCGCGGTGGCCAGCAGATCCAGCCGCGACACCTTCATGTTGCGCGCCAGCGCGGCGAAACGCTCGATGTTGTTCAGCGCCATCTCGACGCCAGGCGCGTGCAGGCGGCCGGTCACGTCGAGTTCGCGCGCCAGGCCGCACAGCACCTTCTCGTTGAAGACCGGCAGCGGTGAGCGGTTAGCCCGCTCGTAGACGACGAGTCGGATCGAGTTCGACCCGATATCGATGATGGCGACGCGCCCGGTCTGCATGGCGGGCGTTGCATAGCCGAAAACTTCCGGCGATGGCAGCAGTAAATCTGTCCTTCCCCGCGCAGCGGCGAAGGGCTGGGGGCGCGTCACTCCAGTGACGCGTCATGCGCGGCTGACCAGGAAGACGCGTCACTGGAGTGACGCGCCCCCAGCCATGACTGCCTGTCACACGATTGTCACGCGGCTTGTTTCGGCAGCGGGCCGACGTAACGCGACAGCGGCCGGATGATGCGCCCGCCGCGCTCCTGCTCGAACACATGGGCGCACCAGCCGACGGCACGGGCGACGCCGAACAGCGGCGTGAACGCGGCGCGCGGGATGCCGATCGCTTCCAGCACCAGGGCTGTGTAGAACTCGACATTGGTATCGAGCCGCCGCCCGGGCTTCAGGCGCCGCAATGCCGCCAGGGCCTGGCGTTCGACCTCGCCGGCGAACGCCAGCCGGCCGGACGCCGGGCCGAGGTCACGGGCCACCTGCTTCAGCACATCGGCGCGCGGGTCGCGCACCTTGTAGATGCGATGGCCGAAGCCCATCAGGCGACCGCCATCGGTGATGGCCTTCTCCAGCCACGGCACGACGTTCTCGACCGTGCCGATCTCGTCGAGCATGTCCAGCACCGGTCCCGGCGCCCCGCCATGCAGCGGCCCCTTCAACGCGCACAGGCCGCCGATCACCGACGAAATCAACCCGGCACGCGTCGAAGCGACGACACGGGCCGTGAAGGTCGAGGCGTTGAAGCCATGGTCGGCCACGGTCGCAAGGTACGTATCCAGCGCGCGCACATGCGGCTGCGGCGCCGGCGTGCCGCGCAGCATGCGCAGCAGGTCGGCAGCCGTGCCTAGTGCCGCATCCGGTGCCACTGGTGCCTGGCCCGCACCATGGCGCAGCAGCGCCGCGAGGAACACCGGCAGCGCGCCACAGACCCGCTGATGCGCCGGCGCCGGGCCCTCATCCGGCAGCATGGCCAACCCGACCCTCAGCGCTTCGATCGGCGTCAGTTCGCGCGAGACCGACAGCAAGCCGGGCACCAGGGCGAAGGCCTGACAACGTGCCGCGCCCAGCCCGCGACGTACATCACCGGGGTCGCCGCCGCCCTCCGCGAAGCCCTCCCACAACAGGGCGGCCACATCCTCCAGGTCGCCATGCGGGGCGAGCGTTTCGATGTGGTGCCCACGGACGATCAACGTGCCGGCCTCACCGTCGACGTGGCTGAGCACGGTCTCGCCCGCCATCACCCCATCCAACCCGTCATTGTGCCCGACCTTCATCGATCCCTCCTCATCTAGTCAACAAGACTGACTTGATGTAGATCAAGGTGCTTGTCAATTTTGAATATGTTGATCAATATATTGATATGAAAGATCAACCTCTTCTGACCGCGACCGAAGCGGCAACCACCCTGGGCGTCAACCGCCAAACGCTGTACGCCTATGTGAGCCGCGGCCTGGTCCGGTCCGAGGGGGCTGGTACCGGCCGGGGGCGGCGGTATCGCGCCGAGGACATCAGGACACTGGCGGAACGCAAGGCGCGCGGCCGGGGCGCCGAGGCCGTTGCCGGCCAGGCGCTGAATTTCGGCACGCCGGTGCTGGACTCGAGCCTTACCCTGATCGAAGCAGGCAGGCTGGTGTACCGCGGCCAGGACGCCTGCCGGCTGGCCGAGGACGCCAGCCTGGAAGAGGTGGCGCGGCTGTTGTGGGACGTCCCCGTCGACCCGTTTGCCGCCGCCGAAAGCCTGCCGGTGGTCGGCGCGGCGCTGCGCACCATCTGGCCGGGGGCCGCAGCCTTTCCGCCGATCGATCGCTGCCTTGCGGTGCTACCGGTGGCCGCCGCCAGCGACACGCGCGCCTTCGCCCGCGACCCGGTGGCCACGGCGACAGCGGGCGCGCGAGTCGTGCGGCTGCTGGCCGGCACCATCTGCGGCAGGCTGCCGACGGCAGCGCCGGTGCATCAGCAACTGGCAGAGGCCTGGCGACTGGACGCCGATGGCGCCGACCTGGCGCGCGCCGCGCTGGTGCTGAGCGCCGATCACGAGCTCAACGCCTCGACCTTCGCCGTGCGCATCGCGGCCTCGACCGGGGTCACGCCGTGGGGGGCGGTGATCGCCGGCCTGGCCGTGCTGCAGGGCCCCTATCACGGCGGCATGACGCGCCGGGTCAGCGAGCTGTTCGCAAGCCTGCACGACGTCGCCGATATCGAGGCGGCGCTGGTCGAGCGCATCCAGAGTGGCGCTCGCGTGCCGGGTTTCGGCCACCGCCTCTATCCCTCCGGCGACGTGCGGGCGCGCTTCCTGCTGGAGCGTCTCTATCACCGTGTCGGTGACCGCCCCGAGACGCGGCTGGCGCGGCGCATGGTCGAGGCCGGCGCCCGGGTGCTGGGCGAACCACCGACCATCGACGTGGCGCTGGTCGCGATCGAGCGGGCCTGCGCGCTGCCCAAGGGCGCGGCGCTCGCCCTCTTCCTGCTCGGCCGCTCCGTCGGCTGGATCGCGCACCTGCTGGAACAGCGCGCCACCGGGCACATCATCCGCCCGCGGGCGCGCTACGTGGGGCCGCCTGCAGGAGAGTGACGCGCCCCTTTCGGTCCACGCGCGCTCTTCCCTCCTCACGCAGACGGGTTGTAGTGCCGACATCGTGCCTCTTTCTCTGAAGACCTCTGCAGAAATTGCAATAATGCAGAAATTCATTTTCTATACTGATGTCAATGATTTGTTTGTGCAGTGCTTTCATTGCAGAAACTTGCGGGAACTGCAGTAATTCGACTCCTCATTCCTTGTCACCGATCTACGCCCATGGACCGGCGCCGCGCTTCGATACCGGCGAGACGCCCGTGCTCCAACTGAAGGCGAGCACCACCGGGATCTGAAGATATGGCCGGCCCAGACAGGAGCATCCCTATCATGTTTCCGATTCCAACACAAGAACAAAATGGCAACACACGGTTGTGAATATGCGGCGGGAGGGCGCCCGGCCTCGCCTCCCGCCCATCCGGGATTACTTTACTCACGAGGTGCCGGGGGGTGTGAACGGTTCCGTGGTTCACGCCTCGTCGAGCACCAGGCGCGGCACGGCGGCCGATGCCGCCTTCAGGGCGCTGCCGCGGCCGGACAGCGACGGGTTGGTCATGAAATAGGTGTGGGCGCTGAAGGCGTCGGCCGGCGCGGCGCGGCGCGTGTAGCGGCCGTCGGGCGCGAGGTCCCAGGACTGCGCTTCGTCCTTCAGGTTGGCCACCATGATCTGCTCGAGGATCTGCTGGTGCACGGTCGGGTTCTCGATCGGGATCAGCACCTCGACCCGGCGGTCGAGGTTGCGCGGCATCCAGTCGGCCGATGACGTGAACACGCCGGCGTGCCGCGACGGCAGGCGGTGGCCATTGCCGAAGCACACGACGCGGCAGTGCTCGAGGAAGCGGCCGATGATGCTCTTGACCCGGATGTTGTCGCTCAACCCCGGCACGCCCGGCCGCAGGCAGCAGATGCCGCGCACCACGAGGTCGATCTGCACGCCGGCCTGCGAGGCGCGGTACAGCGCATCGATGATACCGGGATCGACCAGCGAGTTCATCTTGGCCCAGATCGCCGCCGGCTTGCCGGCCCTGGCATGCTCGGCCTCGCGCTCGATCAGGCTGGTGAGCTTGGTGCGCAGCATCACCGGCGACACGGCGAGCTTCTCCAGCTTCTCGGGCTGGGCGTAGCCGGTCATGTAGTTGAACAGCCGCGCCGCGTCGCGGCCCATCGCCGGATCGCAGGTGAAGAACGACACGTCGGTGTAGATGCGGGCCGTCACGGGATGATAGTTGCCGGTGCCGAAGTGCACGTAGGTGCGGGTGCCACCGCTTTCGCGCCGTACCGCCATCGAGACCTTGGCGTGGGTCTTCAGGTCGATGAAGCCGTAGACCACCTGCACGCCGGCCCGCTCCATGTCCTGGGCCCAGCGGATATTGGCCTCCTCGTCGAAGCGCGCCTTGAGCTCGACCAGCGCCGTCACCGTCTTGCCAGCCTCGGCCGCCTCGATCAGCGCCTTGACGATCGGCGAGTCCTTGCTGGTGCGGTACAGCGTCTGCTTGATGGCGATCACCGCCGGGTCGCGCGTCGCCTGGCGCAGGAACTGCACGACCACGTCGAAGCTCTCGTACGGATGGTGCACCAGGAGATCCTTGGCGCGGACCGCGGCGAAGCAGTCGCCGCCGAAGTCGCGGATGCGCTCGGGGAAGCGCGGCTCGTAGGGCTTGAACTTGAGGTCGGGCCGGTCATCGACGATCAGCGCCGAGACGTCGCCGATATTGAGGATGCGGTCGAGCTCGAACACATCGACCGTGCCGCTCGCCAGCTCAAGCTGGTCGAACAGGAAGGCACGCAGCGCCTCGGGCATGTCGGTGTTGACCGAGATCGACACCACCTCGCCGCGGCGCCGGCGCTTGAGCGCCGACTGGTAGACCTGCACCAGGTCCTCGGCTTCCTCGTTGATCTCGACGTCGCTGTCGCGGATCAGGCGGAAGCGGCCGCGATGGACCACGGCGTGGCCCGGGAACAGCCGGTCGAGGAAGAGCTGGATCAACTCCTCCAGCGGCAGAAAGCGGATCGCGGGACCCGGCAGGCGCACGAAGCGGTCGATCTGCGGCGGCAGCGGCAGCAGCGCCATCAGGATGCGCTTGCCCTGCACGCGGCGCAGCTGGAGGATCTCGCAGAAGCCCAGGTTCTGGATGAACGGGAACGGGTGCGCCGGATCGACGGCCAGCGGCGTCAACACCGGGAAGACGTGCTCGGTGAAATAGTCGCTGAGCCACGTGCGCTCGGTCTCGGTGATCTCGGCGTCATCGAGCACCGCGATGTCGCTGCGGCGCAGCTCCTGGCGCAGGGACTCCCATACGGTCTGCTGCGTGCGCATCAGCTCGGTGGCGGCGGCGCGGATCGCGGCCAGCTGCTCGCCCGGCATCAGCCCGTCGTCCGAGAGCTGGTCGGCGCGGGTCGGCATCATGTCGCGCAGGCCGGCGACACGCACCATGTAGAACTCGTCGAGGTTGTTGGCCGAGATCGACAGGAAGCGCAGGCGCTCCAGCAGCGGATGGCGCGGGTTGCTGGCTTCCTCCAGCACGCGCGTGTTGAACGCCAGCCACGACAGCTCGCGGTTGATGAAGCGCGATGGTGTGCCGAGGTCGACCCGCACCGACGGCGCTTGGGCTGCGGGCACCGGTTCGATCGCTTCGCTGGCCGCGACGGCCTGTGACACGGGCGCGTTCACCTCGGACCTCTTTCTTGTCTGCCTGCCGGCGGGCAGGCCCGTTGGGAGGATACTATTCCTTCGCCGATGGCAAAGTCATGACAGTTGACGTTGCTACGTGATGCGAATTGATGGCGGTCTTGCGTCAGTCGACCTACTGTATGATGTGGCCCGCGCGACGGATCGGGGAGGACAACATGGCCGAGGTCGGCACCAAGCCCATTGTCGAGGGCGAGACCCTCGTCGAGCTGGAAGCCTGACGGCGGGCGGGCACGATGAAAGAGCTGCTGCTGATGCGCCACGCCAAGGCTGTCCAGAGCGCGCTGGAGTACGGCGACCTCGGGCGGCCGCTGAACGGACGCGGCCGCCGCGCCGCCGCCGCGGTTGCCAGCGACCTGTACAAGCGCGGCGCCCGTCCCGAGCTGATCCTGTGCTCGCCCGCGCGACGCACGCGCGAGACCCTGGGACGTGTGCTGGACGTGTACGCACCGCCGCCGCCGACCCGGCTCGAGCCCGAACTCTATCTCGCCGACGCCAACCGCCTGATCGAACGGTTCCGCCAGATCGATGCCGGCATCGGCTGCGCCCTGCTGATCGGCCACAACGAGGGGCTGGCCGAAGCCGCGATCGCGCTGGCCACGGTCGGCGAGCCGGCGGCGCTGGCATCGATGCGCGGCAAGTTCCCGACCGGCGCCGTCGCCTGGCTGCGCTTGCCGGTCGAGGACTGGACGCTGCTCGGCCGCACGCGCGGCGAGCTCGTGGCCTTCATCCGGCCGCGCGACCTCGCAAGCACGGCGTGAAGCGCTTCGGCTCGCGCAGCGCGACATTTCATAGCGCTGGGGGCGCGCGACTCCAGTCGCGCGTCTTCGCCGTTCCGCCACATGACGCGTCACTGGAGTGACGCGCCCCCAGCGCGCCAGCGGTCCCACGCGGCGATGAGCCTCGCTGCCGTCGTCCACAGGCACAGGGCGGCGAAGATGGCGGCAAGCCAGGCGAACGTGGCGGGCCACAGGCACATGGCGACGAAGAAGAGCACCGTCTCGGTGCCCTCGACGATTCCGGCGCTGTAGTAGATCGACTTCCGGCCGCGCACATCGGTGGTCTCGCCACGCTTGGCGGCCACCGCCGCCCAGGCGAGGAACGAGGCGCCGGTGCCCATGAAGCCGGTCAGCAACAGCGCCGCCCAGATCGCGTTGGCGGGCTCTGCCAGGGCGAAGCCCAGCACCGTGGCGGCGTAGAACACCATGTCGGCGACGATGTCGAAGTAGCCGCCGAAGTCGGTGAGCGCGGTGCGTCGCGCCACCGCCCCGTCGAGACCGTCGAGCAGGCGGTTGGCCAGGATCGCCGCCAGCGCCCAGAGGTAATGCTGCGTGGCCAGCAGCGGCACGGCGAGCAGCCCGACCACGAGGCCCGTGGCGGTGAGCGTGTTCGCGCCGACGCCGCGTCGCGCCAGCCAGGCGCCGACACGGTCGAGCGGCGGATCGATCAGCCGGCGAACGAACGGGTCAAGCATGCGTTCCTTCCCCACGCGCAGCGTGGGGACGGTGGCCGTCCTTCGGCAAGCTCAGGATGAGGGCCGGATGGGGAGCTTGTGTCATTCCGAGCGCAGCGAGGAACCTTCTGAGGATTTGGCCACGGTGCGTCATTCGCGGAAAGATCCCTTGCTTCGCTCGGGATGACGGTTGAGCCTTACAGCCTTGAGCGGTCGGGGGGGTCGCTGCCGCCGATCGGGCGCAGCTCGACGATGCCCGGGCCGCTGGGCCGCGCGGCCTCGGCGGTGGGCGCCGGCGGTGCGTCGGCGGATGCCTTGGCGGCGCGGTCGGCGGCCTCGAGCTTGCCGTAGGCGCGCCAGCTGAGCGGCAGCGTCGCCAGGTATCCCAGCATGATGCAGGGCAGCGTCACCCACGGCGAGGTGGCCAGCAGGCCCACCGCCAGCGCGACGCCGAGGAGGACCGGCAGCACCAGGTGGGGCGGGATGCGGCCCTTCTTGAGCGAGAAGGACGGCAGGCGGCTGACCATCAGCGCGCCGACGCCGATCAGGAAGCCACCGCCGACGATGGGATGGCGCAGCCACGGCCAGTTGATGTCCGGGCTGAGGCTGAGCATCAGCGGCACCAGCACGATCAGGGCGCCCACGGGCGCCGGCACGCCGGTGAAGAAGGCGCTGGCCCAGATCGGCGGCGGGTCGTCGGCAGTCAGGCCGACATTGAAGCGCGCCAGGCGCATGGCGCTGCAGATCGGGAACATCAGGGTGATGACCCAGCCCAGGTTGCCGGCCGCCTCCATGCTGGAGAGGTACATCAGCAGCGCCGGCGCCACGCCGAAGGCGCAGAAGTCCGACAGCGAGTCGAGCTCGGCACCGAAGCGGCTGGTGACGTTGAGGCGCCGCGCGATGCGCCCGTCCAGGGCATCGAAGATCGCCGCCGCGAGCACGCACAGCACCGCGGAGCGGTAGTCGCCGGCCAGGCCGAAGCGAATCGCGGTCAGGCCGGCGCACAGCGCAATGGTCGTCAGCGCATTGGGCAGCAGGCGATTGATCGAGAGGCCGCGCAAGGTGGCGGGGCGCCTTGGCGGTGGTGCGGGCGTGTCGGCCATGGCGGCCTCCTAAGCAGACTCGCTGGGGCCGCGCGACTCCAGTGGCGCATCAGTGCGCTGGCGGCGCGCGACTCCAGTCGCGCGTCCTGGCATTCGCCGGACATGACGCGTCACTGGAGTGACGCGCCCCCAGCTCCCTGATGCGCCACTGGAGTGGCGCGCTCCCGGCGAAAGATCCCTCGCTTCGCTCGGGATGACAGGAGTCGCCTTTGAGTGAGTCAAGACGGGCCTCCTCAAAGCTCGGCCGCCGGCCGCGGCCGCGGGTCCGGCCCGGCCGCGTCGGCGATCACGGTTTCGCCGCCGATCATGCGCTGGCCCGGATAGACCAGGGGCTGCACGCCGTCGGGCAGGTACAGGTCGGTGCGGCTGCCGAACCGTATGAGACCGTAACGCTCGCCGGCGCGCACGCGTTGCCCCGGCTTGAGCTCGCAGACGATGCGCCGCGCCACCAGCCCGGCGATCTGCACCAGCACCGCCGTGCGGCCGTCGGCCAGGCGGAGACTGACGGCCATCCGCTCGTTCTCGTCGCTGGCCTTCTCATCGGCGGCGCTGAGGAAGCGGCCGGGATGGTAGGCCACGATCTCGACCACGGCGTCGGCCGGAATGCGGTTGATGTGGACGTCGAAGACGCTGAGGAAGGTGCTGACCCGCATCATCGGCGCCGGGCCCAGGCCGAGCTCGGGCGGCGGCACGGCCGGCGCGACGCTGCGCACCAGCCCGTCGGCCGGGGCGACGAACAGGCCCTCGCGCTGCGGCGTCAGCCGCGGCGGGTCGCGGAAGAAGTAGACGCACCACAGGCCGACCAGCATCAGCGGCCAGAACAGCGGCGTGATGAACAGCGCCGCCACCAGGGTCGCAGCGGCGATGATGCCGATGAAACGCCAGCCCTCACGATGGATGGGGATCAGGAAATCGGCCAGCATCCCAACGCCTTGCGACCTGCTATTTCGATGTCTCTGCAGCCAGCGTAGCGGAGAATCCTTACCTGCGATGGAAAGTTCCAGCGCACCGCCGGCGATGACCGAGCGACCCGACCACACTTCATGTACAAGATCAAGATCATCCTATACTGATAGGAATTTCATTGCGTTTTCGGGATCACGAAGGTCTGGCCAGGGTAGATCAGGTTGGGGTCCCGGATCTGACTCTTGTTGGCCTCGTAGATCGCCGTGTAGCGCAGCCCGTCGCCGTAGCGGCTGCGCGCGATGTTCCAGAGATTGTCGCCGCGCACGATGGTGACAACCCCGGGCCGCGCCAGCGTCAGGCGTTCGAACGGCACTTCCAGCCGCGACGCGACCGTCCCGGCCGGGCCAATCTGGTCGACCCGTACGACGCGCCGGCCGACCGCGACCGCCTCCGCCGGCTGCACGGTCCACCGGCCGTCCGCCCCGACCGTCGCCTCGCCGACCGGCTGGTTGTCGACATAGACCCGCACCGTCGTCCCGGTCGGCCCCTGCCCGGAGATCGTCATCTGGCCGTGCTCGTCATAGTCGACCGCCCCCAGCACGAGCGTGCCGGAGCGCGCCAGCGTATCGGGTCCGCCCGGCGCCTGGATCACGGTGCTGGGCCCGCCGGCGGCCGGCGTGGACACCACCAGGGCGCCGGGCGCTGTTGCCGGCGACGGCGTATCGACGCGCGTTTGCGTTCCCGGTAAGTCAGGCTTCGACGGCGGGGCCTGCGCCGCGGGGGCGGGTGCCGGAGCGGTCGGCGGCGCAGCCGTCGATGGCGGCGCGGCCGGCGGTGCCGGGATCGGGGCGGATGCCGGTCCGGCCGCCACCGGCACCGGCACCACAACCGTGACGGTCCGCTCCGAACGCGCGACCTCGCGC
>Ga0187894_10001570_pt1 | contig 29068 bp, 30 predicted proteins | sample GBC1701081metaG_FD_136650 | JGI IMG/M metagenome (GOLD analysis project Ga0187894, IMG submission 136650) | White microbial mat communities from a lava cave in the Kipuka Kanohina Cave System on the Island of Hawaii, USA - GBC170108-1 metaG ...
AAGCGCTCCGCCTCAGTGTGCAACGGGGTCGGCCCTTCGGCGAGGACGGCTGGGTCCAGCGAATGGCGAAGCGGTTCGGGATGGAATCTACACTTCGGCCTCGCGGGCGGCCCAGAGGATCATAAGAAAAGACTCCCGACCCCTTTTTTCCCCTCCCGATTAGTTTGATAGGCCCGTCCAGCCATGAGTGCGCAGTCAATTTCGAATTGCGTTGCCATGATTATTCTCCAGTTATCAACACATCGGATCCTTCCAAATTTGTTCGCAACCTACTTCTTCTCTTCTATGGTATTTGGCGGAGTGATAGGAAAGGGGGCCTTGAAGCCACTCCCGTATTCCGGACATCGTCCAAAGAGATCAATCGGCTCGCGGAACAGAGTATAAAACTCCTTACTCGCTCCCGGCTCTCTGTTTATTGCTGCTACTGTTTGAGCCGGAACAAAACCAAATTTATTGTCTGCTTCAGAAATCTTAGGACTGTCCATTTTTCGACCAGTCACAATTACGTTAATCTTGAATTTCTCGGGAAATTCTTCGAGCGAGATATGTTTCCATCCATCCACATATTTGAAGAACACATACGGTGGATTAGGGCGTTTCCATTTATTATAGGCAACGCAACTCGCTGATGTTGTCGCCACGTAAGGCACGTCGTCTAGAAAATCGAGTGCCAATAAGTGGAGGCTATCTGGATCTGCTGTGGGACGGTTATCGCTCTTCCAGATCACCGTCTTGCTGGTTCCGGGAATCATGAACGTCGTCTTATGCTCCGCAAGCGGCGGACCTTGTCCAATTTCGTGGTTCATGCTGGAGGCGTAGGTGTCCGACCTTTCCACGATGATCTTTTTGCCGTCATGCAACAGCACTTCTTCTTTCCAAGTAAATGTACTAGTTGCATACGCATTCATGTTCACCCCCAGGATCAGAACCAGGCAGATGGCCATGCATAGTCGTAACATGACGTGCTCGTTGCTCATGCCGCGCTCCTTTCGAATGAATTTCTGTCCCTCGCATCGCCAGCCTGCACATACCAATCGCGTAGCGTCTCCAGCAACGGCAGCATCAGTTGACGTTCGGTATCGGTAAAGGCGTCTGAGTTGAGATAGTTCTGAAAGTACAGGGCATAGCCCTTGGCATTGCTCAGCGTGTCGGTCACGTCAGCCCGATCGAATTGGACGCCGCCGGGCTTAGGAGTGAAGAGCTCCATGTTGTAGCCCGCGCTCAGTTGCGTCTCGTCGTAATACTTCTGCATGGCGAAGGCGATCAGCGCTTTGCTGACGTCGTTCGGTGGGCTACTAAAAATACCGCCGGCGATGTTGTCCGTCATCGTCAAGCCGCCGTCCTGGGCCAGTTTCCAGAGGTCAGAGGTGAAACGGTCACCATCGCATCGGCAGTAATTGAGCCTTGCACACCTACTTGATGACGGACGAGATGGTCGAGGAAATTCCTCTGATTCGTGTCTGTATCATTTGCAAATAAGTTTTTATCAAAAATCATCTTCAGCAAGTCGGTGTGTTCGCCCGTCACCTCGTTCAAAGTCTTGCCTACCGCAGCGGTCTCAGTGCTTTGCAGGAACGCGGTGAGCAAGGCCTGCGCATGCAGGTCGTCGCCCGAAACGCCAGCTGCGCTGTTGTTGATGTCGAGGAGGGTGGTGCCGATACGGTCAGGGATGTTATAGGGTACACCGGACAGGAATTCACCTCGCACGTTAATGTTGGTTACCAAATTCGAATTGGGGATCCCGCCATTGGCCTCACGCAGTTGCAAAAAGTTGGTCAGGCCGGAGAGTTCAGCTTCGGTGTGACCGCTGGCCAGCAGGTCGGCTTTGAGATTGGCTGCGATATCCGGAGTGAGCACATTCAGCTTTGCTGACCTAGCAAACGGAGCTTGGTCGAAGGTGACCGCCTGTTGACCGAAGAACACGCCCATCAGAGCCGCCAGCCCGCCGCCTAAGCTGTGACCCGTGAAGGTGATACTGGTAGCAGTGGGATTGGCGGCCTTGACTTGCAGGTAGTACTCGGCAGCTTGCAAGAGTTGAGCTGATCCAATACCTGTTGCAAGACCAATGTCTGCGAAAATATCTCCCGTGATGTCTTTCTCATAGGTGCCGGCGTAGGAGATGACGATGTCGGTGCCGCGCTGGAATGAAATGGCTTCGAAACCAGATGTAGTTGGAAAAGTTGGCGTCGTTGGGTCAGGAACCGGAAAGAACGGGCTCCACCCCTGCGGAACGGATATCCAATTGATTTCATCGCGTGTTGTACGATATGCGTGGCCCGCCATCAAAGCGTAATCAATTGCAGTCGTCATGTTTGCTCTCCTGAAATGTGTTTACCTGATCGATTTGATAGATATGGCTGTTTGACTTATTTCGGTGACGTACTTGGAGCAAATGGGATAGGAGCCTTAGGCCCACTTGGATACTGGGGACACCGCTCCCTCGCTAAAGGTTCCCGCAGAATGGTTTGGTATTCTGGCTGTTCCAGCTCACCGTTCAGTTTCTTGACAAGCTCCGCAGTGACGATGGACTGCGCCGTGAGGATTTTTTCCTTGCCTTTGGAATTGACGACCAAATTGATGTCCTTGAATTCTCTCGGGAGTTCTTCCAACGCGATGCGCGTCCATGCTTTGCTGTCGTATTGGAAGAACACGTACGGCGGGTTGGGACGCCCCCATTTGTTGTACGACAGGCATAAATTTGGCGCGGTCACGATGTACGGGGTGCCGTTGAGAATATGCAACGCAAGCAGCTCAAAATTGGCACGCCCGATGTCTTCGCCGTATTCGCTCTTAAACTCAATGGTCGTGCTGATATTGGGTACGGTAAACGTAAGGGTTTGTTCTTTTATCGGCGATGATTGTCCGATCTCATGCCGCCCCCCGTAACTTTGCGATCGCTCGACAACCATCTTGCTGCCATCGTGTAGCAGCACCTCTTCTTTCCAGCTTGGATCGCCAAAGCCGAATAAACCTGCGTCCGCGCTCATGCTCACCCCCGAGATCAGAACCAGGCAGATTGCTGTGACTAGTCGCAACAGCAAAGATCGGTTGCTCATGCCACGCTCCTCTCAAACGAATTGCTACTCACATCACAATGGTAGTAGTTCGGTATCCGTAGTTGTGAAAAGCCAGCGGACCATACGAGAAAAATAGAGGGACAGGCTACTTTTCCGTTGCATCTCGGCTCCTCTCTTCAGTACCGTGAGACCCCATGCCTCGCATTCCTCGTGGACAAGTGGCTGGACACGCCTACCATATACTCAATCGCGGCAACGGCGGCGCGGTCGTATTTCACAAAGATGCCGACTACGTGGCGTTCCTCGCGCTGCTGCAGACGGCCAAATCCAAGTTTCCAGTCCACGTCTTGGGCTTCTGTCTCATGCCGAATCATTTTCATTTCGTGCTGCAACCAGCGACTGCGGACGCTCTCAGTCCGTTCATGCAATGGTGGATGACGAGTCACGTGCGCCGCTATCATCGGCATTACGGGAGTCATGGCCATATCTGGCAAGGCCGCTTCAAAAGTTTCCCCATTCAACAGGATGCTCACTTGCTTACCGTGCTGCGCTATGTTCTGCGCAACCCCGTTCGTACGCAGCTCGTGGAGTCGGTCACGCAGTGGCCGTGGTCGAGTCTGCAGCATCCCACGTTGGCCGATCCATCCCCTGTTCCACTCCCCGACAATTGGCTTTACTGGATCGATCAACCTCTCTTTGATCACGAACTCACTACGGTTCGCACCTATTTAAATCGCCAGGCTCCCTTTGGCTCCTCGGACTGGCTCACGCAGTTCACAGGGGTTGCCGGTCTGGACTCGACGCTTCGCCCGCGCGGACGGCCTCGCAAAACTCCGAATAAGTAGCCTATCCCCATTTTCCTGATTCTCGCTCTCCCCTCTGATCCACTCGCTCATCGACTACATGCCTCTCTGATCGTCTCCATTTGTTGCCGAACCTGTTTCCATGTATCAGTTCCCCCTGGCTCTCGCAAAAGTTGTGCGGCTTTCTCCGAGCCGCCGGGGGCCATAAGTTCAGCGTTTCCACGTTCCCCCAAATCATCGCTGTTCGGGTTGGGCACATAGTTAAGCACCTTTTCAGCCCAATACAACGCTGTCTGGTGGTCCTTCATTCGGAATGCCACCACTGCCATACTTGACCAAGCGTGTACGAATCTTGGGTTCAGGAGAACCACCCATTCAAGCACAGCTTTAGCATCTTGGAAGCGGCTGCGATTGCTAAAAGCATTCGCACGGCTGATAAGGGCCGTCGCTACACCGCCAAGAGCAGAGTCCGGGTTAAATTCAACCGTGGAAGGAATTTTCAGAATATTGGTTTGAAGAATCCCAGTTCTCTCGGAGAAGATAGTAAAATTAACGATGTTCTCCTTAGTTTGTAGTCTCGTCGCTATTTCTCGCAGGAACGTTTTCGGTAAGCTGTTCCATGGTGGCCTCGTGTCGAACATTTGGAAGAGGCATTCATTTTCTGGAGCGCCGCTCTCCTTGCAGTCCTGGTATGCACGCAGCAAAACTCTGGCTTTCGATTGTGGGCTGCCAAACTTCTTTAAAAGGAACCAAATGATTGCAATAAGAAATAGAAGGCTGCCTAAGCTTATGAGCGGTCCCATCTTACCTCTTCAAGGAGCATCGGTCCCACAACATGACTATGGGGAGGCCAATTGTAGGAGTGAGCGAACGACGGCGCAAGGGTCAAAAAACAGAATGGTTGTATTTCTGCGTTAGTATGTGCTCAATCGCGGCAACGGCGGCGCTGTCGTGTTTCACCATCATGCCGACTACGCGACATTTCTCGCGCTGCTGCAGGTGGCCAAGTTGAAGTATCCAGTCGCGTCTGGGGCTTCTAGCCATTCAAGCACTACGCACCGTGGCGCGTGAAGCGCGAGACGTGCGAGAAGGCTCGACGTGGCCAATTCGGCTCCCACCTTGTCTCGCCCATCCGCCAGTCTCGTCTGGCTATTCTGCGGGATGGCCCTTTAGGCCGTAAATGCGTGGGCTCTTGAATATCAGATGTGATGTTTACGGGGCTGTCTGCTGTGGCATCGAAGGGGGGTGGTTTTCCGCTCTAGGCTGTCTTGCGTGGTGGTCTGGCTGTCGAGTTGCTTTTGAACGGATTCCAGTTGCTTCCTGAGGGCTTCCACCTCCTGAGCCAGGGCCTCTGTGGTAGGAGATGGGGCTTCGGATGCACTGGTTCCTGGTAGAGGCTCGCGAATCGGCTCGGCCACGCTTTCCATCCGAGGCGCAGGTTGTTCAGTGGTGGCTAATGGTGGCAACGCCTGTTGCAGCAGCTGATAATCGACAGCAATGAATCTGTCGGTCAACTTTGCCCTAATCGGCGGATCAAAGCGATCGGACCGTTGGGCGGACTTCGGGGTGAACAGCAGGACACGGTCCTGGAGACCTGAATAATCGACGGTACGCTGTCGGCCGAAGCTGTCTAACGTGTGCATGTTCTCCCGCATCTGATTGTAGCGAAATTGAGAGAGTATCACGTACAAATGTCGGCCATAGGCGTAGAGCGAACCGGCGGTGGTTTCCGTGGTCGGCGATTGAAATCTATTAGAACCTTCGTGCGTAGTCACGACACGATACTCGATACGCTGATCAGGTGTTGCCGCACGTAAGCCTTCCGCAAGCAGTGGAGCGAGGAACCGGATCTGATCGTCAGAGAAGACGGGGACGGACGAGTAGAATGGTCCTGCGTCCATACTCATACGGCCATTGACATGATTGTGTCCAAGATCCTGATCCTGAGACTTCATGCCTTTCAATAGCTGGGTGAGAAGGGCTGGTTCCAGATTGATCGGATGATTGGCCTGAATCGACCGATCGGAAATCGTCTGCAGGGACACGGTTCCACGTGGATCGTCCAAGAGGATGTTGCCGGTCTGGGCGGTCGTGCCACAGGCGGTGCCGATTAAACAGAGCAGGGCCAGGAGAAGCGAACGACTGTGAGACAGTTTCCCTGCCGGATGCTGTAGTGAGGGAGCCATAGGTGAAAGTGAATTTAGCACAGACGATAGGTCCTTTGCTTGCGATACTTTGATACTTGGGGGGCTTCGACACTTAATCTAAACGGGAGGCACATGGCTTGATTTCCTGATCTCCGCTGCCTGAGTTATTTTTCCCGGATGATCTTGGTGGCCATTGCTTTAAATACCAATTCTTTTCCTTCCATATTCTTCACGTTGTCCGATGAGACATCGATGGTCGCGTGGACGACCACTCGCTCGCCCTCGCCGACCACCACGGGAGTTTCGTTGGCCTGACACCGGATCAGATAGAGTACGTCGAGCGATCCGGTGTCATCTTCCAGAATAAACCCTTGGCCACAGATCGATCGCCCGAAGCTGTCGTACCCATGATAGGTATTCACGGTTCTCGTCTTGCCTTGAAGAATCACCGTACGGCGGTTATTTGCCATAGGATTAACGGTAATCGAGCCGATGGGGATTGCCTCATCGGCTGGTGCAGCGAGCACCAGTGCTGCCCAGAGCCACCCACAGCCCAGGAGCCCCCACACCAGTCCTCCTCTCCATCGATAGGGTCCAGGAACCAAGGTCAGACCTTGCCATCGCAGATTTCTCATTCGCTCCCCCTCTGGCAGGATGCTGAAATAGAGAGCGGGGTAGCTGGGACGATCCCTGTGCTCGCGCAACGCGCGGCCTCCGAAGGATGGGCAGGGAGCGGCCAGGTGTCCTCCTTGCTCGCAGAACGCGCACGGTGAAACGAAATGGAATGACAACCGTGCCGATCCCTTGCTCCCGGAGCGCGCACGATCAGAATGTGCTCGCTCGACGGCCGCAGTAGGACCAACACGGGTGCCATTCCATGAGAGAGAAGCAAGCTAGCTCGGAAGGATCATTGATGCGCGCAGTTGGGATCATCCCAGCCACCCCTTAGTAAGTGAGAGATTACTGCGGCCTTGCTTGGGCCAAGGCGCGTCCCTGGGCGAAGAGGCTGCCTCGGCAGACTCGGGGCGGGCGGGTGAAGTAGACGCCACAGTTGGGAGGGTGAGAAGGTCGCCTATTAGAGCACCTTGCGTCAGAGAAAGGTGTCAGCAGAACGCTCTGTCGCCTCAGAAATACCACCATTTCCTATTCCCAGCTGTTAACGCGCGGGTGCACTGTAAGCTTCAAGGAGGGCGCTGTCAATATACATTTTCCCCTTCCCTATAGGAGCCTGTTCGGCCGCTACTTCACCCGCCCACCCTGAGTCTGTAACGATAGCCTCTCAGCCCAGGGACGCGCTTTTCCCATGCAGCGTTCTCGCTTCGTTCAGACTCTCCGCGGGGACCCGACCGCCTCACTCACTCGGCAGCGCAAAAAATCTAGGAAACCAGGATCTATAGCTTTTCACGTTCGCTTCTGTTAGGGTGGTGGTGTTTCATGCGGAGGGCCTCGCATGAAACAGCAAATGGAACGGCCCATCACCGATATTGTTGTTACCGAGAATCTGACCGGAAGCTCGACCCAAGCCGCTACACTGTTCGCGTCTTCGGCCCGTTCCTTCCCCTCGTGTACTCGTTCTCGAGTCTCATACAATATCAATTTCAGAAGGAGGAACCCCCATGGGTTCAAAACTATATGTCGGCGGGTTGCCTTATGCGGCAACTGAATCACAGCTCACCACCCTCTTCGCCGCGCACGGCACCGTCGAGTCTGCGCGTGTGATCACGGACAAGTTCACCGGGCAATCACGCGGCTTCGGTTTCGTCGAGATGGCCACACAGGAAGAAGCCAAAGCCGCGATTACCGCGTTGAATGGCTCACAGATGGACGGACGTCCTCTGACTGTCAATGAAGCCAAGCCACAAGAACCCCGCACCGGAGGTGGAGGTGGTCGCTTCGGCGGTGGCGGCGGCGGTGGCGATCGCGGCGGGCGCGGTCGCTTCTAACAAAGCGCCAACAAGCTGCAGTTGCGGAAGGGGCGCTTCGGTTGAAGCGCCCCTTCACGTCCTGCCCCGTTCCTAATTCCTCACATTCAATGTGTCGTAGCGAACGACACTCAGTCTATCGCAACCCCTCTGGTCGCGACCTCAGACCGATTACCCCCCATATGATGCCTCTCGGATGCGACAATTATCTTGCCTAGCGCTGTTGCGGGCTAAGGTTTCCACCCTGACAACACGCACCGCTGCGCAATCAGCGGCGTAAAGCTCCCCACATCTTCCGAAACCCTTGTCATGACCTCATTCGCCAGTCCCTGATCCTCGAAACATTCGTAGACATCATCGAGAAATCCGCCCCGAAGCAGCGGATGGTAGAGAAACGCCGGACCGGCACCGGTCGCCACATCCAACGGATACTCGGTCACGGCAATGCGCGCGAGATGCAGCCGATCCAGCCATCCTCGAACGTCTTCTGCGGACGGCCGTTCGGAGCGATAGGCTGCTAACCGACGGCGTTCCGCCAAGAGACCACGGACCTCCATTTCCTGATCGATCCGACGCCAGAGTGAATCGAACGTACCGAGCGAAGGAAAGGTCAGCACCAGTTGGCCGCCTGGCTTGAGATGTTCCACCAATCCCTGGACGGATTGGAAACGGTTGGGACGGAAAAACATGACGGAGAGATTGCCGGTGATGCGGTCGAAACAGGGCAGCTGCGGAGGCAGAGCGCGCATATCCAGGCATTCGAACCGTAGCCACGGGAGTTGCGCTCCTTGGAGCATTCGCGCATTCTCGACCTGATGCCCACTGAGATCGATGGCCAGGACCTGTCCGGTGGGCCCCACCTGTTCTGCCAGGTAGAAGGCCGGAATCCCGTGGCCGGAGGCAATATCGAGGATGACGGCTCCAGGACAAAGATCCAGATGCTGCAGCAACGATTCGGCGAAGGGGGTGGACCAGTAGTCATGGGTCGGAAGAGGCCACCGAAGCCTCACGTCAGTTGTGCGTTCGGTCATGTGGCTGTTCCCCTGTTGTGCCGTCGGCATAGATTACTCCGACGCCCTGCCAAAGAGCACCAGCCATTTCACGCAATATCGATGGTGACCATGGAGGGCAACAAAACGAGCCAGACAGGAACTCTTCGCATGATTCTGCTGTGGGCCTCAGAGGGGATGAAGTCACCGCAGATTTTGCAGGTCAAGAACGCACGCACCTCAGTTCACAGCAGGCTGCTTACTGCGAAGACTTGGGATGGCGTTTTGGATGCAGGCCCTTGTCGCTCTTGCTCATCGGCCTGCTGGACTCGCCCTCAGAGAGAATGTCCTCAATCTGGGATTCGCTGCACGTGAGATTGCCGTCGGCTGATAGCTGTGACGGTGCTTCGGACGGCTTGGCTGCGGCATGAATCTTCTTATCTTTTGCATCGTCCGGCATGTTGTCTGTTTTCTTTCTCAGTATGTGTGTTCCACCGGCAGCGTCACATTATCGAGCACGATTGAGGGAATACGATCCGCCCGTTGCCAGCACCCTGATGACGCTCTGCAAATCATCCACATGCTACTGCATCTCCGCCAGCGTCCGATCAATTTGCGCGCTGGAGCAATGCCGCAGCGAATGGATGCTCGTTCCCGTTAATTGTCGAACGGTTTTTCTTGACGGTGCATTCGCGTCAACACACAGACTTGCGTGGTGTTCTTCTTACTATCCCCTCTGACGCTGGTTACCCATGGCGTGGAGGCTCCTCGAAGAATGCACCACAGACTCGCCCGCTACGCCCCTGCGGTCACGGCTGCCGTGCCCTGAGGAGGCTGGGCTGCTGCGATTGACACCGACTGCATGGACGCCTTTAGCTCATCAATAGCCCTCTCAACGACGGCGGCGACCGGGGAATCAAACGCGCAGGAAGGAAGCAAGAGGCGCGAGGGATGGGACAGTCAGCGGAGCTTCACACCGAACAACATCACTCTGGGCGTAATGAATACGGGAGTCAAGCAGTATAATGCGGACTTTGATAGTTCAATGATACTGGCACGTTAGGAGACGACCGTCTCCAATAATCGGCCGAGCCAGACGAGAAGATTAAGCGTCGTAATGGCAACCACGCCGTTAGGATGACGAGCGTGCGAAAAGGGCTCCGTGGAAGAACGAGTACCGGCATCTAGTAGGCCATGGAAACCTATTGAAGCAGGATGGAAATCCAATGGTCTGTGCGGCTGGGACAACAGGACACGACCCACAGGATAGCCGCGCGCGACACTCGGAATCAGGACTTGCGCGTCGCGCCTCTCACGCTAGGCGTGCCCGTCGCGAGCTTGTGAGACTGGCAAACCTTTTCAGCATCCTGCTAATGTTCCAATTCGTATCGCACAGCGCCCAGCAAATCCGACATTCTGAAGGGTTTCTGGAAAATCTGCCGTGCTCCGAGCAGTTTCGCGACATCCAAGACATTCTTTTCTCCTCCTGCGCCTGAGATTGCGATCACCTTGGTGTTGAGGAATTCACGCGTCAGGGCCAGCAGCATGTCCATCCCATTCATCTCAGGCATGACAATGTCTGTAATGACCAAATCCGTCGGACTCTGGCGATACATCTCAAGTCCCTGAAGACCGTTGGCAGCCTCCGCGACCTCATACCCCGTCTCTTCAAGAGCGGAGCGGAGGAGTACACGGATGAGGTCGTCGTCATCGATGATCAGAATCGTCGCCATGGCAAGAAAGACTAAGGTTCCTCCTCTTCGATGTCGTCGATCGACTGTTTGAGCGCAGCGACAAAGGCCTCCGGCTGAGCCAGAGCGTTGTCTGTCAGTTGGAATTCAGAGACCAGCACACCGGCCTTGTCGACAATGATCAACCGATAGCCCTGTTTCACAGGAACGCCCTTGATTGAAGCGATCAACAGGCCACGAAGCTACCACAATGAGAAGCAGCCTTCGACAATAGAAGATCAAAGATAGATGCTGATGTCAGCGTAAAACAGGGAGTGGTGAGGTCGTCGTTCACTGCGCGTGTCGAACGAGCACTGTTTCATCGTGCGCGTTCCACGAGCAAGAAGGACGCCTCACCGTTCCCTACTCCTGCTTCTTCTGCCCTATTTTACTTTCCGTCCCCTTCCACAGCCGAACGATATTATCCTTGTGCTTAATCCAGATAAGCCCGCTGACAACCAGGGCAAAGATGAGGAATTCCTGCCGCTGTTCATTCACGATCGCCACGACTGGAAAGCACCCGAAGGCCGCCAGCGCGCCACCGGATGAATAACGCCAGATCGCTACGGTCCCCAACCAGATCAACAACAACAGGAGTCCGATAGAGGGTGACAGACCCAGTACCGCTCCCACGGCCGTCGCCACGCCCTTCCCTCCTTTGAAACCCAGAAACGGCGAGAAAAGGTGTCCGATGATCGGCGAGAGCGCAACGATCATGATGAAGGATTCGACGGTGAGCCACTGCATTGCAACCCAGCCGAGCACCCAGCCCTTGCCCATGTCGCCAAGAAGAGTGAGGACGCCCGCTTTCGTACCGGACACACGCAGCACGTTGGTGAACCCGACGTTGTTGCTCCCGACCATACGAGGATCGGGCAGTCCCATCGCCTTCGACACCACAATACCGAAGGGAATGGCCCCCAGTAGATAGCCGAGCATTGCCATCAATACCCAGAGGAATTCTTCGTTCATGGGTAAGGGGATTAGTTATGGGAGGTGCGAACGCCGAGAGAACTCGTAAGACTCCGCAGGATGCTCAAAAATTCCAGACTCCTTACCCACCCAACCCCGGCGCGCGTTGAGCGCGGCCCTTCCAATTCTCTTCACCTTTCTTTAGGGGAGTGACCAAGGTTGCCCTCTACTGCGCGCGTCGAACGCGCACTGTTCCATCGTGCGCGTTCTGCGAGCAAGAAGGGCACCTAGCCGCTCCCTTCCCTGCTGGCGGGATTTTTCAGCATCCTGCTACAGTCCCTTCGCCACGACTTGCTTCCAAAAGCTCCACACATAATAACCGCCTGAGACATAGCCGAGTACCAGCGATAGATAGAGCGTGACGATACCGGCAAGATGCAGATTGCCGAGATCAGACACGAACGTGTCCTCGAGGATCAACAGCACGATCGCCACGACCTGCAGCGCCATCTTGTACTTGCCCGTCGTCTCAGCCGAGATCACCATGCCTTCGCCTGCGGCTATGGCGCGAACACCCGTGACCGCGACCTCGCGCGCGATGATCAAGATCGCAACCAGAGCACTCACGCGATCGACGTTGACCAGAAGAATCAAGGCGGAGAGGACCAACAACTTATCGGCGATGGGATCGAGCAGCTTCCCGAGTGTGGTCACTTGGCCGTTACGGCGAGCCAGATATCCATCCAACAAATCGGTGACTGCGGCGACAACGAAGACGAGGGCCGCGGTGAGCGATTGGTTCGGGGTCGGCGTGACAAACAGCACCACGAAGACAGGAATCAAGAGGATACGTGTGAGCGTAATGAAATTCGGCAGGTTGAGCGATTCCTGCCCGACCGATCTCCATGCTGCCAGTACGCGATTCATCGTTACCCTATTCCGTAGCCGGTTTCGGAAAAACTACTGTGTCACTACAGAAGAACAATCCCACAAGATGCTCAAAAAGGCCAGACTTCTCATCCACCGAACCCTGGCGTCTACTTCACCCGCCCGCCCCGAGTCTGCCGAGGCAGCCTCTTCGCCCAGGGACGCGCCTTGGCCCAAGCAAGGCCGCAGCGATCTCTCACTTATTAAGGGGTGGCTGGGATGATCCCAACTGCGCGCAACGTTCTCACCCGCCCACCCACTGGCAGATATTATTCACCCGCCCTACCCTCCGATTGCTTCGCAATCGATTTCCCGTGACGTGCTATTAGCCCTAGCGAGGGCCTTCCGATTTTCCCCACTTTGCATTCAGGGGGACAGCCAGACTGTCCTTCACTGCGCGCATCGAACGAGCACCGTTTTATCGTGCGCGTTCTGCGAGCACAAAGGATGGTCTGGCTGTTCCCCTTCCGTCCTTCGGAGGCCGCGCGTTGCGCGAGCACAGGGATCGTCCCACCTACTCTGTTCTCTTTTTCTGCATCATGCCTAGACGATGCCATGTTTGAGCAAATCATGCAAATGCACAACCCCGACAATTCGCTTGGCGTTGTCCGCGACGACGAGCGTGGTAATGGAATAGCGCTCCATCATTTCGACTGCCTTGGCTGCCAGCTCATCCGGTCCAATCAACTTGGGACGGCGCGAGCCCAAGGACCCAGCGGTGATCTTGGAGAAATCCCCGCCCTGTTGGACAAAGCGCCGCAGGTCGCCGTCGGTAATCACCCCCTGGAGTGCGCCGGCTCGATCGACCACCGTGGTCATGCCGAGTTTTTTGGCCGACATTTCGAGAATGGCCTCCGAGGCTAAGACCGTCTCCATTACTTGCGGAACCTCCGGCCCACTGTGCATGAGGTCCCGCACTTTCACCAGCAAACGACGTCCGAGCGTCCCACCTGGATGGAATTGCGCAAAATCCTGCTCCTTGAACCCACGTTTCTCGAGCAACGCGACGGCCAAGGCGTCGCCCATTGCAAGCGTCGCGGTCGTGCTCGCCGTCGGCGCAAGTCCCATGGGGCAGGCCTCTTCTGCCACGGACACATCCAACGCGACGGCGCTATTCTTAGCCAGCGTCGAACCCTTCCGGCCAGTGATCGCCACAACAGCAATCCCCATACGTTCCATGAAGGGCAAGAGCTGCAAAATTTCCTGCGTCTCTCCGCTATTCGAAATCGCAATGAGGACATCGCGGCGCGCCAACATGCCGAGGTCTCCGTGGAGCCCTTCGGCTGGATGGAGAAAGAACGACGGCGTCCCAGTACTCGCCATCGTGGCAGCGATCTTTTGCCCGATCAACCCGGATTTACCCATGCCCGATACGACGACTTTGCCCTTGCAATCATAGAGCAGATCCACGGCATCAGAGAAACCACCGTCGAGACGCTGAATGAGGGCCAAGACAGCACGCGCTTCGATGGCCAACACTCGCCGGCCTACATCGAGGCTGGTTCCGCCCTTCGGCTTGGTTACTTTCGAGGTTGTGACGCGTTGCATATCCGCATAACCCGTTCCAGCAATGATTTGAGCTGATGAAGCGGTACCATGTTCGGCCCGTCGGACAAGGCCTCGTCAGGATTGGGATGAACTTCCATGAAGAAGCCATCGACTCCGACGCCGGCTGCTGCGCAGGCCAACGGCTCGACGAATTCACGCTGGCCGCTGGATTTGGTTCCCCCGCCGCCCGGCAACTGCACACTATGGGTGGCATCGAAGACCACCGGATAGCCGAAGCTCCGAAGGACAGGGAAGGATCGCATATCGACGACGAGATTGTTATAGCCGAACGACGATCCTCGTTCAGTCAGGATGATCCGCCTGTTTCCGGCCTCCTCCACTTTTTTCACCGCGTTGCCCATTTCTTGCGGGGAAAGGAACTGGCCCTTCTTTACATTCACAACTTTGCCGGTCTTCGCCGCTGCAATGAGCAAATCCGTCTGCCGGCAGAGGAACGCGGGAATCTGGAGCACGTCCACGATCTTCCCTGCCTCGGTCGCCTGTTCTTCGGTGTGGACGTCCGTCAAGACAGGAAGGTTCAGCTGATCCTTGACCTGCCTCAGCACCGCCAAGCCTTTTTCGAGACCCGGTCCGCGATACGACGAAATCGAGGTCCGGTTCGCTTTATCGAAGGACGATTTGAAAATATAGGGCATGTCCAGAGACTTGGCAATCTCAGCGATGCGCGCCGCCGTCTCCAGCACGAGCTGTTCACTCTCGATGACACAGGGCCCGGCAATCAGAAACGGCCGGTTCCCCGCCCCGACATTAAATGATCCGATTTGAACTTCGTGACTCATCATCGCCTCTATGCGATCTGGAGGATGCTCAAACTGATCTTCTTTCTCACCCGCCCAACCCCGGAAGCGCCGAGACGCCCCCCTTTCCCAGCAAGGCCGCAGACGAGACAAGACCGGAGGCGTAGCCTCTCGGCTACGTTGAGGATCTTGTCGAGTTGAGAACGCCGTTGAAAGGCAGTTTCAGCATCCTCATTTTAGTGGCCGCACTTTCTTCTAAGTGCGGCACCAACGAAGCCACTAAACAACGGATGCGGACGGTGTGGCCGCGAATTATATTCCGGATGGAACTGTGTCGCCAGAAACCAGGGATGGTCGCGTAACTCGACGATCTCGACCAGCCGGACGTCCGGCGAAAGCCCGCTCAGCACGAATCCCTTGGCAAGCAATTGCTTGCGGTACGTGTTGTTGAATTCGTACCGATGCCGATGTCGCTCACGCACTTCGCTCACCCCGTACATCTTTTGGGCCAGGGTTCCCTCCCCGAGCATACAGACATAGGACCCAAGGCGCATCGTCCCGCCCTTGTCGCTGACGGACTGCTGATCCGACATCAAATGAATGACGGGATAGGGAGAGGCCTCGTCAAATTCGGCGCTGTTTGCGCCGGCCAGCCCGGCGACGTTCCGCGCAAACTCGATCGTCGCGCACTGCATGCCCAGACACAAGCCGAGAAACGGAATCTGGTGTTCCCTGGCATATCGAATCGCGGCGATTTTCCCTTCGATCCCACGCGCGCCGAACCCGCCGGGAACCAAAATGCCATCGACCTCGCGCAGGATACGCTCGGTCCCTTGCCGTTCAATCTCCTCCGATTCGATCCACTGGATGTTTACCCGCGTTTCATGATCGATACCGCCATGGACGAGCGATTCCGCGAGACTCTTGTAACATTCCCTCAAACCCGCGTACTTGCCGACCAGGGCGACTGTGACTTCATGCTTGGGATACTTGATCTTCTGGACCATCGCATCCCATTCGCGCAGGTTCGGCGGACCGGTCTTGAGTTGGAGCAGGCGCACGATCAGCTCGTCCAGCCCTTCCTTCCTGAACACGATCGGCACTTCATAAATCGTATCGACGTCCTTGGCCGTGATCACCGCGTCTTTTTCGACGTTACAGAACATCGCGATCTTGCCCTTGAGTTCCGGTGGGAGATACCGATCGGTTCGGCAGAGGAGGATATGCGGCTGAATTCCGATCTCCCGGAGCTTGTTGACAGAGTGCTGCGTCGGTTTGGTCTTCAGCTCACCGGCTGTGCCGATGTAAGGCACCAGCGTCAGGTGGACATAGAGCACGTTCTCGCGGCCTACGTCGTACGGCATCTGGCGAATCGCTTCGAGGAAGGGCAAGCTCTCGATGTCGCCGACCGTGCCGCCGATCTCCACGATCGTCACGTCCATCCCCTGGGAGATGCGCATGATGCACTGTTTGATTTCGTCGGTGACGTGGGGCACCACCTGCACCGTCCCGCCGAGGTAGTCACCGCGACGCTCCTTCGTGATGACCGAATGGTAGATCCTGCCGGTCGTGTAGTTGTTTTCTTTGGTGAGGGTGAGGGACGTATACCGTTCATAGTGGCCGAGGTCCAAGTCTGTTTCCGCACCGTCGTCCGTCACGTAGACTTCCCCGTGTTGATAGGGATTCATCGTGCCGGGATCGACGTTGATGTAGGGATCGAGCTTGAGGAACGTGATCTTCAAACCTCGACTCTCGAGCAGGTTGCCAATCGAGGCCGAGGCAAGCCCTTTCCCCAAGGAAGAGACGACTCCGCCTGTGACAAAAATGAACTTGCTCATCGTAACCCCCATCTTGTCGGATCGTATGATTCTGACGCGCATGCCACCCTTACCTGGAAGGAGCTGCTTTCAGCGCGCCCAACTCTCGCTCGATGACGTCATAGTGTTGGAGCTTCTCTGCCACCGCCTCGACATCTTCCGGCGTATCCACCCGCAAGGAGGCATGGTTGGTTTCCCAGACTCTGATCGGAATGCCATGCTCCAACGCACGCAACTGCTCAAGCTTTTCCGCATCCTCCAGTCGTCCGGTGGGAAGGGACGCCAGCTTCAATAAGGTGTCGCGCCGGTACATGTACAGCCCGAGGTGAATGTAATGCAACCCTTCGATGGCTCGCCGGCTGGCATCGTCCCGCACCAATGGAATCGGTGCGCGTGAGAAATAGAGGGCGTGGCCGAGATGGTCCGTGACCACCTTCACCACCGAGGGGTTGTGGACATCCTCCGTCGAATTGATCATGCGCTTCAGTGTGCCCATTCCTGTGCCGCTCTTGATGAACGGCTCGATGAGATCCGCCAACAAATCCGGCTGCAGCAGAATCTCATCTCCTTGTAGATTCACAAAATAGTCCCCGCCGAACATGCGCGCCACTCCGGCGACTCGATCGGTGCCTGTCCGATAGTCTCCGGTTACCATCACGGCACGCCCGCCAAATCCTTCCACAGACTGTTTGATCCGTTCGTCGTCGGTGGCGACCAGGACCTCCGTCACGGCTCGACAGGCCGCCGCTTGTTCATACACATGCTGGATCATGGGCTTCCGGCCGAGCATGACGAGGGGTTTCCCTGGAAAGCGCGACGATCCGTACCGGGCCGGGATCACCACCATGACGGACGGTGTGGCCTTAGTCATGGCCGAGAGCCTCCGAAAGCTGCTGCGCCGAAATGGTCGCGGTGCCGACCATGCCGACGACGATACCCGCGGCATGGTTGGCCAGCGTCGCCGCATCTCTCGTCGAGGCACCGGTCGACAGTGCGAGGGCCAGCGTCCCAATCACCGTATCGCCCGCACCGGTGACATCGTATACCTGGCGAGCTTGTGTGGGAATGTGCCAGGAGACGCCCTCTCCCTCGTACAAACTCATCCCTTTTTCGCCGCGTGTAACGAGTACCGCTTGGCATCCCAAACGCTGTCGTAGGGTGGCGCCGGCCTCGTTGTTGGCCTGATCGTCATCGCCGTGCACCCCGGCGGCTTGTGTCGCTTCAAGATGGTTTGGCGTGATGATCGTTGCCCCCTTGTAGTAGCTGAAGTGTTCGACTTTCGGATCGACGACCAGGGGTATTCCGCGAAGTGCGGCGAGCCGAGTGAGTTCCGACATCAGCGTGGCACTCACCACCCCCTTGGCATAGTCCGACACCACGAGACAGGAGAGCTCCCGTACCCGCGATTCCACATAGCGGAGAATCCGCCGTTGCATCGCCGGCTTGAGTTCCGCGCGGCGCTCTACGTCGTACCGCACGATCTGCTGATTATGTGCGATGACGCGGGACTTTCTAGTGGTCGGACGGTCCTGGTCGATCACGACCCCTCCACGCCCAGAACGCGTCGATCCCAACTCTTTGAGGAGCATCCGGCCGCTTTCATCCGAACCGATGACGCCGCAGAGGTCCGCTTTCCCCCCTAGGGCCAGGATGTTGTTGAAGACGTTCGCGGCGCCACCGAGTTTCATGGACTCGGAATCAACATGGACCACCGGCACCGGGGCTTCCGGCGAGATGCGGCTCACACGGCCCCAGATATAATGGTCGAGAATGAGGTCCCCGATGACGAGCACGGAGGCTTGCGGGAACCGCGAGATGTACTGCCGAAGCACTTTAGGGGACGCCGCACCTCCGTGGCTCTGAGCCTCGCCTGCCGCCGCCTGGCGCGTGGTTTTACCTATTATTGGATGGCTTTGCCGAATCGATCCCATCTGACCCACTCCGTCAATTGACCTTGCCCGCTCCACGACCAGTAAATACGGAACGCCTTCCCGCGGATTTTTTCCTCGTGCACGAACCCCCAAAACCGGCTGTCCAGACTTTGGTCGCGATTGTCACCCATCACGAAATAGGCGCCATCAGGCACGGTCACCGGCCCGAAATTGTCGCGCGGATTGATCGTGCCGTCGATGATCCCCGGATCGATCCGTTGGGTAAATGGTTTATCATCGAGCACGACTCCGTTCACCAGCACGGCTTTATTGCGAAGTTGGACGCTATCGCCTGGAGTCCCTACGATCCGTTTGATGAAATCCTTTTCCTCGTCTTCGGGAAACCGGAATACGATGATGTCTCCCCGCTGCGGCTTGCCGAATTCGATGAGTGCCTGCGAAGCGTAGCAATTGACGGGAGGAAAGGCCGCTTGAAACTTGCACTGGCTGGGCCATTGAATGCCGTAAGACAGCTTGCTGACCAGGATATGATCTCCGATCAACAACGTGGGAATCATCGAACCAGAGGGGATCTTGAAGGCCTGGACGACAAACACCCGGATCGCAAAGGCCAGGAGCATCGCCACGACAATGGCTTCTGCATACTCGCGAACGAGCGACTTCCTGCCCGGCCGTGACCGCGCCGACGGTTCACTGAACACCACTGGCGCTCCTGCGGCATCCGTCCGCCCCTGTTGGGTCGAGTGCCGGATGTCGTCCGATGGGGGGCGCTTCGTCTCTCCGCTCATTCCTCACCGACTTTCAAGATGGCGAGGAAGGCCTCTTGGGGCACTTCCACGCTCCCCACCGATTTCATGCGCTTCTTTCCTTCCTTCTGTTTCTCGAGGAGCTTGCGTTTCCGCGTAATATCGCCACCGTAGCATTTCGCAAGGACGTTCTTCCTCATGGCTCCGATCGTCTCGCGCGCGATGATCTTGCTCCCGATCGCCGCCTGAATGGCGATCTCGTACATCTGCCGGGGAATGAGTTCCTTCATTTTCTCGGCGAGCCGGCGCCCACGCTGAATGGAACGATCTTTATGGGTGATAAATGACAAGGCATCGACCGCCTCGCCGTTCAGTAAAATATCGAGCCTCACGAGATCGGACTCGCGATAGCCGAGCAGCTCATAATCAAGCGAGGCATAGCCCTGCGTACGCGACTTGAGTTTATCGTAAAAATCGAGAATGACTTCATTGAGCGGCAATTCATAATTGATCATCACCCGCGTCGGATCGAGAAATTGCATGCCCCGCTGAATACCGCGGCGCTCCTGACAGAGCTTGAGGATGGCCCCCATGTACCGTTCGGGAGTAATGACCGACGCCAGAATAAACGGCTCCTCAAACGAGTCGATACTGCTGGGAGGCGGGAGCTGTGATGGGTTATTGACCTCCAGCACCTCGCCCTTGGTCGTCAGCACGCGATAGACGACGGTAGGCGCGGTGGTGAGGAGCGTCAGGTCATATTCACGCTCGAGCCGCTCCTGGATGATTTCCATGTGCAGAAGCCCTAAGAAGCCGCATCGAAACCCGAACCCCAAAGCGAGCGATGTCTCCGGTTCGTAGACGAACGAGGAGTCGTTCAACCGCAATTTGACCAGCGCATCGCGTAAATCTTCATACCGGGCCGTGTCGGTGGGATAGAGACCACAGAACACCAGCGGCTTCACTTCTTTATACCCAGGTAATGGCTCGCGCGTCGGCGACAACGCGTCGGTGAGCGTATCGCCGATTTTGACGTCCGCGACTTCTCTCATGTTCGCGCAGAGGTACCCAACCTCGCCGGTCAACAGCTCGGTCCTTTTGGTCCGTTTCGGGGCGAATTGGCCGACTTCCATCACTTCGAAAGTCCGGTCGTTCGACATGACTTTGATCTTCATCCCAGGCCGCAGGGCTCCATCCACGACTCTCGTCAGCACGATCACTCCCTGATAATTATCAAACCAGGAGTCGAAGATGAGCGCCTTGAGCGGCGCCTGAGGATCGCCGGACGGGGAAGGAATCCGCGCAATGACTGCCTCCAGCACCTCCGGCACGCCGCGTCCCTCTTTCGCGCTGATCGGCAGGGCATCGGTCGCATCCAGCATCAGCACGTCGGCAATCGATTGCTTGGTGCCTTCCAGATCGGCGCTCGCAAGATCGATCTTATTGATGACCGGAATGATCGTGAGGTTATTGGCCATAGCCAAATTCACATTGGCAATCGTCTGAGCCTGCACTCCCTGCGTGGCATCGACGAGCAAGAGCGCGCCTTCGCAGGCCGCCAAACTGCGCGAGACTTCATAGGTAAAGTCGACGTGACCTGGTGTATCGATTAAATGCAAGGCATAGGTCTTTCCATCCTTGGCTTGATACCGGACCGCAACCGCATGGGCCTTGATCGTGATCCCGCGTTCACGCTCCAAGTCCATCGCGTCGAGAATCTGGTCTTTCGATTCTCGGGCCGTGACAGCGCCCGTGGCTTCCAGGAACCGGTCAGCGAGGGTTGATTTGCCGTGATCGATATGGGCAATAATTGAGAAATTGCGTATAAGTCTTTGCAAATCCTAACTCATTTCCCAATAAATCAACTCATTATAGTTATTGCCCCCAAAGTTGTCAAAGCAATCACCCCCTCGTATAATCCGCTCCGCTCCTCATTTCTACGAACACTGTCAAAGGTCATTTGTCATAGGTCAATCGGTTAAAATACTCCTGACGGCCCTGACGGTCGACGAGTGACCAATGGCGCCCTGCCCAACTGCTATGGCTCGACAACCTTCTACAAAACAATTGAACAGCTGGGATCGAAAGTACCTCTGGCATCCCTTCACCCAAATGCAGGAATGGGAACAGGAGAAGCCGCTCATTATCGAGCGAGGGAAAGGGCCCTACCTGATCGATACGGAAGGGAAGGGGTATCTCGATGGGACCTCGTCTATCTGGGTCAATCTCCATGGCCATCGCCATCCAGTGCTCGACCGTGCGATCAAGAGTCAGCTGGATAAGGTCGCGCATTCAGCGCTGTTCGGACTCTCCAATCCACCGGCGATTCAGCTCGCGCGAGCATTGATTCGGATCGCACCCAAGGGCCTGACTCGAGTGTTTTACTCCGACAATGGGTCGACAGCGGTCGAAGTCGCGCTCAAAATGGCGGTGCAGTACTGGCAGCAGCGCCACCCCAAGGTCGGTCCCAAAAACACATTTCTGCATCTGAAGCTGGCCTACCACGGAGATACCGTCGGCGCCGTCAGCGTGGGCAACATCGAGCTTTTCCATTCGCGATTCAAGTCGCTGCTGTTCCCCACCGTCGAAGCCGACCCCCCCTATTGCTATCGCTGCCCGCTCAAGCTGACCTACCCTTCGTGCGGGATGGCCTGCCTCGATCCGATTGAACAGATTCTCAAAAAGCATCACCGCAAACTGGCCGGCTTCATCATCGAACCGCTAGTACAAGCTGCTGCAGGAATGCTGACCTCTCCTCCGGGTTATCTGAAGCGAATTCGTGAGCTGTGCACCAAGTACAATGTTCTCTTGATCGCCGATGAAGTCGCCACCGGATTCGGCCGTACCGGCAAGATGTTCGCCTGCCAGCATGAGATGGTCACGCCGGACTTGATGGCGATCAGCAAAGGCCTGACCGGCGGTTATATGCCACTCGCAGCCACACTCACCACCGATGAAATCTACCGGGCCTTTCTCGGCCAGTACGAAGACTTCAAAACATTCTTCCACGGACACAGCTATACCGGTAATCCGCTCGGCTGTTCCGTAGCGCTGGCCAACCTCGAGGTGTTCAAGTAAGACAAGACGCTCTTTCGACTACAACTCAAGATCAAGACGATGGCGCAACTCCTACAGCCACTCTGGCAAATGCCCCATGTGGGTGACATCAGGCAGAGGGGATTCATGGCCGCCATCGAATTGGTGGAGGATCGCGCCACACGCAATCCCTATTCCCTCGAAGCTCGAATGGGCCATCGAGTAGCAATGGACGCGCGCCGCCGAGGTCTTTTGCTGCGGCCTATCGGCAACGTGATGATCCTCATGCCGCCACTCAGCACGTCAATTCCTGAGCTCAGGCGCATGGTCGAAATTCTGCGAGCCTCCATCGAGACCGCTACCTTACTGCCGGCGTCCGGCGCAGGGTCATGAGGCAAGAGGAGGTGGTAGGGTATCATATGGGAGTGTGATCTTGTCTTTTCACTGGGTTCGCGGGAGTTGCCCAAATCCATTTAATTGGAATATTGAGTTATGGAGACCTATTACACCATTCTTGAAATTCAGGATTCAGCGACTTCCGAAGAGATAAAGGAATCTTACCGTCTCTTGTTGCAAGTCTGGCATCCCGACCGCTTTCACCATAGGCCCACGCTTCGGGCGAAGGCAGAGCAGAAGTCCGGCAAGATTAATGTGGCCTTCGAGACGCTCAGTGACCCTGTATTGAAACAACGGTATGACGAATGGCTCCGTGTCTGCCGCAGTCGGAGTGCGAAGCCTGTTGAGCCTGTGACCTGCCCTTCCTGTCAAACCACGATTCGCTCAGCTCCCGAGCAAGGTGAGAGCTGGGACATGTACCAGCGCCGGCATCGAGAGAAGAAGGATCACGACGACACTGCCGGGGCAACGGCACAAGGAGATCAACCTTTCCCCCGTGCCCGAATGGCCATAGTGTGCATAGGCGCACTCTTTACCATCGTCATCGTATTCGCGCTGACGAAACACTCAAAGGTGATTATTTACAACAAACCGCCTCGAATGAATGAACAGGAAACAATTCTGAAGACTGAGACATTGGGTGTTGAAGAAGAGCATGTTCCCCAGGCTGTGGATGTGCAGGACGGTGTTTCCACCAGCTCTGTTCAGGCGAATGAACGGGAGACACCGCAGAGGAATGCGCGCACCGCTAACGCCCAACAGGAGCACCTGGATCGCCCTGAATTAACGAAGCGCCTGATGGCACAGGCCCCTGCACATGCGCCGGCATCCCCACCGGAAATGATCTCAGATGTCGACCTGCAACAACTGATGCGGCTAGGCGCCCAGGGCAATGCATCGGCGCAGAACCAGCTTGGGCAGCACTATGCCAATGGGCGAGGTGTGCCGCAGGACTATACGACGGCACGGAGATGGTTCGAGAAGGCCGCCGTCCAAGGTCATGGGTGGGCGCAGAACCAGCTTGGGCAGCTGTTCGCCGACGGGTTGGGTGTGCCGCAGGACTATAAGAAAGCACGGCAGTGGTGGGAACAAGCGGCAGCCCATGGTGTTGCGCAGGCTCAGTACAACCTGGGGCAACTGCATGCCAACGGGCGGGGCGGGCCGCAGGACTATGCGACGGCACGGAGGTGGTACGAGAAGGCCGCTGTCCAGGGCAATGCGTGGGCGCAGGCTCAGCTCGGGCAACTGTATGCCAACGGGCGGGGCATGCCGCAAGACCTTACGACGGCACGGAAATGGTACGAGAAGGCCGCCGCTCAGGGCAATGCGTGGGCGCAGGCTCAACTTGCGTTGTTGTAGCCACGGGCAGGGCGTCTTGCCGCAGGGCTATACGACAGCACAAATAGCGGCGGGAGAAAGAACGGAGAAAAGTGTCAGGTCTTGCAACGCTGTCGACCTCTCGCCTTTCGCGCACTTCCCGCATGTCTCGCGATTTCCATAGCTGCAGAGGCTCATGAGATTTCGATTCGCGCTCCCCTCCCCACCTGGAGGAGATCGGCGGCGGAGGCTTCTTTCAGAAAGACTTCAAGCTTGCCATCACTGTTGATGAGCGCGGACGGATTCTCCGCCATCCCCTCGCTGTAACTTTCCACTAACCCTTCGATGATCCGCTTGCCGATAAGAATGGACAATTGCCGGCCCTTCGCGACCAAACGCACCTCTTCGAGATGCTGCTGGGTCAGGTTCGAGAGCAGGTTTCCGAACCGATCCACGTAGACGATCTCGCCGACCAGGGTCGCCTGCTCCCAATGTGGCTGAGCAATCGGAAATGTCTGATAATCTCCGATGACCGGCCCGTACGACTCAAAAGGTTCCTGCTTGGTAAGCCTGGCAGCAGCCGGCGCAAAGAGATCCCGCCCGTCGAAGGTGCGGCCCGGCGATTCGCGACGAAACTTCCGCTGGTTGATCTCGCGCACTTCGACCGGCTGCTCGTCGTCGAATATGTAGCTAAGCAAGCCGTTGTCCGGCGCGAGGAAAAAATACCTTGCGCTTTTGACCGTAATTGCCCGCCGCGCGCTGCCGACGCCGGGATCGACGACAGCCACATGGACCGTGCCATTCGGAAAATACCGATAGCAGGATTTCAGGAGATAGGAGGCGTCTTCCACCGAATGGGGCGGCACGTGATGCGAGAGATCGACGAGGGTGGCGTGGGGATTGATGGTGAGGATCACCCCCTTCATACTCGCCACGAAAGAGTCCCGATCGCCGAAATCGGTCAACAGCGTGATGAGCCCAGAAGGGTGCGGCACACTACAGCTCCTCGAAGCGAATCTCCACCACCTCGTATTCGACCATCTTGGCCGGTGTCCTGACCTCGACGAAATCGCCGACTCGCTTGCCGATTAACGCTTTGCCGACCGGAGACTGAATCGAGATGCGGTTCACTTTCATGTCGGCTTCATCCTGTCCCACCAGTGTGTACTGTCGCTTCGACTGCGACTCCTGTTCAATCACGAGCACCGTGGCGCCGAACACGATCGTGTCGGAGACTCGTCCGGCCGTTTCGATGATACGGGCGTCGGCCAGCTTCGCCTGCAGTTCCACGATGCGCGACTCGATGAATCCCTGGCGTTCCTTGGCGGCATCGTACTCTGCGTTCTCGCTCAAATCCCCATGGCCGCGCGCCTCAGCAATGGCTTCGATACTTTTGGCACGCTCGACTTTGCGCAGACGGTCGAGCTCTGCTTTGAGGGCCTCGTGCCCCTTTCTTGTGATCGGTGTCGGCATGCTTCCTCCAAACTACAATGCTGAACGGTGAACACAGAACGATGAACAATAGAGGAGAATCATGACCTCTTGTTCAGCGTTCAGCGATCATTATTCATCGCTCCGCGCTTCCTATGCCGTGATATTCCTGCAGCGACCGAATGGTAAGCTCTTTCTTGAGGATCGCTTCAATGCCCATGACTGCCGCTCGCGCCCCCCGGATGGTCGTAGAGTAGGCCAGCCCTTTATTCATGGCCTCCCGGCGGATCGACAATGTATCGGCATGTGACGATGCACTGCTCACGGTGTTCACGACCAAGGCCACCTGTCCGTTCTTGATATGGTCCACGACATGGGGCCGACCTTCCATGACCTTGTTCACGGCTTCCGCATGAACCCCATGGCTCCGCAAATACGCCGTCGTTCCACTCGTAGCTTGAATGTTAAACCCCAGCCGCTGGAGCTGTCGCACGACTTCCAGAGCCGCCGGGCGGTCACTTTCCTTCACGCTGATGAATGCCGTGCCTCCCTTCGGCAGCGGCGCACCAGCTCCTGCTTGGGACTTTGCGAAGGCCCATCCAAAATCCTGGTCGATACCCATCACTTCCCCGGTGGACTTCATCTCCGGACCTAAAAGGACATCCACCCCTGGGAACTTATTAAAGGGAAAGACGGATTCTTTCACGGACAAGTGAGACGGTGTCTTGGTCTCGGTGAACCCAAGGTCTTTCAAACTCTTCCCGACCATGGTCTTCATCGCCAGCTTGGCCAGCGGCACGCCGATGGCTTTACTGACGAAGGGCACAGTACGGGAGCCTCGAGGATTCACCTCCAGTACATAGATTGTCTCCTCCTTCACCGCAAATTGCGCATTCATCAGGCCGATGACGCCAAGCTCCAGAGCTAACGCCTTCATTTGCCGACGAATCTCATCGACAACTTTCTGACCTAGCGAATAGGGCGGTAACGAACAGGCCGAGTCCCCCGAATGCACTCCGGCTTCTTCGATATGTTCCATGATCCCGGCCACCACGACGAGCGTTCCATCTGAAATGGCGTCGGCATCGACTTCAATCGCATCCGACAGATACTTGTCGATCAGCACCGGATGTTTCGGCGAGGCTTTGACCGCCGATCCCATATACTCCAGCAAGCCGGATTCGTCGTAGACGATCTGCATGGATCGCCCGCCCAACACATACGAAGGCCGCACCATGACCGGATAGCTGATCTGCGAGGCGATCCGAAGGGCCTCGTCTACGGATCGGGCCATGCCACTCTCCGCTTGGCGGAGCCCGAGCTTAGTCAAGAGGTCGCGGAAGCGTTCTCGATCTTCCGCACGATCGATCGCCTCAGGACTCGTGCCTAAAATTCGCACCCCGGCCTTGGACAAGGGCAGCGCGAGCTTGAGGGGCGTCTGCCCACCGAACTGCAATACGACTCCCAATGGCTGTTCGCGCTCCACGATGTTGAGGACGTCTTCCTCAGTCAACGGCTCAAAATAGAGCCGGTCCGAGGTGTCGTAGTCTGTACTCACCGTTTCGGGGTTACAATTCACCATGATCGATTCGATACCTTCTTCGCGAAGCGCCATGGCCGCATGGACACAACAGTAGTCGAATTCGATCCCCTGCCCGATACGATTCGGCCCTCCACCGAGGATGATCACTTTCTTCCGGTCTGTCGGGCGAGCCTCACATTCGATTCCGTACGTCGAATAGAGATATGGGGTATGGGCTTCGAACTCCGCGGCGCAGGTGTCGACGCGTTTATAAGTCACCCCTCTTCGGCCCTGTCCAACCTTGGTCCTCTGCTTCCGGACCGAGGTTGAGGTCACGCCGATGAGCTGTGCGATACGATCGTCTGAAAAGCCCAGTTCCTTGGCCTCCCACAGAAGCGACTCCTCAAGCGTCGCTGGTTTCTTTCCTGCCTGGCCGACCAGCAGGGCTTCAAACTGCATCAACTCTCGGATCTGTTCAAAAAACCAGGGGTCGATCTTCGTGAGGGCAAACAGATCGTCATTGGACAGGCCAAGACGCATGCCATCCGCCACGTGCCACAGTCGCTCCGCCATCGGAGTCCGCAGATGTTGGCGTACCCGTTCCAGCGCTGGTTGCCGATCGAACCCTTCAGGGATGCCGCGATCCAACCCCTCCCGCGAGGAGAGCCCGTTCATGTTCAGCTCCAGCGAACGAATCGCCTTCTGCAAGGACTCTTTAAAGGTACGCCCAATCGCCATCACTTCGCCCACCGATTTCATCTGCGTCGTAAGTGCAGGATCGGCCCCTCGGAATTTTTGGAAGGCAAAGCGAGGGATCTTCACCACCACATAGTCGATCGTGGGTTCGAATGAAGCTTTTGTCACATCGGTGATGTCATTGGTGATTTCATCCAAGGTGTAGCCCACGGCAAGCTTTGCGGCAATCTTGGCGATGGGAAACCCCGTCGCCTTCGAGGCGAGCGCAGAACTTCTCGACACGCGTGGATTCATTTCGATGACCACCATGTCTCCGTTCTTAGGATCCAGGCCGAATTGGATGTTCGACCCGCCGGTATCGACGCCGATCTCACGGATGATCCGAACCGCGGCATCCCGCATGCGCTGGTACTCTTTGTCCGAAAGCGTCATGGCTGGCGCGACCGTGATGCTGTCACCCGTGTGTACCCCCATCGGGTCCAGATTTTCGATCGGACAGACAATGACGACATTGTCTTTGAGGTCCCGCATCACCTCCAGTTCGTATTCTTTCCACCCGATCACGGATTCTTCGATCAGAAGTTGACCGATGGGGCTCATGGCGAAACCCCATTCGACAATCTTCTCGAACTCCTCCCGATTGTACGCGATATTCCCCCCGGTCCCGCCCATGGTGAACGACGGTCGAATGATCGCCGGAAATCCGATCTGTTCGAGAATCTTGATGGATTCTCCACGGTTATGCGCCGTGCCGCTGGCCGGCACTCGCAACCCGATTCGCTGCATCGCATGCTTGAAGGCTTGGCGATCCTCGGCCTTATGAATCGCCTCGGCAGACGCTCCGATCAATCTGACCCCATATTTTTCGAGCATCCCCCGCTTGACCAGTTCCATCGTCGTATTCAACGCGGTTTGTCCCCCCATGGTCGGGAGCAGGGCGTCGGGACGTTCGCGCTCGATCACTCTCTCGACGACTTCGGCCGTGATCGGCTCCACATAGGTCCGATCGGCAAACTCCGGATCGGTCATGATCGTCGCAGGGTTGCTGTTGATGAGAATCACCCGGTAGCCTTCTTCTTTGAGCGCTTTGCAGGCCTGCGTGCCGGAATAGTCGAACTCGCAAGCCTGGCCGATCACGATCGGGCCAGACCCGATCAGTAAAATGGACTTGATATCTGTTCGCCTTGGCACGGAAACCTCGTTTCAGCGTCAACTGGTTTGTGGCATCGGCCCGATCGCCGGCCGGTATGGCGCGGGCGCCGGCGGAGTTGCCCCTCCACCCGGGCCATGATAGTGCTGGAGTGCCTCGGGCAGCCAGGCTTCGATCTGATTGATACGAGTCAAATCGGACGGATGGGTGGAAAGGAATTCGGGGACCGCCTGCTGCGACCGGAAACAGAGCTTCCCGATCATCATCCTCGGACAACCGCTCATGCGCTCCCAAAACGGCACGGCTTCCCGC
>Ga0187894_10001571_pt1 | contig 29040 bp, 27 predicted proteins | sample GBC1701081metaG_FD_136650 | JGI IMG/M metagenome (GOLD analysis project Ga0187894, IMG submission 136650) | White microbial mat communities from a lava cave in the Kipuka Kanohina Cave System on the Island of Hawaii, USA - GBC170108-1 metaG ...
ATTCCGACACAGTTGACAGTATTCACTAATGTTTGAGCATGGCTTGTGAATAGGTCACCAATCAGCACTTTGAACATTCTGTTACCTCAACTTTAACGAAAGAACATCTCTGAATCGATCGAGACCGGCAAACTAAAGCCTAGCGCTCCCAATTGATTCAACCTGACGGCATCAACAACATAAGCGCCTATCAGGAGTCTCGGTTCGACACAATGCGGCACCAATACTTCGGCGCACTTCTGAGAACGATGACGAATCTGCGCAATTTCGTCGTCGGGATGTCTCCAATCAAGAGCATAGATTGCATCAAAGTCCAACAACCTCGCTTGCGAGGGATGCAAGAAGCGAACGTAATCTGACGCTGCGTTGCAATCGGTAAATACAACGCCTTCCTCGTGTCGAACATCTGTCGAGATTCGCAAAACACAAAGACTCGCTGCTTCGGCTTTTCTTTTGTATAGCATCGGATTTCGTGCATGAAAGTAGAGGTTGGCGTATTGATGCAATCTTAGGCCGCCGGGTACTCGTTTGTGATCGCGCCGATCCTGTATTTCCAAGCACAAAGAAACCAGCACCTTCGATAGGTGCGGTAGCTCGCTTTCGATACATGTAATCTGTGGTCAGTATTTTCGGTTGTCAAGCGTGTTTTCCGGAGCGCGGGCAGCTCGCCCGACATGCATTGCCCTGCCACTTCCTTTCTCAAGAATATTACAAATATCTTGAGGATACGGTTCGCGTCGCATAGAATCTTGATTGCATCCCGACGTAAGTCCCCCGTTTTTACCTCACACGAACTGCCCGTGAAAATGAGGGTAATAACTTGCAACGGTTTTCCCATATCACTGCGTTTGTAATAGCGGCGTACGTGTTCTTGCCGCCAGGTTTAATTTCAGTTGAGGCGGCGACGCTGCCCGCTGGTTTCACAGAAACGACAATCACCGGTATCGCGAGTCCGACGGCGATGGAGATCGCGCCCGACGGACGCATCTTCGTCTGCGAACAAGGCGGACGGTTGCGCGTGATCAAGAACGGCGCGCTTTTGGCGACGCCTTTTCTGACACTGAACGTCGACTCGAGCGGCGAACGCGGTCTGCTGGGAATCGCTTTCGATCCGTTTTTTGGTGTTCTCAATGGTTTCGTCTACGTGTATTACACGGTGCCTTCTAACCCACGCCACAACCGCGTCAGCCGTTTCGCTGCCAACGGTGACGTCGCCGTTGCGGGCAGTGAAACAGTCATACTCGAACTCGACAACCTGACCGGCGCCACGAACCACAACGGCGGCGCAATCCACTTTGGACCAGACGGAAAGCTCTACGTCGCTGTCGGCGAGAATGCCACGACTTCAAACTCGCAAACACTCAACAACCGTCTCGGAAAGTGTTGCGCATCAACCCCGACGGCAGCATCCCAAACGATAATCCGTTCTTCAACACAGCCACCGGCGCTAATCGCTCGATCTGGGCACTCGGCTTGCGCAATCCGTTTACGTTCGCTTTTCAACCCGGCACCGGCCGCATGTTCATCAACGACGTTGGCGCCGGCGCCTGGGAAGAGATTAACGACGGCATCGGCGGTTCGAATTACGGTTGGCCCGACACCGAAGGTCCAACGTCGAATCCTTCATTCCGCTCGCCGCTTTTTGCTTATCAGCACGGCGGCACCTCAACCACCGGGTGCGCGATCGCCGGTGGTGCTTTCTACAATCCGCTCAACGTGCAGTTTCCTTCCAGCTTCGCCGGCAAATACTTCTTTGCCGATCTTTGCAGTGGCTGGATACGTACCTTTGATCCCGCCACGAGCACGGCCGCTAACTTCGCGAGCGGTATCGTGCAGCCAGTGGATCTCAAAGTCGGCGTGGATGGCAGTCTTTACTACTTATCGATCAACTTCGGCAACGGGTTCGTCTCGCGCGTCCAGTTCAATGGTCCAACAACACCCGCGCCCATGATCGTCACTGAACCAAACACCGATAGCGCGGTCGCACTCGAGTCAGTCTGGCTGATGCGCGATCCGTTTCCGCTGACGACGCCGTTCAACCTGAGCGCTGACGGCCGCACTCGCTTGAGTCTGTTTGTCATGAATCTCGATCTAAACCCGGGTGAAAACGCTTCGAGCGTGACGGCGAGACTGGAAGACGCGTCGTTGAAGGTTTACCCGTTGACGGTGGAGACGGTGGGCAAGGTGCCGGGCTTCGATTGGCTGACGCAGGTGATCGTGCGGTTACCTAACGACACTCCGATCGCGCAGACGCTTTTTGTCAGCGTCAGCTTCCGGGGACAAACGAGTAACAAAGCCCGTATCAGGATGCAGTGACGTCGATACCGTAACGCTTGATCTTGCAGTTGAGCGTCGTCACTTTTACTCCCAGCAGTTTGGCGGCTTGACGCTGATTGCCGCGCGTTTTCTGCAAGGCATTGCAAATCAGTTCGATCTCGTAACGCTGGACTTCTTCCTGTAGTCCCAGCTTGCGGTCTGGCTCTGACTGGCTGTTAGTGAAAGACTCGAGCTCCTTGAGGACAGTCAGCGCAGCCTCTCGTAAGTTGTCTAGATTATGGCGGCCTAATTCCGATCGCTTTGGGGGCGCCTCCTCTGACGCCGCCGAATTACCATTCGTCTCCCAATAGAAAGAACTGCTCATTGCTTCCTCCCTCGGTTATCCGGCTCGAACAGGTCGTCTGTCTGGCCATGCGGGGAGCAACGCAGCGTCCATCAGACTTGGGGAGCTTTGTGTTTAACCAGTTTCTTGCCCAGATCCTTGCCCGAATTCCTTGTTCGTTGACTTGCAGTACGTTCAGTCCTTACTTAGAAGTTCTCTAAAAAACGCAACGGCTCGCTCGTCGCCCGTCTGTCCCAGCATCTGAATCGCCACCTTCCGGATGGGCATTTTCGGGTGATTGCGGGCCGTGCGAATCAGGATTGGGATTGCTTCGTCTTTCGGGCGGCGGCCAATCGCGACTACCGCCTGCTTCTGCAATTCGACGTCTGCGTCGCCGTCAACGGTGCCTGTCAAAGCACCTAAACTTTTCTGGCCGGCGATGCGGCCGAGGTTAGCGATGGCGCTCTTGCGCAACTCCATGTCTTTTTCCGACTCGGCGACGCGGATGAGGTAATTCGCCGCAGCATCGCTATTGTCGTTGCGGGAGATGCCGTTGAGCGCGCGGCGCTTGAGCTCGCGCGTGGGCATCGTTTCGAAGAGATTTTCGAGAACAGGCAGGGCGCCGGCGGAGCGGCTCATCGCCAGTGCAGACATTGCTGCGTGACGAGCGTCGGTGCCCTCCTGGTTGTTGCGCACGATCTCGGCGAAGAGAGTGTTCTTCGCTTGCGTCTCCGGAGTGTTTCCCAACCAGTGGATCGCGCGGGACCGCAACTGCTCCGGGAGCGGCCGACGAATCATTTCTGTTAGCATTCCATCAACACGCGCATCGTCGTGCAAGGCGATGGCAAACATCGCGCGTTCCGCGAGACGATTCAATTCCGGCGCGGGCGAGTCGACGATCGACTTCAGAAAGTTGAGACTCTCTTCGTTGCTGATGCGGCCGGCCCAGTAGACCGGATAGTTGCTGTATTCGTGCGTGCGGCGCAGGTTGTAGATGTCAGCGCGAATGAACGACTCTCGCGGTGCGTCATACATGAGAAACAGTCCGAGCTCGCGTGTTTCGTTACGCGGGTCGTACATCATCGAGGTGCTGTCCATTGACATGTAGACAGTGCCGGAGCTGTCGATCACTTCGAAATCAACCGCGACGCCTGGTCTAACCTCAAACTGATAAGCCACCCAGAAACGTCCGTTGACCGCGTTGACTTTGCCAGCGACGATCGCGCCGTCGATCTTGGCTTTGAGATTCGCACCTTCGACCGGGATGAACGTCCTTGTTTGCTGCCCGAGCGCAACGCCACTCAAAACCACGGCGCCACACAACACCGCAACGATCACCGCAAGGCTTCCGGTCCCCGCTCTCCGCGTAAATCCGTGACTCATTTCAGCAACTCCTCGAGGAACGCCAACACTTTCGGATCTTTGCTGCGGCTCAACCAACCAATCGCGCGTTTCCGGCGCTCCATCGGCGCAGTCTTGTCTTTCGCGATTTGGATCAGCTTATCTATCACGCGCTGATCGTTCAGCCTGCTTGTCGCCCCGACAATATTCCGTCCCGGTGGGTAAGCTACATACCCGTTCGTAGTGACCAACATCGTGCCGGACGCCAGCGAGTTGACGATCTGATCTTTCAGCTCTTCATTCTTTTCGGTGTCGTAGAGATTCAGCAGAAACTCCACTGCCTTATCACCACTACGTCGCGAAAGCGCGCCGATCGCGGCTTTGCGCAACTCGATGTTGTCGGAGCTACGCGCGATCTCAAACAACTTGGTGCCCGCGCGTTCGCTCTTGCGATTCGCAAATCCTGAAATCACGGCTTTGCGAATCTCAACACTCTGATCCGCGTCGTAAATCCTGAACAAGGCGTCAACCGCCGGTTCGCCCGGGCGCGTCGAGATACTCGAGATCGCGAGTCTGCGCTGTGAGGTCGTTTTGCCGCTGATCGCGATATCGCTCAGAACACTGATCGCGCGTTCGCCGGTGTGTTTGCTCAAGGCGTAGAGCGACGCTTCCACGATGTCGTTCTCCGGCGACGTCAACGCGAAGTCGCGTAGCGCGTCGATGACGCTGTCGTCGTTGGTCGCGCCTAGCGTGGAGATCGCACGCGCGCGGAGTTTGAGATCCGGCTCGCTGCGTGCGACGCCGAGAATCACCGGCGTCACGGCTTTGCCGCCGTGGCGGCCCAGCAGCGTCAAAGCCGCGCTCTTGCAGCGAACGGTTTGCGTTGAACCCGGCTTCAGCCATTCACTCGCGGTCACGATGCCGCGTTGCACGTCGGTCTGAAACAGTGCCTGGAGCACGACGATCTTGAACTCGCACGGATCGTCGTCGTCGTTTGTAGCGCCAAACTCGTCGACACGCCAGATTTTCGCCTCGCCGTCACCACCGACTCCGATGCCGATGCCTTGTCCTACAGCCACTGGCGCAGTCGCCTTTGGTGGTCCCTGAGGACCCTGTCCGTACACAATCACGGGTTCGGCAGGCGCGATGGCAACATCGGCACCGCCAGGCACCCTGACGGGTTTTGGCGTCTGGGCAGAATCAATCACGTACGCGTGGGCAGAATCAATCACGTACGCGCCCGGGACCTGGACCAACAACACGCGCGCGTCATCGAGCCAGTTTGATTCGGGATACTTCTCGAATAGTTGATTGATTGTCTTGCGGCAGTCGTCAAACTTCTCGAGTTTTTGTTGCGAGTAAGCGAGCCAGTAGAGCGCGGCGTCGAGGTTCTTTTCGTTGGGATAGGACGAAACGTAGTCGCTGAATTTTTGTTGCGCCTTGGCCCATTCGCCGTCGGTGATCATATCGCGCGCACTGCGAAACACAGCGGCGGCGGCGGCGGCTTCCGTCTGAGCGGCGGTGCGATTACTTGTGGCTTGACCTTGAAAGTTTCGCCGTTGCTGGGCCATCGTCGTCGTGTTGATTGCGAGCACGATGAACAGGGCTGTTAGTGATGTGATTAGTTTTTTCGACATTGTTTTCGCCTCTATTCCATTAACGATTGTTTGGGCCTCTATCCTGCCCTTTATCTTGATAGTCCAGCAACGCAGCAACGATTTCGGTCTTTTGCACTCGCTCCTTGATCGCGCGCACTTCTTCCGGTTTTGCTTGATCGGGCAAGTTAGCGATGTCGATCAGGAACGGTTCAAGATCGGCGAGAAGTGTCTTCGTGGGAAACTTCGCCTTCATCTCGGCCTCCCGCCGCAGGACCACGTTTTCAATTAGCAGGCGGCGCGAGAGTGCTTTGTCGTAGGAGACGTCGATCTCTTCGTCAGTGTCGGAGATGGGGAAGTTTCGGATCGAACGCAGCAGGTTTTCGGTCTGTTCGATGTGCTTAGCAGTGTCCTGCTCGTCGATATCGAGGTAGCCGAGGTCTGTAGACAGAACACCCGGATTGTCCGTGGTAATCGGTTTTACTGTCCGTTTGATCCGTGTTTCCGGTTTTTCGGTTGCTAATTGCCACTCGAGAACTATTGGTCTTTGTTGGGGTAGTTTGACGCTGGCGATGGTTTCTTCTTTCGCGGGCCAGAAGAGATACACAGATCCAAACCCAATAATTAAGAGCAATACTGCGGCAATCCGCATCCACCAACCAAAAGACGACCGTCCGACTGGAGCGATCTCGGTTTCAATCCTGCTCCAAAGGTCTGCCGGAACTTGGACGTCGCGATCGTAACGCGCGAACAACTCCTCTTCAGCCGCTTCGTCACCATCCAAATACTCTTTAAACAACTCCGACGAAATTTCAGACTTCATAACCAACTCCCGCATACGCACCGATCCGCCGCCGCATCTCCACCCGCGCGCGGTGCAGATCCGTTTTCAACTTCGCCAACGAAAACCCGGTGATCTCCGCAATCTCTTCATAACTGCACTGGTGCAATATCTTCAGCGTGAACACCAGCCGCTTGTCTTCATCAAGCGCGGCCAGCGAACGTCGAATCACGTCGTTCAACTCTTTGCTGAGCACGCCATCGACCGGCACCGGTTTGTTGTCGCTGAGGTCCAGTACTGATTTGTCCGTCAACTCCAGGTAGCTCACCGCGCGCGCCCTTGCCCGGAGCGACTCGCGGGCGACATTTTTCGCAATGCCAAAGAGCCAGGTCGAAAGCTTCGTCTCGCGGCGCATCGTGCGTATCGCCCGGTAGGCGCGCACGAAAGTCTCCTGGGTCAACTCCTCGGCCAACGAGCGGTCGTTGACCATGTCAAAGATAAAACTGATGACCGGACGGGAATACCTCTCAAAGATCAGACGAAAAGCCTCGGCGTCGCCCGCGCACACGCGAGTAACCAGGTCTGCTGAACTATTCATCAGAGTTCCCGCGAAGACGCCAGGCTGACCTTCAAGATTTAGTTCATCGACCGTCAGCCGCTTCATCATGTTCCCGGTAGGTTAGTGAAACGGAAAGGTAAAAAGTTTCAGAGTTATCAACAGATTACACAGATAAATCCGCGAAATCCGTGGATCTCAGAAAAGTGGCGGGTGCGACAATCTTACCCTCGATTGCCGACGCTGCCACCACGTAGGGTGACGCGAGGTAGAGCTTGCCCGGGCCGCTGCGGCCGGGGAAATTGCGATTTTGGGCGCTGATCGTGACTGTCTCAGCGTTGGGCGAGGCGCCCGGACCGGCATTGATGCAGGCGCCGCAGGACGGATCGATCAGCTCCGCCCCGGCCCTTTCGAAGATCTCGATGTAACCACGCTGCCGCGCGTACTGCTTGATCTTCTGCGAGCCGAATTGAATATAGAGGTGCACACCCTCGGCCACACGCTTGCCGTTCGCGAGCGCGTTCGCGAGCACTTCGGCGTACATGTCCATGTCGGCCATCTTGCCACCTGTGCATGAACCGCCGTAGGCGGCGTCAATTCTTACTTCTTCCGGTAGCTCGTCGATCGGAATGCCGTTTCGTGGATCTCCCGGCGTGGCGACCATCGGCCGGATCTCATCGAGATTGATCTCAAACACGGCCGCATATTCAGCGTCCGCGTCGCTGAACGTGAATCCTTTGCGCACTTCTTCCGCGTCGAGATCGCGCGTGCGCACGATGTAATCGAGTGTCACTTCGTCAGGCTCGATGATGCCGGTCGTGCCACCAGCTTCGACCGCCATGTTTGTCAGTGTGGCGCGTTCGTCCATTGACCAGTGGCGCAGATCTTCGCCCGCAAACTCCAACACCTTGCCGATGCCTTTGCTGCTCTTCATGTACTCCGTCGCCAGGATGTAGAGCATCACGTCTTTCGCCGCGACGTCGGCGCGCTTCTTACCTTTGAGAACGTAACGCACGGTTTCGGGCACACGAATGCGAATGTCTTTCGTGTACCAGGCATTCGCCATATCGGTTGAACCAACGCCGAAAGCAAAACAACCGAGCACCCCCGCCATGCACGTATGCGAGTCGGTGCCGATCACGACCTGACCGGGCAACGCGAGATCTTCGACCACCGCGTTGTGGCAGATCGCTTCCGAACCGCCTTCCGGGTTTTCACCGTAGAGCTTGATCTTCTGTTGCGACGTGAAACTCTCCTGCGTCGTGGCGAGCCCTTCAGCCTTTTCCAACAAACCCATCTGCCGGTGCTTCGGCGACATCACGCGGCCGAGGAATGTCAGGTGATCGCGAAACGCAAACACCGACTCCGGCTCCGAAACGCGCGCGTCCTGGCCCAACGCCTGTTTGAACAACGACTCCGCCATCGGCGTGACGTACTCGTGCGAGAAGCGCACGTCGGCCACCGCAAACAACGCATTGCCGGGTTTGACTGCTTCGACGCCGATCTTGCCGGCGGTCACAAATGCGTGACGCGCGACGATCTTTTCCACGATCGTCATCGGCCGCGACTTGGTTTCAAGAGGCGGCGGAGACACTTTGCCGGCGAGGCGCGCTTTGTTGTAGTTGAAGAGCCCGCCGTAACTGACGATGTCCTGCGAGATCGGATCGAGTCCTTTCGTGAACTCGGTAAGCGGGATCTCCTCGCCGCTCCGGATGCGCTCGATCAGGCCGAAATCGGTGGAAGTTAACAAACCGATGTTCTGCGAATTCTGACCGTAGATCTTCTCGATGCTCTTGGCGATGACAAGTTGAATACCGGCTGCTTGTTCGGCGTAAGGCGCGGTTTCGCGCGAGGAGCCACAGCCTTTTGAAAGACCGGAGACGACAACGGCGAAGTTGCCGTTTTTGACTTCGTCTTTTTGCACGGCGCCTTCGCGCATGCCGACGTAAACATATTGGCCGAGCGTTTCGTCGTAATAGAAGCAAACCCAGCCCGGCGTGATCTCGTCAGTGGAGATATTGCTCATGAGTGGCAGGTCGTCGGCTGCGAGCCGCGCGGCCAAATCGGATTCGAGCTGTGCGGCTACTTCGCCCGTTGCTTCCAGTTGTTGGCGGATTAGACTGGTATCTTCAGTAAGAAATAGAATACGACCTTGAAATTTGATATGGTCAGGACGGCGATCGGTTTTGTTTGTCATGCAGACCGATTATAACCGCAGCCCGATAAAACCATTAGCGGCCTTTGCAGCGTCTAAGCCACGACTAGTAGCGGAGGAAAGTCGAAGATGAAGGTTTTAGTTAGCAGGTTCGTACTCGCAGCGTTCATGGCGTTGGCTGTCGGTTCCATTGGCGCACGCCAATTCGCGGCCGTCGCGCAGGAGACTGACGACCCGGTCAAGATCGCGACCTACAAACGGTTTGTCGATAATCGACTGCCGAATCCGGACGCCGCCTATCAGGCCGCTCGTGATTACCTCCAGAAGTATCAGAAGGACAAAGATCAGTACACCGATTACCTGACCAAATGGGTTGCAGCCTACGAACGCGACGATCGCAAACGCCAACTGGGCGGCCTCATCAACGCGAAGAACTTCAACGAAGCTTATAAGGTCGGAGCAAAGATACTCGCCGACGAGCCTGACTACCTCCGGGCACAGATCGACCTCGGCTATGCCGGTTATCTGGCAGCCTCGAACAAGGATGAGTCACACAACGCCGAAGCCGTCAGCTACGCCAAGAAAGCTATTCAGGCGATCGAAGGCGGCAAGGTGCCTTCCGAGTGGGCTCCGTTCAAAGGCAAAGACGATACGCTGGCTTATCTCAACTACGCCGTCGGCTTCATGACCTTGAAGTCGAGCCCGGACCAGGCGATCGATTCATTGATGAAGGCTGCGCAATACGAGAGTGATATTCGCAAGACGCCGTCGACCTATTACTTCCTCGCCGTCGCTTACGAATCAGGTCCGTACAAAACCATGTCGACGGCTTATCAGACCAACTTCGCGAACAAACCGGAAACTCCGGAAAGTAAGGCAGCATTAGAGAAACTCAACGTGCTGATGGATCGCATCATCGACGCCTACGCACGCGCAATCAATACGGCGGGAACCGATCCCATGACCGAGCAGAGCCGTAAAGATTGGTTGGGGCAGCTGACGAACTACTACAAATTCCGCAATGGCGGCACCGACACGGGACTGACGCAATTCATCGCCAACGCGATGCAGAAACCGCTACCACAGAAACCATAGTCGTTGCAACCTCTGTGTCTCTCTGCCTCTGTGGTTGTTTTTGCTAAGTATTTTTTGGAACCACTGAGGCACAGAGATACAGAAAAGAGTTCAGAAAGGTGGCCAAACAACTGGTTCCGCTTCACGAGCCACGGTAATATAGGCGCTATGCGCCTGAAATGGATCGATCGCAAATTCGAGTTTAATTATCCCGTTGAACTTTATCCCGAGATCATCGAGCGCGTACGCGGTGCTTCCGCCCGCCTCGATGAATATCTCAATTCCGCGACAGCGGAAATCCTGACTCGTCGCGACGATGGCCGGTGGTCCATCCAGGAGAACGCTGGTCACCTGTTCGATCTCGACGCTCTGACGCTCGAACGAATCGAACAGTACGTCGCGGGCGTGCCGGTTCTGCACGCCGCCGACATCACTAACAAAAAGACCAGTGAAGCCAATTACAACAACGTTTCAGCGGCCACGATCGCGAGATCGTTTCGCGAACGGCGGATCGAAGTCGTTAATAGACTCGAAAGCCTCGACGCAGAGATGTTCGCCCGCAGCGCGATTCATCCGCGCCTGAACATTCCCATGCGCCTGGTCGATTTTGTGTTCTTCGAAGCCGAGCACGACGATTATCATTTCACCCGAATTCACGAACTCCTAAAGCTGTTCGGAGGATAATGCGTAAACTAACTCTCGTCCTGGCTTTACTTCTTTCCGTTTCAATCAACAGCAACGCTCAACAACTTTCGCTCGACGCGATGATCGAGCGCGATCTCGCTTCGCTGTTGTCCACCTATAAATCGCTCCACACCACGCCTGAGCTTTCACACCGCGAGGAAAAGACGTCTGCTTTTGTCGCGGGTGAACTGCGTAAGCTCGGATTCACGGTTACCGAGCGCATCGGGAAGTTTCAGAACGCGCAGTGGACCGGCTACGGCATTGTTGGCGTCTTAAAAAACGGACCAGGCCCGACAGTGCTAGTGCGCACGGAGCTCGACGCGCTGCCCGTCGAAGAAAAGACCGGCCTGCCGTATTCGAGTCAGGTCAAGACGAAGAACGACGCCGGGGTCGAAGTTAGCGTGATGCACGCGTGCGGTCACGACATTCACATGACGAGTTTTCTCGGCGCCGCGAAGCTGCTGACCGAACTGAAAGACAAGTGGAGCGGAACGCTCGTGATGCTGGGCCAGCCAGCCGAGGAGACCGGCGACGGCGCGTCGGCGATGTTGCGTGACGATCTATATGCGCGTTTTCCAAAACCCGACTTCGCGATCGCGCTGCACGACAAACCCGAACTGGAAACAGGCAAGGTCGGTTACACGCCGGGCTATGCAATGGCGAGTGCGACGTCAATCGATGTCAAGATTCGCGGTGTTGGCGGCCACGGCTCTGCGCCCGAAAACACGAAAGATCCGATCGTGACCGCGGCTCAAGTCGTCATGGCCTTACAAACCATCGTGAGCCGTGAGAACTCGCCGCTCGATCCGGCGGTCGTAACGGTCGGTTCGATTCACGGCGGCACGCGTTACAACATCATCCCCGACGAAGTGAATCTGCAATTGACTGTTCGCACTTACAAACCCGAAGTGCGGCAACGCATTCTCGCGTCGATCGAGCGCATCGTGAAAGGTGTGGCTTTGACGGCCGGGATTCCGGAAGATCGCGCGCCAACGGTGAAAGTCAGCGAAGGCACCGGCTCGACCTACAACGATCCACAGTTGCTCGAACGCCTCGCGGTGGCTTTCAAACAAGCGCTCGGTGAAGAGAACGTGGTGAAGGTGCCGCCGATCATGGCGAGCGAGGATTTTGGTTATTTCAGTTTGGACCATAAGATTCCCACGACGATCTTCTGGCTCGGCGCGTCGGATCCGGCGAAAGTCAAACAGAGTAGAGACTCGGGCGTCGCCTTGCCCGGACTTCATTCGGCACTCTTCGCACCCGTGCCGGAGCCGACGCTCCGGACGGGTGTGAAAGCGATGACTTCAGCGGTGCTGGAGTTGATGAAGAAGTAGGGCCACAAAGAGGCACAAGTGTGTTGCAGAACCCTTAGTGCTTCTTGTGCCTCTTTGAGACTATTTGACGCCGCCGTTATCGATTCCGAGATAGGCATCCTTGGTTAAGAGGCCTAACCACGGATCGGATCCGGGCGTTAGAAACAGCTCGGCATAAACCTTCTCGTTGAACTTCTCAAGATCGGTCCGGCTCGGATCTCGCAAGAGCCACGGATAAAGCTTCGTGTGCAGCAGGTATTCGTTGCGCACCGTGTCGAGCGCGATCAACTCCTGAAACTTCTTCAGCATCGCAGCGAAATCCTGTTCCGACAGCGCCGGATTCTGACGCCTAATCAACGCGATACTGTTGTTATCGAGAACTGCGTCTGAAGCGTGCAACTGCGCGATCTTTTGCCACGCTGCTTCGTCGGTGATCTTGCCGAGTGCTTCGGGCGTGGCAGTCATTGCGCGCAGCACGTTTACCTCTGAATAGGCCTTCGTGATGGCCAGCGGCGCAACCGTGATCGCCTCAAGTTTTCCGTCTCGTCCAGATGAAAGAACGAAGCCCTTCGGAGCGGTGCCGCCGATTTTGGTGATGTCTTCGTACCAGGCGACGTTAATCTGGTCGAGCTGGGCACGATAATACTTCCAACGCAGCCCCGTCTTTTGCTGGTCCACCTTTCCGTCGAGCGACTTGAACAAACCTTCAGCATCCGTGAGCCCGCGCAGGAATGCTTGTGGTCCATACAGACCGGGCAGTGCTTCGAGCAACTGTCCCGACGAATCGAGCACGTAGTGAATGCTGTTGCCGGTGATCGTGCGTTCGAGTTTGCGGCCGTCGCCGAAGTCGATCGTGATGACGGGCGCCGGACGTACTGTCTGCCAGTGCAGCACAAAGCGATCGCGCAACGCGGCGGAGATTTCTGTATTTGAGTAGAGAACGGTACGGAAGAAGCGGCTGTTTGCGCAGCTCAGATCGTCAGTGAGTTTGCCGAGCAGGCGCAACGACAGAATCGGCTTGCCGCTTGTGGTCGCGACACGTTGGGCTTCTTTTAGATCGGTGTACCAGTACAGGCCCGAAATGTAACTGTTCTTCTGCCCGCTGACGGTGTCGAGTGCTTTGGTTATGCGTTGCCATTCCGCATCGGGCTTCAGGGTCGGGTTGTCAATGTGCTTTTTGATTTCCTCGGCGTAGCGCGTCAGCAACGTCTCCAAGCCGGCGGGTCCAAGACTGCGCAGCTCTTCGATGGCCACGGCCGACTCGGCCGTGTTTCCGGACACAGCCTTGCGGGCCAGCATCTCGGTAGTTTCATTCGCGAATAACGTTTGACCGGAAACCAGGGTAAGCAGCAGCAACGACAGGACGGAGAACTTCGACATCATCGGGAACCTCCGCGTTTGTAGGACAGGCATTCGTGCCTGTCTTTGGATTGATGACAGACTAGAAAGTCTGTCCTACAGATTGATGACAGACTAGAGAGTCTGTCTTAGGTACTGCGGGAAGAGTTGTCTTTTGAGACTTTTCGCCGTCACCGGGTTGTCTCCGAACCTGTATAATCCGCGCATGTTTCGACAACTCGTTCTCCTGGTCCTTCTGCCCCTATCAGTTTGCGCTCAAAGCACGCAGGAAAAGGTCCGTGACTACCGGCGCGTTAACGAACAGCTGATCCTCAAGGAATACCTGGCGCTGCTCGCGATTCCCAACGTCGCGTCCGACGTCGAAAACATTCGCAAAAACGCGGAATTCATCGCCGAAATGATGAAGCAACGCGGCCTGACTCCCCGTTTGCTGGAAGGGCCAACACCAAACACGCCCCCGGCCGTTTACGCCGAGTGGAAGGTGCCCGGCGCCGAACGTACCCTGCTGCTCTACGCCCATTACGACGGCCAGCCCACCGATCCCAAGCAGTGGACCGGCACGCATCCGTGGCAACCGGTGTTTCGTCACGCGGCGATAGAATCTGGCGGCCAGATCGTGCCTGCGCCACCGGCAACCGAACCTGCTAATACCGAGTGGCGCATTTACGCGCGCTCTGCTTCCGACGACAAAGCCGGCGTGATGGCGATACTGAACGCCTTCGCCGCACTCAAAGCAACAGGCATCGCACTCACTTCCAACATAAAATTCTTCTTCGAAGGCGAAGAAGAAGCCGGCTCACCGCACCTCGCCGAGCTCATCAAGGCCCATCGTGAATTACTCGAAGCCGATGCGTGGATCATCTGTGATGGACCAGTGCACCAGTCAGGCAAGAAGCAGGTCGTGTTTGGCGCGCGCGGAGATGTGAATGTGGACCTCACGGTTTACGCGGCGAAGCGCCCGCTGCACAGCGGTCACTACGGAAACTGGTCGCCAAATCCCGCGATGATGCTCGCGCGTTTGCTCTCGTCGATGAAAGACGCCGACGGACGCGTGGTAGTCGATGGTTGGTATTCAGACGTCGAGCCATTGGGCGAACGAGAACGCCGCGCGATCGCCGAGGCGCCGCAGTACGACGAAGAACTCAAGAAGCGGTTGGGTTTGAGTCGCACCGAAGGCGGCGGCAAATCGTTGATGGAGTTGATCAACGTTCCCTCGCTGAACATCAACGGTTTTGGAAGCGGCGACGTCGGCGAGTTGGCGCGCAACGTAATCCCAACCACGGCGACCGCAGTGTTGGATCTGCGGCTCGTAAAAGGAAACGATCACCAACGGCAGGTCGAGCGCTTGATTGCGCACGTTCGCAAACAGGGTTACTTCGTCACAGATAAAGATCCGACAGACGCGGAACGTGCTCAACATCCGCTGATCGCGCGCATCAATGTCAGGCCGGGTGGTTACAACGCCGAACGCACGAGCATGGACCTGCCCGTCTCACTCGCCGTAATCGAAGCAGTGCAATCAACCACACGCGACAAGATCGTGTTGCTGCCGACCTCGGGTGGCAGCCTGCCGCTTTCGATCATCACCGAGAATCTCAAAACCGTAACGATCTCGGTTCCGATTGCAAACTACGACAACAATCAACACGCGGAGAACGAAAACGTTCGCTTGCAGAACCTGTGGGACGGCATCGAGACGTTCGCGGCGTTGATGACTATGAGCCGCAAAGAGGCCCAAGGAACACAAAGATGAACGAACTGTTTGTACCACTTCTACTCGGCACGAATCGGAAACTCAGGAAGAGTGTGTTCGCCGCTCACTGGCTACTCGGCGAGATGAAGAAGCGTCCCGAGATTGAGACGCGCCTCTTCGACACTGCGGAGTTTACCTTGCCTCACGACGATTACGGCCAGGAGATAAAAGATCGTTTTCCGGAATGGAGAGAAGCGATCGTGCGGGCGGATGGATTGGTAATCGTCACACCTGAGTACAACCACGGCTATCCGGGAACGTTGAAGGCGGTGTTGGATCTATTGCTCAGAGAATACATCCACAAGGCCGTGGCCTTTGTTGGTGTCTCGGCCGGACCATGGGGCGGCACGCGCGTGATCGAAGCGATGGTTCCGATGGTGCGCGAACTGGGCCTCGCGGTTACGTTTACTGATATGAACTTTCCGATGGTACAGAGCGTCTTCGATGAGCAGGGCAATCTGCTCGATCCGCTGTTTGAGAAACGCGCGGCGGCGTTTCTCGATGAACTGATCTGGATGAGCCGCGTGCTTAGGTGGGGACGCGCAAACGTCCCCTCCAAGTATCACACCTGAATACTTCTATTAAAACGTGCAGTTATAAGCCTTCATCTGGGTGCGCGCCGTCTCCTGGTGATTCTTGCACGCGGTGACCAGAGCGGCTTTTGTTTGCGGGTCAGCAGCCAGCTTCTTCCACTCGGTGCGCCAGGTGGTCATTATGGTTTGGAATTGCGCACGTTGTGCTTCGGGTACCTTGGTTGAAACGCAGCTTTCGTAAGCGTTCAGGAAGCTGTCGCACTCGGGGACGCCGATTTGCTCGCCACTCGCGGTTGTATTAGCCGCAGTACTGGAGCTGGAACTGTTAGTCGGCGCACCATTCTTATTCGTCGGACCACCACACGCCAGGATCAAAAGACCAATTACGAGACAGAATACCAGGAGAAGAGATCTCGACATTTTTATTCTCCCTGATCCAAAATGGCAGAGCCTGAGGATAATACACCAAAACACAATCCCTCTCCCTAACGCTCGTTAAAGGAGACTACCCGAATGCGCTACAGAGTGATTCTCGCCCTCTTACTGTCGTTTTGTACTTTTCTGCCGGTCGCGCCGGTCGTGGCCCAGAACAAGCCGGCCGCCGATCAGGACGACGTCGTCAAAATTACAACCAACCTGGTCCAAATCGATGCAGTTGTCACTAAAGACGGTAAACCTGTACGCGATCTGAAGGCTGAGGATTTCGAGATCTACGAAGACGGCCGTAAGCAAACGATCACCAGCTTCGCTTACATTTCCAACATTGCCAATGTTCCTACTTCCGGTGCCTCTGCGGCGCCGGATAAAGTCGTAACCGGCATTCCGCCCGAACCGATCCAGCGCGACGCCGCGCGGCGCACGATCGCGATCGTAGTGGACGACCTCGGTCTATCGTGGGAAAGCATGACCCAGTTACGCCGCCAGGTACGAAAGTTCATCGACGATGAGATAGAGCCAAACGACCTTGTGGCAATTATTCGCACCGGCGGTGAGATGGGAACACTGCAACAGTTCACGAATGACAAACGGCTGCTGAACCGCGCGGTGGACCAGCTTCACTGGAACGGTTGTAGCCGCGTCGGATTAAGTGTCTTGCCGCGCGCGGGCGAGCTGGCTAACGTCGGTTGCGGCTTCGATACCCTGCCACAAACGTTCAAAGCACTGGAATTCATCCTCGATTCGATGGTCCGGCTTCCCGGTCGCAAGTCGATGATCCTTCTGACTGACAGTTTGCCACGAGGCAGCGCGGCGGAGAGGCCCGAGAGTGTAGATGCGGTGACCGTCGGTACCGCCGTCACAAATTACGGCGACCGTTTGCGGAGAATCACCGAAAGAGCGATTCGGGCTTCGGTGGTGATCTATTCGGTCGATACTCAGAGTCTGCAATACACCGGCATCACGGCCGCTGATTCAGTCAGCAGTCAGATTCCTGAACGCGAGCCAGCGCTTAACAGGCTGCTGTCAGTACGGTTTTTCATGCTGCAACAGCGGCGGGAAGGCAGTTTACTGATCGCCGAACAAACCGGTGGTTTTCAAGTAACTAACTCGAACGACTTTCAACTCGATCGCATCCACGAAGATCAGAGCGGATATTACCTGCTCGGCTACCGGCCCACTCAGGAAACTTTCAACCGTCAATTCCATCACATCAAAGCAAAAGTAAAACGAACGGGAATGACGCTGCGCACGCGCTACGGTTTCTATGGCGTCAGCGAAGAAGAGGCGAAGCGCGCGCAACTTTCCGGAAGAGACGAAACAAACCTCGCCTTGACCTCGCCGTTTGGCGCCCAGGATCTCGAATTCGATCTAAATTCCTTCTTCGCCAACGGCAAGACTGAAGGTTCGATCGTTCGCTCTTTCATTTATCTGAATGCTGAAAATCTCACCTTTTCGTCCGTCAACGACCGGCACGATACATCGCTCGAGATTCACGGCGTGATCTTCGGCGACAACGGCGCGATCGTTGAACAAGTCAAACATGCCGCTGTGCTGAGTTTACGCCAGAGCGAGTATGAACAGGCGATGCGCGAAGGTTTGCGGCTTAGGTTCGACATGCCCGCCAAAAAGCCCGGTGCGTATCAGGTGCGTCTCGCAGTGCGCGACCGCACGTCGTCGAAGATCGGTTCGGCAGGACAATTCGTGGCCGTTCCCGATCTAAATGCGAAGCGAACGGCGCTGTCAGGCGTTGTTCTGCTCCCCGGTGTCGAAGGACCGATGCCGATTACAGCAATGGCGAATCCGCCGGCACGGCGTTTTCCAGCCAACTCGGATCTCCAATTTGCTTTCGTCGTTTACAACGCTGCAATCGATACAGCAACGCGTTTGCCAAACCTGACGATGCAGACCCGGCTCTTTCGCGACGGGAAGAATGTTAAAGACGCGCAGACCGCGCTTGACCTCAAGAACCAAGCGGACCTGTCACGCCTGTTTATCAACGGCGCGGTTCGATTGAATTCAGACCTGGAGCCAGGCAACTACTATCTTCAGGTCGTGATTACCGACAAAGCAGCCAGAGACAAGCAACCCCCGATCACGCAATGGGTAGACTTCGAGATCGTGAAGTGATTACCAATTAACGGGAGACGAAAATGAGAAAATCGATCAGTGTGTTAACGTTGCTCTTCTTTTGTTCAGTCACTGCCTGCGCGCAGCACATGAACGGAAACCATCACGGCGCATCGCCTGCGGAAACAGCGGAAACGCAGGATTGGGCCAAGCAGCGGCTGGCAAAATCTTCACGCCATCAGGAGTGGGTGAAAGTAAAGAATGGCGATCGTGAAGTGAGCAGTTTTGTGGTCTATCCCGAGGTGAAAAACAAAGCGACCGCCGTGGTCGTGATTCACGAGATCTTCGGCATGAGCGACTGGATTCAGAGTCTCACCGATCAACTTGCCGAAGCGGGTTACGTCGCAATCGCGCCCGATCTTCTTTCAGGAACGGGACCGAACGGGGGCGGCACGAGCTCACTCGATCGCAACGCGATCGGGCAGAAGATTCGCGACCTGCCACCCGACCAGATTACAGGCGACCTGAATGCGGTCGTCGATTACGTTTCGAAACTGCCGGCATCGAATGGCAAAGTGGTCGTAGCCGGGTATTGCTGGGGCGGTTCACAGACCTTCCGTTTCGCGACAAACAATCCGAATGTCAAAGCAGCGTTTGTGTTCTACGGTTCAGCGCCGGCAACGATCCCTGACAATGCGGTCGACAAAGATGCACTGGCCCGAATCAAAGCCCCCGTTTACGGCTTTTATGCCGGCAACGACGCGCGCATCAACGCGACGCTGCCGGCGACAACGCAAGCGATGACCGAATTCAAGAAGACGTTTGATCCGGTCACGTACGAAGGTTCCGGACACGGTTTCATGCGTTCCGGCGAGGCGCCGGAACCGGTTGCGCCAACGCCGAAGGGAGACCAGGCCGCGGATGCCAAAGCCACCGAGGATTATCAGAAAGCTGTAACTATGTGGAAGGCCAACAGGAAGGCACGCGACGAAGCCTGGGTTCGCTGGAAGAAGCTATTAGCTGCGGTCTAAGTCCGTGGTTTCCGTGTTCGTCTGTGGCCCATAAAACTCTAACACCTGCTGCGCGGCCGCGATCACTTTCTCCCGCAGCGATCGCGGCTCGAGCACTTCCAGGTTTGAACCAAAGCCGAGCGCGTACTCACACGCCATTTCCTCCACATCGAAACGCACCGAAACCCGCAACCACCCATCTGCGTCCGTTTCCGTCGCATCATCAACACGCGCAAACCTGCCGGCAAAACGCAGTCGAGGAAATACTTCCGGCGCCACGCGAAACTTCGCTACGTAGTTGGGCAACGCCGACTTAAAAGCCGTCGTCGACTGGCGCCAAAACGCAGCGAGATCAAAACCTGCGGGAACCACGCACGGCTGGTCCATCACCGCCGCCTGCGCAATACGAGAGATGCGATAACTGCGAATGTCGCCACCGATACCCGCCACGAGATACCACGCACTTCCCTTCGCCACCAACCCCAGCGGATCGACCTCGCGCTCGACTTCCTCACAACCTGGACCACGTTGATACGTGAACCGTAGTTTGCGTTCAGACCAGATCGCCTCCTGCAAGACCGGCAACAACGGCACGGCTTCTTCCTGTCGCGACCAGCCGCCGGTGTCGATGTGAATGCGGCGGCGCGCCTGTTCGGCGCCCTGGCGATACATCGCCGGCAACGCGGCGAGAAGTTTCAGCAGTGCGCCTTCGGAGGCTTTCTTAAGCCGCAGGTCGGCGAGCAGTTTTGGCGGCTGAGTTACAAAGAGCGATTGAATTTCGGCTTCATTCAGACCAGTGAGGTTCGTGCGGTACTCGCCGAGCAAAGACCAACCGCCGCTGCTGCCGCGCTCTGCAACAACGGGAATACCGGAGATGCTGAGCGCTTCCATATCTCGATGGATCGTGCGCTCCGAGACTTCCAACCGTTCGGCCAGGATGCGCGAGGTCAGTTGGCCGTGCGTCTGAAGCAACAGGACTATCGATAACAGCCGGTCGGCTCGCATCGGACGCAATTCTATTCCAAAAACATGACAAGCGTTGTCATATATCGCACGATAAAGTGTCGCCACTTTAACGCGGAGGTGACTCAACAATGCGAAAAGTAATCTTCGGCGGGGCAAATACACTCGACAACTACATCGCGGGAAAGAACGACTCCATTGACTGGATTCGGCACAACAAAGAAGTCAACGAGATCATGAAGACCTACTGGCAGACGATCGACACTGTCATTTTGGGGCGCAGGACCTGGGAGATCGCGATGAAAGGCGGCTCCGGCGGCGGCTCCGGCGGTGTAAAGAGTTATGTTTGCTCGCGCACGCTTAAGAAAATTCCCGGCAAGAAAGTCGAGCTCGCGCCCGACGCGGTGAACCTGGTGAAGCGGCTCAAGTCGGAAGAAGGCAAAGACATCATCGTGATGGGCGGAAGCCTGATTGGCAAAGCGCTGTTTGAGGCCGGACTGGTTGATGAGTTCGGCGTCAACATTCACCCGGTCCTGCTTGGTTCAGGCATACCGCTGTTCTGCGAGATGGAACGACGGATCGAACTCGAGTTGCTCGAGTGCAGGCAGTTAAAAACCGGCTGCGTGTTTCTGAACTACCGTGTGCTTCCGTGAAGTGGCCTATTTAGCCAGCACTTCGCGGAAGAATTCGACGGCCCGCGGATCGCCCGATTCGCCCAACGAACGAATCGCCTGCTTGCGTACCAATTGATTCGGATGCGAGCGCGCGATCTTGATTAGCAGCGGCACTGACTCATCGGAGCGTCGCTCGCTAATCGCCCGCACGGCTTGAACTTGAACTTCCGCATTTGCATCGGTGCTCTGTGCGGTCGCACTAAGAAAATCAAAACTGCGTTTGCTGACGCGTTCGCCCAGCATACGAATCGCATGCTTCTTAATGTCAATCGGTTCGTTGCCCCGCGCGATCTCAAACAACTTGTCTTCAACGCGCGGGCTCTTGAGCTCCGAAAGTGTTTGCAACGCAGCGCGCCGCACTTCCGGCGCCTGTTCGGTATCAAACAGTCGCAGCAGATCGTCAACTGCGGCTTCGCCGCGCTCGCCAAGCACGCGCACCGCTTGCTTCCGCAAATCGGCGTTTGTGTCAGTGCGGGCGATCTCCAGTAAACGGGCCTGCGCTTTTGCACTCTTCGTTTCGGCGAGTGAACGCAACGCCGCTTTCTTGACTTCGACGTTCGCGTCGCTCGCGTAGATCTTCATCAATTCGTCCGCGGCATCTTCGCGTTGGAAGTGACCGAGTTGGCGTGCCGCCGTCCGTCGTGATTCCCAATCGGCATCGCTCTTCGCAACGCCGAGCAGAAACGTAAATGCCGGCTGCTGTTCGTCACTGTTTCCCGCTGCCGAGATCACGCTGCGACGAATCTCCGGATCTTTCACGTCCTGGTAAAGACTCTGAATCGTCGCCATGGTGCCGCGGTCGTGACTCTCGCCGATCGCGTGTGCCGCCGAGCGCCGGAGTTTGCGATCTTCGGCGTCATTGCGCACGAGCGAAGCGAGAAACTGCTGCTCGCCGCCGGTCTGGCCCAACCAGTAAACAGCGGAAGAACGGATGCGCTGGTTCGGCGAATTGATGACGAAGTTTTTCAGCATGCCGCCGACACGCGAGTCGTCGTGCAACGCAATGCCGAGCACGGCGCGTTCGCTCAACGTGTCGAGCGGCGCCGCAGCAGCGATGGCCTTCAGGTAATTAAGACTTTCTTCGTTGTTGGCGCGGCCGAGCCAGTAAACCGGATAACCGCTGTACTCGCGTTTCCGTTCGAGGTTGTAGATCTCCATGCGCGTGATCTGATTCGCCGCGGGGTCTCGCAACAGGAAGATCGCGAGACTCCGTGTTTCCACTGTCATGCCGCTGGCGTCAGTGCCCACGAACACCGTCGTGTCGCCGATGGTGTTCATGTTGCCGTGAAACTCACGAATCGCGGGATCGATCGCAACGCCCGGACGAACGTCAAACGTGTACGCCGACCAGTAAGGCGTTTGACGCGTTCGTCCTTGAGTGTGCGCGTTGTCAAGCTTCGTCATCAGGTCGGCGCCGTCGACGGCGGTAAAGCTCTGCACGGTGGTCGCGGTGGATTGAGTTTTAAGTTCATCTCCGGCGTTAGTTTTAGGTTCATCCCCCGCGTGAGCCTTAAGCTCATTTCCCCCGCACGCCGCGACCGCAAGCACCAAAGACAAAACCACTGGGAGCCTCATGATCTGCCTCCGATCTATTTCAACAGGTCTTCAAGAAACTTCAGCGCTTCGGGATCCTTGCTTTCGCCGAGATACCGCACCGCCACTTTGCGCATTTCCACCGAAGAATCGTTGCGCGCAATCGCCATTAGCTTTCGTACCGCGACCTTGTGCTTCGAGTCGCCAAAGGCGCGGATCAGCGCCATTTTGACTTGCAGGTTCTGCTCGCCGTCGTACATGGCGGCGAGTTGGGTTACGGTCTGTTCGTCGTCTTTGTCGCCCAACTGCCGGATCGCAAAACCACGCAACTCGATCGGATCACTTCCGCGCGCGATGTCCAGCAGCTTGGCTTGCGCCCGCGGATCGTTGATGTCGGCGAACGCGCGCAACAAGCCCTGCTTGATCCGAAGATCCGTTTCACCGGTGTAAAGTTGCAACAATTCTTCGAGCTTAATATTTTTGTCATCGCTCAAACGACGAATCGCTTCAATGCGTAGCTCGGGCGTCTCACCTTGCCGCGCGATCTCCCAAATCTTTGCTCGCGCACGTGGATCTTCGCGTTCTGACAACGCTCGCAGCACCTGGAACCGGATCTCTTTGGTTTTGTCAGCATCGTAAATACGGATTAGTTCGTCGAGCGAGGCTGCATCGTTCAGCTCGCCCATGTAACGAATTGCAACCTGCCGGAGTTGTAAGTCGTCGCCGCCGCGCGCGATCTCGACTACTTTCGCGCTGCCGCGTGGCGTCCGACTCTCAACCAACGCACGCAGTATCTGGGCCCTGACTTCTCTGGTCCGATCAGCGTCGTAGAGTTTGATCAACTCGTCGGTAACCTGCTCGTTGTTTTGGTCCCCCAGGCGTTTGATAGCGGTCAGACGCAGTTTGAGGTCCGGGTTCGTGCGCGCGATATCGAGCAGAATGGGCACTGCGCGAGCGCCGCCGTGCGCGCCGAGCAGCGAAACAGCCGCCGCCTGAAAGCCCTGACACGGGTTGGGATTCGCTTTCAGCGATTCGGTAACGATGCTGATCGCGCGTTCTTCGTCAGCCTGGAACAGGCTCTGTAGCGCAAGAATTTTGATCTCGCAGTTGTCGCGCGCCAATGCCTGGTCCACGTCGGCTTTGCGTCCTAACGTGACCAGCAAAGCTTGAGCATCCTGGCGCCAGGTCGAGTTTGGATAGCGATTAATAAGCCGCAACAGCGCAGCCGCGGCGTCGTCGGTTCGGCCTTGTTTCTGAAGGGCGTAGCCGTACCAGTAGAGGGCGGCGTCGAGATCTTTGTCCTTGGGATAGCCTTTGATGAACTCGTTGAATTTCTCCGCAGCCCTTTGCCAGTTCTGCGCTTCGATTAGTTCGCGGCCTTCGCGAAAGATCTGCATCGACGCGGTATTGCCTTTGGTCGCCTGCATGAATTTTTCGAGCTTTGCGAGATCCTGACCGTACGCGACACTCACAAAGATCAACAGGGCGAATACGATTGTGATGTAGGGGCGAATAGTAACTACATGTTTCATGATGTGGTTTCCTTAATTCAATAAATGCTTGTTCGGGTTCACCGCACAGGCACAGAGAACCGAGAGCGAGCGCAGGCGATCGAGCGGTGATCAAAAACGCACATGGCCTCTCCATTCCCTGTGCCTCTGAGGTCAACCATATTTAGAGTTCAAGCTTTAGCTTGTGCTTCAGAGCGCAGCCTAAACGCTGAACTCAGAACCTAATCAAGTGCACGAGCGAGTGCAGTGGAATTGACCTGCAAGAGCGCTACGATGTTTTTGCGTTCGACCCGTTCGCGAATCACGCGGACGGTGTCGTTATCCGGTTTGTCCGGAAGGTTTGCGATGTCTAACAGAATCGGTTCGAGACTATCGAGCAACGAGGCGATCTGAACGTCGCCGGAAGCGTCGGCTTCACGCCGGAGCATCATGTTTTGATAGATCAGTTGCTTGGCACGTTTGCGTTCGTAACGAACTTCGGCGGCGGCGTCCGGATCGTCGAGCCGGACGTTTCTGAACGCGCGCAGCAACGTTTCAGCTCGTTCGAAATGCAGCGCCGTCATGGTTTGAGCATCAGCGGAACGCGTGCGTTCCGGCGCAACCGGCTGCACATCTTCCGGAATCGTGGCGAACTGTTCGCCGGGTTTGGGCTCGCGAACCCGACGTGGTGTTGGTGTCGGCTGACGTTTTGGAGTTTCCGGCTTTTGCTGCGGCTCAGGTTCGGGCGAGGGTTTCGCTTGTGAACTTGGCTCGACCGTTGGTGAAGGCACAGGAGGGGGCGATAGACGTGCCACTTCCGTAGGAGGACGCTGATAAAAATTCAATCCAATAATCAGCGTCACGATCGCAATAGATGCAAGCGCCACTGCGCCATAACCCCAATTCCAACCCCAACGCACTCCCGCACCGGACGCCGCTGGTTTAGTGCGTCCCCCCGACAAGATTTTCTCCAGCGCCCGATTCTGAACCCTGCCCGGCAACGACGCTGCGAAGCTGCTGATCTGGTTGCGCAAGTTAAGAAAATCAGCACGTGCTTCTTCACACTGCGCACAACTCAACAAGTGACGTTCGACCTCGCGCGCCTCGGCCGGCGAGAGTTCGCCATCAATCAACGAGGAAATCTTTTCTGTAAAACTACAATTCATATTCTGAGTCTTCGTTCTGAGTTTCACCCTCAATTTCAACTTACGCCGGCACCAGCCACTTTTACGCGTCTGCTCCAACGTTCGCGCAATGCCGCCCGCGCGCGAAATATGTCAACCTTCACCTTGCTCTCCGAAATGTTCAGGACTTGCCCAATCTCGCGATAACTCAACTGCTCCTGTTCTCTCAACAACAACGCAGTGCGCTGATCTTCCGGCAAGGTCTGCAACATCTCGAGCACCAGCTCTTTGCGTTCCCGCGTCTCATACTCTTGTTCGGGATTGCGTGCCGCTGGTCTCATCGCCTCCACCACTCGATCAAATAACCGGTAGCGCGTGTGCGTCTTGCGAAACTCGTTGATGGCCAGATTTCGCGCCACGCGATAGAGCCAGAAGCGAGCCTCACCCGGCGGCAAGGTGTCCCATGCCGTGCGATGAAGTTGCAGGAAGCTCTCCTGTGCCAAGTCCTGCGCCAGTGGCGCGCGGCCTCCCAATAAACACTCCAGAAAGCGGCATAGGCTAGGGTAAAAATCCTGAAACAGCATGGTGAACTCGTCATCTTGGCTCGCCATAAGCTGCGCTACGTCTCCTAAAACACGCGGGTTCGGGAAAAGTTACAGGTTTTTGGAAGATTTCTGAGCGGCCGCGCCAGCGGGGGTTAGATGTTGTTGAGGATCTTCAACGCGGTCGTGGAAAAAATCCCGTCTTTTTCTTCTTCACCAATATCGAGATTCTCAATGGAAGAGACGGCCCGGTCGATTGATCCGAGCAGGTGCGGGTAGTCGCTGCCCATCACCATATGGTCCGCGCCGACCATGTTTCGCACCATCATCAACGTATGCGGGCTGAACGAAACGGTGTCGTAGTACAACCGCTTCAAATAGAAGCTCGGCAGTTGATCGATCTTCGCGCGGCACTCGGGAAAGTCGCGATAACCGTTGTCCATGCGCTCCATCAGGTAAGGCACCGCGCCGCCGAGATGGCCGATGATCCAGCGAATGTCGGGAAACTCGGCAAACATGCCGTCGTAGCACATGCGCGCCACCGCGAGGCTCGTGTCGAATGGAAAACCGATGATTGGTCCTAGCACGTACTCGCGAAACGAGTCCGAGTTTGCCGGAATCATCGGATGCAGAAAGATGCACAACCTCATCCGGTTTGCTTCGGCGAAGAACGGGCGATACACGGGTGACGTGAGCGGTTTGCCGGCGATGTTGCTGAGGAGAATGACGCCGTTGAGTTTTAGTTCGTCGAGCGCGCGATGAAGCTCCGTGAGTGCGGCGTCGGGCGCGTCCATCGGGATGCTCGCGAAACCTTTGAAACGCCCTCGGTGCCTCGTGATCAGTTCGGCATAGGAGTCGTTGATCATGCGCGCGACTTGCGGCTGGTGCTTCGCGTCGGCGAAGAAGACGTTTGGCGTGGAGAGTGAAATGACCTCGCAGTCGACGCGCGTGCGATCCATGTCTTCGAGACGTTTGGAAACGTCGGTCATTGCGGGCGTCACGCCGAAGAAGCGCGCGCCGCGATAAGTGATGATCGTTTGTCCGCTGGGGCTCGCATCAAAAGAAAACTCCGACGGCAGATCGCGAATCGTTTGAAAGAACTCCCGAGTGTAAAAGTGTGTATGAAGATCGAATTTAGCCACGGATTAATACCTTCGAGAAGCTTTGTCCGAAAAAGTATGGGTGCCACAAGAGGCACAAGAAGCACAAATGGTTATGCGAACACATTTTGTGCCTTTTGTGCTTCTTTGTGGCTATGAACCGGACTTTGGGGCTTCGCCCTGTTCCTCAAAGACTAAGTTCGTATTCCTGTTCGGTGCGCGTCGCACCCCAGATTTCGTGTGTTTCTTCGCGAGTAATTTTGAATCCTGCTTGTCTATAAAGACGCGCTGCGGCTTTCAACTCACTGACTGTCCAGAGAGTTACTTTCTTAAACCCGCGTTCGCGGCAGAATGCGATGGCGCTGTCGATGAGTTGATGACCGAGACCGCGGCCGCGTGCGTCGGGGTGAACCAGAAACCACCTGAGTTGGGCGCTTTCATCAGACAGTCCGTTGATCACAATAGAGCCAACGATCTTTCCCTCGAGTTCGGCAACGGCGAAATGATCTTTGCTCGAATCGTAGGTCTTGGCAAACTCGCCCATCCTGATCGCAACGTCGCCTTCGAACGAGCGATCGAGATCATACTCCCGCGCGTAGAGCACGCCGTGCAGGTAGATGATGTAGCCGATGTCGCCGGGCTCGAGACCCGTGCGAATTCTCGTTTGCGCGGTCATTTCACTTCTCGCGGAGGTATTGGCTCAGGCTTTCCGCCTGAACAAACGCACCTCTGAATGTGTAAACGTCGTCGAGCTTCTTGTTTTTTGCCTTTGAACGGCAATCTAATCGTAACATTCTTGAAGCGAGCGCGGATGTTATAGTGTCGATTAGCTAAGTATTTCGTCTTTTCTCCCGGTTCAATAAGCAGCGGCGGCGGCTCCCCGGCGGCTCCGATCCCACCTAATCGTAATTAACGGGTAACAGGAAAAGAATGGAAGGAAGGGCAGCAGCAGTGACTACTCAAGCAGTTGCGAGCAGAGACGAACGCGGCCAGCCTACGCTCGTTAATGGCCACCGGACCAACATCAATAAGGACAATTGGCTTGGTTTCGTGGGTGATGTGGTGAATTTCACCGGTGAAGTGTGTTTCAAATCGATGCTGCGGATCGACGGGCACTTTTCCGGCAACGTCACTTCAGCAGACGGCACCCTCATCGTCAGCACTGGCGCCGAGGTGACAAAAGCGGTCATTAAAGTCGCGGTCGCAAAGATCAACGGCACCGTAGAAGGCGACATCCTCGCGAGCAAACAACTGGTCCTCGGCCGCACCGCGAACGTCCGCGGCCATCTCGCCGCCCCCGCCCTGGTGGTCGAAGAAGGCGCCCAACTCAACGGCAGCTGCCGGCGGATTGAGGCAAAAGCTGCGGACTTAATACCCAACGGAAGGTAAGTAACAACCGCGCGGTTCATGATACTCGCCCATCGACATCAACGTCATTGGCTTGACTACCTTCATTCCCTGTTTCAATAACCAACGGAAAAGCGCTGTTTGGCGCGTCGGGAGTATGAACGAGAGTTGTTCGCATTGATTGCCGGCGCCGATGACGAGTGCGTGCATGTCCGTTTCGGTTTCGGCGACCGCGTGGTTCATGGCCCAAAATTGCGGGGCGGAGATGTAGGCGGTGACAGCTCCGGGCCGCATTGCACGTATCTGGATAACCATTATTTCCACCTTCGTCCGTGCTTGAGCACGATATCCACACTCTGCAAGAGATCAATGTGACGCAAGACATCGCCACGCACAGCAATAATATCCGCGTACTTTCCTTCGCTCACGGTTCCCACCTGATCCGAAACCTTCATCGCTACCGACGGCCAATATGTTGCGGCACGAATGGCGACCTGGGGGTCGATGCCGAAGGTGTTGACCCAGGCGTCGAGTTCGCGCCAGGTGGTTTGGCTGTGGAAGTTCATCGGGATGCCACTGTCCGTGCCGATCAGGAGCACGACGCCCGACTCGGAGAGTTGCTGGATCTTGCGAGCCAGTGTGGGACGGCGCAAAGGCGTGATCTGGTAATAGGAAAGACGGTCAGGATTCTTCAAAGACGCTTTGATGTCGTCAACTATCGACTGCGGCAGGCCAACCTGCCACGACGGATCGTCAAGCTGCTCCGGATTGTCGCGAACGTACTCGTAATTCAAAAGACCCTGCACCGTCGGCGTCCAAAACAACGGTCCAAGACTCATCTTCGCTGTGCGCTCGCGAATCATCGCGATCAGTTCCGCCGGATATTCGGGCGCCGTTGCGAGTCCGGTGTGTTCGAAACAGTCAACCCCGACCAGCAACCCGCGGCGAATCTCTTCCGGACGATGCGAGTGCGCCACGACAGGCAGCTTCCGTTTGTGCGCTTCATCGA
>Ga0187894_10001572_pt1 | contig 29036 bp, 34 predicted proteins | sample GBC1701081metaG_FD_136650 | JGI IMG/M metagenome (GOLD analysis project Ga0187894, IMG submission 136650) | White microbial mat communities from a lava cave in the Kipuka Kanohina Cave System on the Island of Hawaii, USA - GBC170108-1 metaG ...
CGCCGTTCCAGGGCCTGGCGGCGGACGGGGCGAAGGCGGCATTGTGGTATCTCGTGCGGGCTGGATACCAGGTGGTCGCGTTCGTACACGACGAGATCCTGGTCGAGGTGCCGGAGACGCCGGCGGAGCGGTACGCGGCAGAGGTGAAGCGGATCATGTGTGACGCGATGGACCGGGTGTGCGGCGGTCTGGTGCCCATCGACGCGGAATTCGTAATCGCCGACAGCTGGAGCAAACCATGAGCGTGCAGCGGCGGATCAAGCAGCAGGGGCCCGTCGAGCCGGCGGTGCTGTTCTACCTCGAACAGCGGGGGAACACTGTCGCTCTCAAGATGAGCGTCGGTGACGGGCTCGACAACACGGTCCTGGTTATCGGGGAAGACGGTCGGCTGCGACGGTCCGACGGCGTCCATCGAACGAAGTATCATGGTGCGGTGGCGTTGGACGAGTAGAAAGGAGCGATCATGGCCAAGTTCGTGGTTCGGGGTGAGACGCCGAAAACGCCGGTCGTTGAACTGTGGTTGGAGACAAATCCCAGCGACGGCACGGTCGAGCTGAAGGCTCAGCGACAAGGCGACGAATTCGAGTGGATTGTCGCCGACCTTACGGCGGACGGCTACCTTCGGCGGGCGGACGGCATCGCGGAGGAGTTGTCGGAGATGTTCCGCTTGGACGCGAAGGGTCGGATCCGGGAGACGGAATCATGAGCGAGATGCGGACGACGGCGGGCCGCAAGGACGACGAGGGCAAGGCTCGCTTCGACCTGATTCCGGTCTATCCGCTGTTCGAGCTGGCCCGGCTCTACACGCGGGGGGCGGTGAAGTATCTGGCTCGCAATTGGGAGAACGGGCTAGCGTGGGGCCGCGTCTTCGCCGCCATGATGCGGCACGCGTGGGCCTGGTGGGGCGGCGAGGAGTACGATCCCGAGGACGGTCAGCACCACCTCGACTCGGTCGCGTGGTGTGCGTTCACGCTGCGGGAGTACACGCGGACGCATCCGGAGCTGGACGACCGTCCGACGACGCTCCGCAGCTTCCGCGAGATCGCCCGCAAGCTGGACGAAGCGGACCAGGAGGCGAATCATGCGTAAGGTTGTGTACGTCGCCGGCAAGATGACCGACTCGACCGAGGAGAGGGTCGAGCGGAACGTACTGGAAGCGAAGGCGGTGAGCTGTGGCGGCTCGGATTCGCGGTGATCTGCCCGCACACGAACACTGATCGCATGGGCGGCGTCGTGTCCTACGAGGATTTTCTCGACGGCGACCCGGCAATCATCGACCGCTGCGACGCGGTCGTGCTGTTGCCGAATTGGCTAGACAGCAAAGGGGCGACGCGAGAGCGGGCCTACGCGTTGAATCGCGGGATTCCGGTCTTCGAGTGGCCGCAGCAACGCGATTACCTCGCGGAGTTCAGTCGGCCGCTTGATCAACGACCCCGCGAAATGGTATGAGGGAGGAAGACGCATCATGAGCGAGCCTATCGCCGGCGGCTGCGTAACGATCCGTCCGGCACCTCTGACGGTCTCCGCCGGCGACGAGATCGGCATCACGCTGCTGTCGGACCTGCACGTCGGAGCGGCCAACGTCGATTACCGGCAGATCCTCGCGGAGCTGGAGTCGGCTCGTGTCCGAAACGACCGCATCCTGATCAACGGCGACGTGATCGACGCGATTCTGCCGTCCGATAAGCGGCGGTACTCGGTCACAGCGATCCATCCGCGTCTGCGTGATCGGCCCGACCTCCTCGACGCCGAGATCGAATGGGCGGTGTCGCTGCTCGCCCCCTACGCCGACCGGATCGACATGATCGGCAGCGGCAACCACGAGACGGCCGTTGAGCATCATCACGCCTCGGACCCGATTCGCCGCATCGTGGACACTCTGCACAGCGTGGACGGCTGCCGCGTGCGGGCGGGCGGTGTGACGGGTTTCGTTCGTTACCGTTTTCGCGGTTCCAAACGCCGCTCATACCGTCCGCTCACGATCTTCTACCACCACGGCAGCGGTCGGGGCTCGACGCTCGGAACGACGCTGCGGGCCTTGGTCGGCAAGAGCTGGGTCGATGCTGACGTGATCTGGGAAGGACACCGCCATACACAGCTCTCGGCCGCACGGCACGTCGTTCGATGTGCGGCGGACGGGGAAGAGCCGGTCGTACACAACCAGCGTCTCGTTGCGACCGGGTCGTACCTGTGGGCGTACTCGGGTCAGTCGGCTGACGACTTTTGGCGTCGCGGGCGGCAGTCGAACTACGCCGCCGACAACGGATTGCCGCCGCATTCGCTCGGCGGGGCTCGACTGACGCTGGAGTTCGGCGAGAGCGACTACGTCCTCCGAGTCACGCAATGATGGACCTCTTTGAGGAAGAGGGAGGCAAGGAAGAAGAGAAGTGCTGTTGCTCCTGCAAGCAGTATTTACCGAGAACGGCCTTCTACCGAAACGCCAGTAGGCCGGACGGCCGTAGTGACCAGTGTATTGCGTGCCAGAAGGCTTACAAGAGACGGAACCGCGACCGGCGGCGTGCCGCGGATTACAAATGGGAGCGATCAGGTAAAGGGAGGTGGCAAGCCCTCAAACAGCGGGCCGCAGAAAAAGGCTGGCCTGTCGGTCTCACGCGAGAGGAGTTTTTCGAGCTGTACACCAAGCCATGTCACTACTGCACGTCGTTGGATCTGAGCGGGACGGGTTATCGGCTGGATCGCAAGAACAACGAGCCTTTCTACGAGCGGTGGAATGTTGTTCCCTGCTGCACCCGCTGTAACACGGCTTTCGGAAAGTTGGCGACGTATGAAGAGAAGCTCATAATCGGTGAGACTTTCAGGCAAATAGACCACATGAGAAAAGTCGCCGCAGAAGCCGCCCTGGTCGCTCTTGGGCCGCATATACCCGATCCCATTCTTTCTGCTTGATCGCCCATGGCTGTCTCGAAAACCTCTTCTGTGCGTCTGAAAGCTGCGGATCGCAAGCAGCTCGCCCTGCGACTCCGCCGTGATGGCCACTCATTCGCCGGCATCGGCCAGCAGCTCGGTTGCTCTGCTCAGCGGGCCCATCAGATCGTCACGCAGGGCCTGGCCGCGATCAACCGCGAGAACGCCGAACTGGCTGCCGAGGTGACGCGTCTGGAGCAGGAGCGGCTCGACGCCCTCCTCGCCGCGTACATGCCGGCCGCTCTCGACGGCCACCTGCAATCGGCCGAGTTCGTCCTCAAGATCGGCGACCGGCGGGCCCGCTTGCTCGGCCTCGATGCGGCGTCGAAGGTGGAGGGACATTTCTCGTTCGCGTCGCTCTCGGACGCGGAGCTGCTCGCCGAGGCACGTCGTCTCGGCATCCCTGTGGAACCGGAGAAGACCGATGAAAGAGATTCTGTGCGTGCTGATGGTTAGCGTCGCGTGTCTGTGTTGCGTCGGCTGCGGCTCGAAGTGCGGCTGCGAGAAGGGCAAGTGTGCCGCGTGCAAGGCCGACTGCAAGTGTGGGGGGTCGTGTGACTGCTGCCGCTGCAACTGCAAATAGCTCGCTGCGGCGTCGCGTCGAAGTCGCCCATGCTCTCGCCGAGCGACACGCCTCCCGCTCATTGTCGCAGTACCTGCGGCAAGTCGTGATCAACTCGACGCCGGAGCCGCGTCGCTTCGGCCAGATCGCGGACGTGTGGCAGCTCGACCTCGCCGACCGCATCGTGCCGGCCCTGGAGTCGGCAGCCGGCATGCGGCACGACTACCGAGGTCCGCTGTCGTTCTGGCTCACTCTGCCTCGCGGTCACGATAAGACGGGCCTGATCGGGCGGCTGCTGAACGGCTGCCTCGCCTTCTCGCGTAGGCGGCTCTCGCTCTACACCGCCGCCGGCGACAGCGACCAGGCGGGCTTAATCGCGGAATCGATGGAGTCGGAGCGTCGGATGAATCCGTGGCTCGAACGCCGCATCTCGCCGGGCCGCTTCCGGATGACAGGACCTGGCGGCACGCTCAAAGTCTTGTCCGCCGACGCACCGAGCAGCTTCGGGCTCACCGGCGACGTGTTTGTCCTCGATGAGCCGACGCACTGGAAGAAGCGGGAGCTGTTCGACGTGCTGTGGTCGGGCCGCGAGAAGCGAACCGGCAGCGTGTGGCTGATGATCGCCAACGCCGGCTTACTCGGAAGCTGGCAGCACGACTTGCTGCTGCGTGCCAAGGCGAGTCCGGATTGGTACGTCTTCGAGACGCCTCCCGGCCGTCAGCTCGCGTCGTGGATGTCGCCAGAGCGAATCGCCGAGATGCGGCGGATGCTGCCTCGCGGTTTGGCACGTCGCGTCCTCGACAACGTCTGGATCGACCCGGCCGAGGAGTCGGACTACCTGACGCGGGCCGAGATCGAGGCGTGCGAGCAACTCGGCCGCGAGCTGGGCTTGACCTACACGACTCGCGGCACCTCGGGCGTCCGCTACGTCGCCGGCATCGACTACGGGCCGCGACGCGACCGAACCGCCCTGTGCGTCCTGCACCGCGACGGCTCAGGTAGGGTGCTGCTCGACCGACTCGACGTGTGGCAGGGGAGCCCGGAAGCTCCCGTGCTGATTCAGCGGGTCGAACAGTGGATGCGGGACATCGCACGCGACTTCCCCGGCGTCTACTTCGTCTGCGATCCATACCAGCTCGAAGGCACGATTCAGGACTTCGAGCGGCATCACGAGGTGGAGCGGTTCGAGGCGAGGGGCGGCAAGCGGAATTACGAGATGGCCGAGACGTTCCGCTCCCTGGTCAGCTCGAAGCAGCTCGCGTGGTATCCAGGGGCCGGCACGCTCGTCAAGGATGGCCGGCAAGAATCCTTCGCTGACGAGGCGGCTGGGCTGGTCTTGAAGACGACGCCCTACGGCTACCGCTTCGATCATGAGGCCGGCATGCACGACGACCGGACGGTCGCGGTCGGCATGGCCGCGTTGACGGCGTGTCGCATGGACCCCTCTCGTCCCGGCGTCGCGGCACCGGAGATCCCAAAACAAAGGCCCCGTCCCGTCGAGAGCCGACAGGACAGGGCTGGGACGCGAGGATTGTGGGGGAGGGGCCTCTAGGCGGCGTCACTCGCTCTTGAGTCGGTTACTGCGAAGAATCCGCCATCCGCCGCCGGCCGGTACTCGCTCGACGCCTTTGTCGTCGGGCCACTCTTTCCCGCGAGGCCCGCACCATCGCGGTTTCTGCGGCTCTGACCTCGGCTTGCGTGACTTCGGGTCTGCTTTCTTCTCTTTCTCGTTCACGTCTCGATCCTCTGTGCATCCTCCGCCGAGACGGGACACGGCCCGCACCGATGCGGAGCCGGCAGGCTGCATTCTAAGCACAAAACCTCGACAACACAAGAAAACAATTTCTTGTATTTTCGTTTTTCTATGCACGACTCTGTCCGCCCCCTTGACGATCCTGTCGAGAAGCTCGGCGAGGCCGGTTATCCGCCTCCTCCGCCGCACGCCGACCGCTCGCTGCCCCCCGGCGGCGGTGGCCTGGTCCTGCCTCCCTTCCAGACGTTCTCGCAGATCGTCAACTACGTCAGCCGGACGTACCGCTTCCGTTTCGATGAGGCGTTGCGGCATTCAGAGGCCAACGCTCGTGCCGCTCGCCGCGATCCGGTCGTGATGGACGCTGTCCGGTCGCGTCAGATGCCGACGGCCCAGCTGGCGTGGCACCTGGAGTCGATAGACGACACCGACCAGCGGCAAGTGCAGCTCGCGGACGCGATCACCGACAGCATCAAGGCGATCCCGAGCCTCCAGACGCTCCTGATGCAGCTGCTCGAAGCGATTTGGTTCGGCCGCTACGCCGTCCAGATGACCTACGCGTGGGACTTCGTCGGCGGCAAGCGACGCCTCACCGTCCGCAGTCATGAGCCGATCCACGGCGACAAGCTGGTCTTCCGCTTCTCTGGCCAGGCGGGCGTCCTGGTCCACGCGACGTTTCCCGGCGATTGGCAGGTGACGGATCGCGGCCGGGCCCACTTCTTCACGCCCGAGGAGCGCGAACAGCTCGTGATCCATCATCACGAGCCCGAGGACGCGGACTTCTTCGAGCCCGAACTGGCCGGCGGTCGCTTTGGCGTCGGCATCCGGAGCCGGATCTACTGGCTCTGGTGGCTGAAGTCGCAGGTATTCGCCTACCTGATGGACTACCTGGAACGGGTCGGAGCGGGCGGCTTCACGATCTACTACTACGAGTCGGGGAACGCCGCCTCGCTCGAAGAGGTGCAGGACGCGGCCGAGAAGCAGCTCCGCAACAACGTCATCCTTTTCCCTCGCTACCGCGACAACACGACAGGCGGGCCCGGTGTGCAGCGGATCGAGCCGGGGACGGCGGGAGCGTCGCTGCTCGGCAACCTTGTCGGCAACTACTTCGACTCGGTCATCCGCCGCTACATCCTCGGCCAAGAGCTGTCGTCGTCCGCCAAGGCAACGGGCCTCGGCAGCGGTCTGGCGGATCTACACGCCGACACGTTCTCGCGGATCGTCAAGTACGACGCGACGGCCCTACAAGAGACGCTTACCCGCGACCTGGTCGCCGTCCTGGCTCGCTACACCGCCCCCGGCGTCCCTCCGCCTCGCTTCGTCTTCGACGTGGACAAGCCGAACGCGGTCGAGGTTCTTGAGGCGGCACGGGCGTTCTATGAGATGGGCGGGGAGATCGACGCGGACGAATTGCGGGGCGTGCTGGGCCTCGCCAAGCCGGAGCCCGGTCACGCGGTCCTGTCGAAGCTGCCGAACGTCTCGCCCGCCGGCATTGGGGCGTTGCCAACCGGCGTCCCGATGTCCGGTGTTCCGGGTCCAGACGGTATGCCGCAGTACGCCTCCGGCGAACCGCCGGAGGCGTCCTCCGGTGGACCGTGGCTCTTCGATCATCGCGGCACACCGCTGCGTTTCGAGGCCAACCGCGACCGACTGCACGAGCTGGCGTCGAGCCTGCCACACGACGAGCCGACGCAGGTAGGCGGCGATTGGCTGCTGAATGATTATGATCACGGCCCGGCGGTACTGCGTCATGTGCCGCTCGAAGACTTGCATGCCGACCAGGACTACCTCCGCGACGAGACGGTCGAGACCTACCGCGACCAGATCCGTTCTGCCGGCGGCTCGCTGCCCCGCGAGAAGGCGTTGAAAGTTTTTTATCGCGGTCGCACGTCGCCGCGTCTGCACATCCACGACGGCCACCATCGGGCCGAGGCCGCACGCCCCGAGGGCCTGACGCACGCACCGGCCTGGGTGTCGCTGGGTCGCTTGCTGCCCACGTCGCACGAGGAGATGTCGCTGTGGGACCGCATGGGGCGGCAGCCGTCGCGTGACGACCTGGAAACGGAGTACCCGACGCCGGCCTTGCGGTACGCGTCCGAAGACGAGCCGCTGCGGTTCGCCCTGGAGACCCCGAAGGACGACACCGAGCCCGCTCTCGATCTGCCCATCACGCCCGTCTACGCACCGCGTGCCGGCGTCTATCTCGGCCGCGACTTCTATCAGGGCGGAGAGCAGCTGCCGCGACAGCACCTCGCCTCGTTGTCCGAACGTGACCGTCGCAAGCTGCTGAAGCACGTCATCCACGATCACGAAGAGGCCGCGAAGATTTTCGGGGGCCCTGACGCGGTCCCGTCGAAGAAGCGTGAGGCGGGTCGCTACGCCAAGCCGTCGAAGCCGGATCTGCCGAAGGACGATTGGCTGCCCGACCACATCTCCCGCTACCTCCGCAGCGACGAGATCGCCGAGCTGAAGGACGGTCACGCCCGCAAGCTGGTCCAGCTCTACGAATCGCTGCCGCCGGAAGAGGAGTTCGTCGCGGCGGCGGAGGCTGGAGCGGTCAAACGCGGCTGGTATCGCTCAGCGGCGGACGCGATCAGCACGCTGTACGGCGAGGAGGCTCCCCGCTTCGCCGCCCTGCTCGCGGCCACGAGTCCTCGCGTTTCGGTCCGTGACAATCTGTACAAAGCGGCTGGGGTGTGGAGCTGGTATCAGAAGCAGCTGCGGCGTCGCGGTTACACCCGTCGCGGCAAGCTGCCGACGCATAAACAGGTGCGAAGCTGGATCAAGCAGGAACGCGGTCGCATCGTGGATCGGGTTCACGACAGCAAGGGCAAGGAGGTTAATCTCACGGCCTGGGACGAGATCACGGGCGGCGGCGAACGGACGAGGCGGCACGGCCTCGTTTCGCATGACGCCAACATCGCTCGGGCGTTGAGCGACACGGACCCTGGGCGGGACGAGATCGGCGTTCTCTCCGGCTTCAAGGTGGACAGCTTCCGCCGCAACCTGCTCGGCCATCTGGATGCCGTAACGAATGACGCCTGGATTGCTCACTTCGGGGACACCGATCCGAAGCACTTCGGTAAGGCTCATGGCTACTTTGCCATGAATGCTCGCATTCGCGGTGTCGCGGAGCGACTCGGCATGGAGCCCGCCGAGGTGCAGGAGACAATCTGGTCGTTCTTCCGCACGCTCGCGTTTATCGGCGCTAAATCCCGCACCGAAGGCACGCCGCAGTCCGCGAAAGGCCCGCTTGATCCGATCCAGGCTTTGAAGGCGACGACGCCGGCCGACCTCGACCGCACCGCCGACTTCGCCTCTCTACTCGTACATGACGATGCCATCCAACAACGCCTCCGCCAGCTCGGCCCCGAATTTGAACGACGCCTTGATGCACTCGCTGAGAGAGCAGGCGGCAACCGGAAGGACGCGGGCGACGCCAAACCGCAAACGCCTCCGCGAAATCGTGCTGCGATACTTGGACGCATTGCTCGCCGAGCTGGGCGTCGCATCGGAGCCTTCATCGGCGGGCGGATCAAGGAGCGACGCGGCGGCGACCGCTTCCGCTTCGCCCAGACCGTCCCGGCGATAGCCCCGTCGCCCGACGACCTCGCTTCGGCGGGAGCGGCCGAAGGCGACGCCTGGACGATGTTCCCGCCCAATGTCGAAGAGGGCGGCACTTTCGAGCAGGCTTACTCTCGCCTCCGCACCGCAAATCACGCCGCGTACCGCGAGATCGCCCAGGACGTCTACAAGGCGGCGGGTCTGGAAGACGTGAGCATGCATGACGCGGTGGGCGATTGGTCGGACGGGGCCGAGCCGTCGTTCCTCGCTCGTGTCGGCAACGACCCGGACTACGAAACCGTGCGATACACCGCCGCGTGGCAGGGACTTCTCGGCAACCAGACGTCGGTGCTACTGTTCCGAGCCGCCGACGACGGTCCCGACGCGGTCTACCAGGTCCATGTGCCGGAGACGAGTGCGTCGGATCTCCGGATGTCGCTCGACCGTCTCGGCATCCAATATCGCACCATCGTCCCGATTGAGGGCGGTCACGTCGTCGTGCTGTACGACGAGGGCCGCAAGCTCCGCGACGCCGTCCAATCTTTTGCGAGCCAACACGATGCCAGCGTTCGAGAAGCCAGCGGGACAGGCGAATACCTTGGTGGCACTACCCGGACTGCCGCAAGGGCCGCCTACCGGCGAGTCATCCGCTCCTACGAGTCCGGTCGCTCCGCCGCAGGGCGTGGATCGGGTGCCGGCCCAGCCGCCGTTCGTGCTGGTGCTGCCGATGACCCGACGCAGCCGCCCTCGCTCTACCAGCAGCGGCGAGTAGGCCCGCGACGCCGCTTTGCCGCGAAGGCCCCTTCCGGCGGAGCCGTGATTCGCGGTGTCGCGTACCAGGGCGGTAAGTTTCTCCCGACGACGATGCTCGATCCGCCGCGTGCCGCAGGGCCGCACCGCCTCGCCGCTGACGAACCGGAGCCAGAAGTCGAGCCTGACGCCGACCTCGATCCCGCGACCTCGCTGCCGCAGCCGGCTTCACCCACGACGCGTGGCTTGAGTACCTCGACCGCACCGCGAAGACGGACCCGGAGGCACACGACTCGCTGCTCGAATTCGCCGCCGAACGCAGCAGTCACCGTCACGCCGCCGCCCACCTCCGCTCTCAGGCCGACGCGATCCACGAGGCCGCAATGACGCACCTGGAGACACCACATGCCACTACTACCGGACATCTTCCACCGCCGCCTGACTCTGCCGGACGGCTCTCACCTCGATCTGCGTAAACGCCCCCATGAAGTACCTCGTCCTGCACAACGTCCCGATCCTCGACGAGCATCAGCTCAAGGACCGCTCCGGCAATCCCGTCGTGGACATCGACGCCGCGATGCTTCAGCGGATCGCTGAGAACAACAACCGTCGCGTCGCGGAGACGGGCGACGAGGTGCCCATCGTCGTCGGCCACACCCGCGACGACGCCACCGAGCCGGAGCAGCCGGAGATCGTCGGCTACGCCCGCGACTTCGTCGTCAAAGCACTGTTCCAGACCGGCCGCAAAGCCTTGTTCGCCCGGACCTGGAAGATCCTGAAAGACAAGGTCGGCCTGGCTCGCAAGTTCCCTCGCCGCTCGGTCGAGCTGTGGCTCAAGCGGCTCGAAATCGACCCTATCTCTCTGCTCGGTGCCACCACGCCCGAGCGAAACCTTGGTCTGCTGCGATTCGGCCGAGGCGACCCCTCGACTCACATCCTATCCCCCACACAGGAGAAACCGCCCGTGTCGAACGACAAGAAGGAGATCGTAGACGCCGTCCTGGCCGCGATCAAGGAAACCGACGTTTGGAAGAAGATGGAGCAGATGCTCGATGAGGGCGACGCTGCCGCCGAGCCCGACATGCCGCCCGGCGACGAGCCGCTAGAGGCCGCTGACGCCGACGTGCCGCCCGAGGAGGAGGGCTGGCCCGAGGAGCCCGTGGACGACGACATGCCGCCGAAGAAGGACTATGCGGCACCGAGCGGCACGAACACACACGTTGGGGCCTTCGACTACAACTGCGGGCCGAAGAAGCTGCGACGCGGCGACGTGGACCGCGTGCGTCTGCAACGCGACCAGGCCCGGCTGCGAGCTAATCACGCCGAACAAAAGGCCGCGAAGCTGGAGACGGCCGTCCGCGACCTGCAACGCAAGTTCCGCCGAGCCGACCGCGAGAAAGACCTCGTGCAGCTCGAAGCGGAAGGCTACCTCTTCGACCGCGACGAGGAGCTGCAAACCGTGACCGACCTCAACGCGGACCAGTACAGCCGCTACCTCGACCGCATTCGCGTCCGCTACCAACGGGCCCCTCTCGGCGGTTTGAGCGGCGAGCCTCTGCGTCACGCTCGCGGTGGGGACAGGAAGGAACGCTCTCGGGCCGAAGTGGACCGAGCCATCGACTACGCCAGCTCGCACGGCGTCAGCTACGAGGACGCGATCAAGGTCACGACCGGCGGCGAGAAAGTGTTCTAGTCAACTCTCGCGTCAGAAAAACTCACCTCTTTTCCTTACACAAGGTAGACCATGCCTCTCAACGCCCCCGCCTTCATTGCGAACGGGACCATCCGCCCGTCTCGCTTCGTCAAGATCGACGCCACCAAGGACCACGCGGTCCTTGAGGCAGCCGCCCAGACGGACCGCATCATCGGCATTGCCCAGCCCGGCACGCAGGACGCTCCCGGTGTCGTCGGCTCAGGTACCGAGGCCGCAGCCGCCGGCGAGCAGCTCTTGGTGTACGGCGAAGCCGACGTGTGCCTACTCGAAGCCGGTGCCGCTATCGTGCGAGGCGACGTGCTCAAAAGCGACGCCCAAGGTCGCGGCACGCCCGTCCTGTTCAGCGAGACCGCCAACATCTTTTTCGGGGCAAGGGCCCTGGAGTCAGCCGCCGCCGCCGGCGAGAAGATTCGTGTCGTGGTTTCTCTCGGAACCGCCCGCCCAGCGTAAGTCGTTACGTTACGTCGGTATCGGCAGACGCCAGCCGACGTTTCGCAACAGGCCGCTTGATCAACGGCTACGCTCTCGTGTACTCCTCTAGATAGAGGAGTCAGTACTCCGCCAAATGTTCCATTTGGCGGAGTACTGACTCCTTCCTCTTCGACTTACGTCGAATCTACTGCTCGTAACGTCTCTCCTCTCTTCTCGGCGGCGTCGTGTCGCACATCTCTCGACGCCGCACCCATCCCACCTCCTCTTCTACCACCCCTGAGGTCGCCTAATGGCCACGTCTGTCGCTTCTGCTTTCAATACCTATGTCCCATCCTTCGACGCGAGCGGTAAGCTCGCCATCGCGTACAGTCGCAATGTCCGCGACTTTCCCCTGAACCAGTACATCACGCTGACGCCGGTCAAGTATTCGACCGGCTACTACCTGCGGATCACGCCCGACAACGCGGCCCGCATCCTCAACACCGACCTGGCCGAGTTCTTTTGGCCGGACAGTCACGACGCCCCGACCGGCGAATGGAACACAGAGGAGTTCGAGTTCCAGCAGTTCGCCAGCAAGCGGTACAACTTCCCCTTCCGCCTCGGCTACAAATCGGTCGAGCAGGCCGACTGGCAGATCCTCGCTTACCACGCCGCCATGGTCGCCCAACAGGCTATGACCGGCCGTACCCTCCGCGTGCTGGCCGAGCTGACGAACACCGCGAGCTATCCGGCGTCGCACGTCTTCGCCACCGCGACCGCCCTCGGTTCGGGCTCTTGGTCCGCCGGCACGCCGACTGACCCGAACATCAAAGAGGGCCTGAACAAGATCGCCCGGACGATTCAGCTCGACACCGTCGGCGTCATCCAGCCGAAGGATCTCGTGCTGATCGTGAACCCGGTCGCTGCCGATCTGATGGCCCGCTCGCAAGAGGTTCACACCTACGTCAAGGAGAACCCGCTCGCCGGCATCGTGCTGCAAAAAGGCAGCGTTGACGGCAACTCGATGGGGCCCGGCAATTGGGTCCGCTGGGGCCTGCCCGAGTACCTGTACGGCTACAAGCTGGTCGTGGAAGACACCGTCCGCGTCAGCTCGAAGAAGGGTGCCTCCTCGCTGACGACCGGCTACGCCCTCGCCGACAACGACGCCATCGTGGTCGCACGACCCGGTCAGCTCGTCAACCAGGCCGGCGGGCCCTCGTGGTCCACGGTCCACGTCTTCAGCTACGAAGAGATGACAGTCGAGTCGAAGGACGACCCCGACAACCGCCGCCACCTCGGCCGCGTGGTCGAGGACTATGATGTGAAGGTCGTCTCCCCCGTCTCCGGCGTCCTCGTTCAGGACATCTTCAGCTAATGCCTCTCACGCCTGCCTCCTCGGCGAGTGCTTACTGCACCGCCGAGGAGTTTCTCGAACGCTTCGACGTGCGGTGGGTCGGCGACCTGCTCTCCGACACGGGACAGAAGCTGACCCCGCCGGACGTGAAAACCTCCACGTTGCTGACGAGCCTGCTCAAGGAGGCCAGCGGCGACGTGGAGGCAGCGTGCTTCGCCGGCAAGCGGTACGACAAGGACGACCTCGCGGCGTTGACCGGCAATAGCGTGCAGATGCTCAGAGGCATCGTCGCCGGCTTGACCGCGTTCTACCTCTGGGAACGCCGTCCGGAGCGACGCGGCGAGATGCCGAAACGTTGTGAGATCGCGTTGCAGAAGCTCCAGGCACTCCGCAACGGCGACCGCATCTTCGCTTTCACCGAATCCGCTGAAGCGGGCAAGGACTCCCCCGTCGTCCTCCCTGCCACTACGCTCGTCTCTCGCACCACCCGCTACTTCGGCCAGCTCGACATTTAACGGACATCGCTCATGGCTCAGCCCTATGTGACCGGCCCGGTCAACCTCTTCGTCCGACTGCCGGACGCGTCCATCGAGTACCTCGGCACCGGCAAGGAGGCTCCTCGTCTCAAGATCGTGCCGCATTGGGAGCCGGTCATGAATGACTTGTACGGCACGAAGATTCCGATGGACGTGGCCTACGAAGGCGAAGAGGCGTTCGTCGCGGTCGATCTCACGCGGTGGAACGAGTCGGTTTACACCAAGCTGGTCCAGCGGCCGGACGTGCAGACGGATCGCGGGCGTGACATCCTCGATGACATCGGCACCCTGATGATTCACGAGGGAGCGAGTCACGAGCTGTGGCTCCACTTCCCTTACACGACGCTCAAGACCTCGATGGCTACGCAGCCGGCCGGCTACCACTTCCGAGCGGCCTACGTCCTCGGCCCCGACGAGTTCGAGCGACTCGGCACGGTGGCCCGCGAGCAGCGAGTCATCTGGCACTGTCTTCGTAAGAGCGTAGCCGGCGGTGGTGCCAGCACGCTCGACCTCCGCCTCTACGACCACGACATGACCGGCCTACCTTCGATCAACTAAGATGTACATCGAACCGAAACGCAACATCTTCCCCTACCACAACGGCGTCGCCCTGGTCTACGCGGACCCTCTCGCGATCTACCGCCGCCTGGTCCTCGCTCTCGACGGCGAGCCGAACCGCTGGATCGAGGAGTCACGCAGCGACGTTGCTGTGCTGCGAGTCAACGCCGAGCAGCGACTGGATCAGGCCGTTCGCGTTGCCTTCGAGATGGCCCCCTTCGATCCCTTGACCGGCGGTGGAGCGACAGCCGAGTTCTGCGACGCCGCTCTCGACGCCTACCTTGTGTACCTCGACGCAAAAAAAGAGCCGGCCGGGAGCTGAGCGACATGCTCTCCGCCTATCCCGGCCTGACGCCCGCCGGTCTGTCCTACGAGAGCTACGTCGCCCTCTGGCTGAACCTGGATCGTGTCCGCCTGCGTCAAGCGTGGGCCCTCGCCTCCGCTCTTGAGATCGCCCACGGCTCCGCGTCTTTGCCGCGAGCCTACATCGACGCACTCTGTCCCGCCGCCGAGCTGACCGATGCCGCAACCTACCGAATCAATGCCGAGCGAGCCGAGCAACGCGTCCTCGGTCGCCTGGTCCGCTAAGCTCGACCGGTTGATGCAGACGCCTCCTCCGCGTCGCCTCGCGGGCCCTACGCTGCCGCAACCCGCGACACCGCGTATTTCGCGGCCCGTCGATTCGCCGCCCGCCCCTTCACTTGATCGACCACAACCTTTACGCTGGATCGAGCGACCCACGACGCCGGCTTCTCTGCCGCGACAACCGCTGCCCGATCAGACCGCCGTGACGCGACGCCAGCCTCTGGAGTTCGTCACGCGGCCCTCGGTTACGCCCGGCCCTCAACCCGCCTCTGCTTCGCCCTCGCCGACGCCAACGACAAGCCGCGAGCTGATGCCGTTTCCTGGCCCTACGCGGCCCGTGCAGCGATCCGCAACACCGCAGGCAGCCTCCGGCCCAACCGCGTCTCCTGCGTCGCAGCGTGGCCCACTGGTGGTCACTACGCTGCCTCGTCCCTCGCGTCCCCTCGTCTCACTCGAAGGCCCAGCGGCTACTGTGCGACGTGAATTGCCTCCGCTTTCGGGCCCGAATCCTCTCGACCCGCTCAACAGCCGCGAGCTGCTGACGGCCCTCGCCGGCATGCGGCCACGCGACACGACGAGTCCTTCGTCTCCCTCCGCAAGCATCGGGCCTGACACCGGTGTGTCCTACGCGAAGCAGGACGCGACGTGGTCGTGGAACGCCGCTGACGCGATCCGGCACGAGACGGACGCCTCGAACCCCTCGGTCCGTCTGCGAGTCCAGCAGCTGCCCTCCTCGAAGAAGTAACGCATGTCCGTCTTCATCTACAACGGGATCGAGCTGAAGGACATCAGCATCCAGCGGTATCACCGCGAGCCGATCTACCACGGCCCAACGTACCTCTACACCCGCAACATCGTCCACGTTCGCGGCATCTACAACCCGGCGGCGACCAGCTGGAACCTGCCCGGCAACTTCGGCCCGCCCGAGCTGTTCGCAGGTAAGAACGCCCCTACGACCGACCTGGCCATCCGCAACCACCTCCTCACGCCTCGCAAGCTCCTTCGCTGGTCCACAAGCAACCGGGCCGGCGACACGATCACGCTGCTGTTCTCGCCGCCCGTCGTCAACCTCCTCCAGGCGACGACCGACGCCAACAACGGGCCCACGCCTCTGAGCTGCGACGTGGTCAAGAACGCGGGAGATAAGACCTTCTGGGTTGACTTCGTGATTCAGACGGACCTGAACGAGTACAGCCTGTTCGCCCAGAAACCGAACATCATCCTGTCACACCTGTGGCGGATGACGGACGACATCGACCAGGACTTCTTCACGACGCGGACAATCCAGGGACAGCTGATCCTGCGGACAGATCGGCGTCTGGAGCTGAACGCGGTGCCCGATGAGTTCCGGGGCTGGATCTTCCACCCCGTGCCGACCAACTTCCAGCGGGAGTCGATCAACGTCACCGCCCTCGAAGATGGCAGCCGCCTCGACTACAAGATCGTGGACCGCGAAAAGGCGTCGAACATCGTCGCCCAGGGCGTAACCCGCATTACCGCGATCTACTCGCAGGGTCTGAAGAAGCCGTCGCATGAGGATGCGATCCGGGCTATCGGCGGTGCTGTTGTTGCGTCGGCCGCGAACATCACCGAGCTTGGCGGTAGAGCGGTTGGTGCGATTGGCGGCGGCTTCACGGGAAGTGCTCCTCTGAAGATCCTAGAGCAGTTCGGTAATCTCGGCGGTGCCATAGCCGCCGAGCAGATGCGATCCGGCTGGCGAATCGGTCAAGCAGTCGGCGACCAGGTGCCACGCTTCTATCACACCCTGAAGGTCGAGGTGTGGGGCAACCGTAACGCGAATCGAACCAATCTACAAAGCGTCGCTCGGCAGGTGCTGAACAAGAAGGTCGGTCAGCTCAACCTCGCCTTCGGTGGTCTGGACTACTCCGTCACGCACGACCTGATGGGCAAGTATGTTCGCCTCGACGCTCAGCTCCTCAGCGGGCCAACGCAGGGGGCGATTGACCAGCTCTTCCGGGCGTTCAACGCAGGTGCCGCACGGCCCTTCGCCGTTCCCGACTTCAGCTTCGGCCCCGACGACGCGATCCCTGATATCACGAGCATCGTGCCCGTCGTCAACCCCGCCCCACCGAACGACAGCGGCTCACGCGGCACGTTCATCGGTCGCCTTGCCGCAAACGTCCTGCGAGACCATCAGACAAACCCGACGCAGCCCGCCGCCGCTCCCGACTCCGCTTCTCGAACCCCCATCGGTATCTAATGCCGCTCGGCTTCTCCGCTCAGCAGAACGAGGCTCCCTACGACCTGTACTCGGCGTCAATCGGCTACGGCTGGACCAGCGGCAAGCTCCAGATGCCGGTCGCGGCCCCGGTCGGCTCGGGAGCGAGGACCGCGTGCGAGCTGGTCCGCGTGCATCAGGCGTGCGGCGTGAAGACGGTGACGTGGGTAGCGGAGAGACGCGGGACGTGGCCTGAGGTGCCGGCACCGGAGCCTGACACGACCACACAGTGCCTGCGCTCGGCGGCGGTCACGCCTTCGGTTCCGTCGCTCGCGGATGACGCGGTGACCCGGATCTATCGGATCACCGGCACCTACACCTACCTACTGCTGACACCGACGTATCCGGCGGACGGCCTGCCGACAGGGGCGTTCCCCTACGAGACTGAGACGCTCGGCATGCATATCGTGCCAAGCTCGACGTTCACACAGAACGTGATTGGGGCCGGCTCGACTCAACCGACACCGCCGTTGCAGCTCGGTTGATCCGTTCCAAGCGGACAGCGGTGCCGTTCATTACAACCCAGGCACTTCCACGTTCTCCACCAGTAACAACATAGCGTACACCTAATACAGCGTCGGCTCCCAGCTCTCGGGCCCGTTGAAGCATGTTTTTGTAGACCGGGTCGCAGTCGCCTCCGCAACCGGCCATCGCATCCACGATGCCCAAATACTCCACGACCCGATATCCCTCCACGAAATCCGTCGTCGTCACGATCAGCTTCTGCTTCATCGTTCTCCTCCCTCATAGGTTCGCTCAATGACCATCGCTCTGACCGGCACCGGCGGCTTGTTCACTCGCGTCGGCCGCTGCGGCGGCTTGCTGAACGCGATCAACGCCTTTCGCGGCACCGCCAATCTCTCCGCCGCTTCCATCGTATCCATCGGCACCGGCATTGACAACGTCGAGGCCCAATTCGCCTCGACCAACCAGCAGCTCGTGGACGCTCTCTACGCCGCACGCAACAGCCATCGTCTGGCCCACTCCCAGCTCGCTACCTACCTCCAGGGCCTGTCGCAGCAGGTCGTCGTGACGATGGCCGACGACGACGTTCGCCTGGTCACGAAGTCGCTTTCTGCCGCTCTGGAGACGCTCATCTCGCAGATGACGGCCGCGTCCGCGTCGGTCCCGCGTCCCACGGTCTCGGTCGGCACGATCACCGCCGGCTCGTCCAACGCCGGCAACGGGGCCTGCGTCGCCTCGATCACCGGCAAGACCGGCGTGCAGCGTGACTACGTCTTCGCTGAGAACATCGACCTGACCGTCACGTCCGACTCGGCCCTCGGTGCCACGCAGGGCCGCGAGCCGCTTTCGCTGCTCGGCGACGCCGCCCAGGCCGATCCGCTGTGGTTCGAGTGGGAGGATGGCTCTGGTGCCTCGGCGACACTAAACGCCGTCGATGCGGCGGAGGATGCCGGGACGAACCTCTTGACCAACGGCGATTTCGAGACGTTCAGCGTCGCCAACACGCCCGACAACTTCTCGATCCTCGACGGCACCGCCGGAACCCATATCTTCTCCGCAGGCAGCTCCGACGCCTACGCCGGATCGAACGGCCTCAAGTACACCGGCAACGGATCGACCAACCCGAGCATCGCCCAGACGTTCAATCTCTCCGGCACCGGGACCGCTGGTCGGCTCCTGCCTAACACCGTGTACGCCTTCAACTGCTGGCTCAAGAAGTCAGCGACCGCGACCGGCATCTTGGCTATCGAGCTGGTAGACGGTAGTAACGCGATTATCGCCGACGACGCGACCACGAACAACGCTCTGACGAAGGACATCTCGACCCTCACGACCAGCTTCGCCGCGTTCAACGGCTTCTTCCGCACGCCTCGCAACCTGCCCTCGACCGTCAAGCTCCGCATCCGGACCTCGACGGCGATCAACAGCGGCCAGTCGGTCTTTCTCGACCACGCGGCGATGTGTGCCGCGAATGAGGCATATACCGGCGGGCCCTACGTCGCGGTGTTCAGCGGCAGCTCGCGGTTCGTGAAGGGCGATACCTTCGTGATCCCGATCAACAACAACTACGGCTCCGGTTGGCAGCGACTCGCCGAGAGGTTCTTTGGTATGCGAACTCTCGGCCTCCAGCTCCCGTCGAGTGCCTCGCCTACGATCTCCGACTCCCTCATCGCGTAGACCGCTAACGCAGCAGGCCGTCAGCTTGAAGCTGACGGCCTGCTGATTCGCGGTATCCGAATTCACCGCAATCAAACCCAACCTCGGTAGCAGTATTTGTCCGGATCGACACCGACAACCTGCAACACCGCCTTGAGCGTCTCACGCTCGAACAGCTGGACCACGCGAGGCTCGAACCCCCAAGGACCGCCCAGCCGCTTCTCGGTCGTAGGCAGGACCGAACCGAGGGCCGCGATCTGCTCCGGGGTCGCGTACCGCAGGTACGTCAGCTCGACGGCCGCTCCCAACCTCTCCGCCACGTCTTGCCGCTCCTTGACCGCGTCGGTGGCCACCAGCAGCTCCTCCAGCGTGACGTGCTTGAGAATCCTCGGCTTCGCGGCTGCGGCCCACAGTCGCAATCGCGGATGCAGTTTCTTCTTGCTCATAATCTTCTCCTGTTAGAGTCTCTCCGGCATCTTGTTCGCCGCCTGCATGATCAGTCTCGCCGCTCGCCGCCAGATCGCTGCTAACGATCTGTCCTGCCAGTTATCCTCCAGATGCATCGCCTTCTCTTCGCAGATGTCGCCGATCAGCCGCAGAAGCGTAACAGTGCCAAGTGAGTCGATCATCCCTTCCACCTGCTCCCGATCCTGCGGCGTGACGGTCTCTTTCATAACCCGGTCCTCCTCGTTCGAGTAACGGAATCGCCAGGTCTCTAATCTCGCAGCTTCGCGTATGAAGCGCTAGCTCAGTAGGTCGTGTATATGGCCGCTAACGTCCCTGTTAAAACCGACGCCGTCACGATTATCGACCAGCTCATCTTCGAGTCGGTGACGGTCGGTGCTACGACGGGCAAAGCCGGCTACTCGAAGATCGGCTTCGGTGCGGACGGCTCCTTCACGCTGATCTCCGCTTCGGCGGGCCTACCTGTCGCTCAGCAAGGCACCTGGACCGTTGGCGTCAGCGGCTCCGTCACCATCGCGGACGGCGGCGGCTCGATTACCGTCGATGATGGCGGGACGACGCTCTCGATTGACGACGGCGGCGGCTCCATCACCGTGGACGGCTCCGTCACGGTCAGTGGCACGGTCGCGGTCTCGGGCGTCGTGGATGTGACGCCCGCGTCACCCGCCGCGAACGACTACTTGCCCGTTCGCCTGACGAACGGCTCGGCGTTCGACCCGACCCTAACTGTGGCCGGCACCGTCACCGCGAACGCGGGCACCGGCACCTTCGTCATCGGCGACGGCGGCGGCTCGATCACGGTCGATGGGTCCGTGAGCATCTCCGGCACCGTGACCGTGGACAGCGAGCTACCCGCTGCTGCCGCACTCGCGGACAACACCAGCAACCCCGCCTGTCCGGCTGTCGGATCGTTCCTTATGGTCTGGGACGGCTCAACGTGGGATCGCGGCAAAGGCGACTCGACCGATGGCGTGCTGGTGAACCTCGGTGCCAACAATGATGTTACCTGCTCACAGACCGGCACCTGGAACATCGGCACCGTTACCTCAATCACGAACGCCGTCACCGTCGTGGGCAGTGCGGCCGAGGATGCCGCCCTCTCCGGCAATCCGGTTCGGATGGGCGTGCGTGCGTCCTACGCCGAGCCAACAGCTATGTCAGCGGACGGCGATGTCGTGAGCCCGTGGGCGGATCGACGCGGTCGCCTGATCACGAAGAAGCAGGCGGGCACCGGCACGCAGACCAGCGTCGGCGACAGCACCTCGAACGTCACCTTGCTCGCGGCCAACACGCAGCGGCTTGGTGCGTCGATCTACAACGACAGCTCCGCTACGCTCTATGTCCGGTTCGCGGCGACGGCGACGACCAGCAACTTCAGCGTGAAGCTCTTCCCCGACGACTACTGCGAAGTGCCGAGCGGCTACACCGGCATCATCGACGGACTCTGGTCCAGCGACGCCGGCGGCAATGCTCGCGTCACGGAGTACACCTAGTGCCTTTGTATCGTGCCCCTCTGGTTGACCGGCTGCGTGTGAAGAACACGTCGGGTGCGACTGCCGCCGCGAAGGACTGCGGCTACATCGACGCTGCCGGCGAGTACAAGACCACGACCAGCTCTCGGCTCTTCGCTAACTGGTGTGTCGTCCTGGTCGGTGGAGCGGATAACGGCGATATCTACGTGGCTCGTCGCGGTCGCGTCGTCGTGAAGTACACCGGCACCGCACCCTCTGCGGGTCACTTCCTGAGCCTCTCAACGACGGCGGGCCAGTCACAACGCGAGACCACGATCAGGCCCGAGATTTTCGCCGTTTGCCTTGCGGCCGGATCAGGCGGCGTTGTGGAGGTGCTGTTGCTCTGTAACCGCTGCTACATGCCGTGGTCCAGCAGCAGCGAAATCTGGCGTGTCGATGCGGGCAGCGACACGCTCTGGACCGGCACCATCAACGGCAGTCCGTCTGCGACCCTGGTCGATACGACCACCTCGACCGGGGCCTTGGATTGCTTCAAGGAGTCGGCTTCGAGCGGGAACTCCTTGTGCAAGCCGGTGTTGTTCAACTCGACACGATCCACGAGCCGTCTCGTGACTGCGGTGGACACCGGCACCGGCGAGATCACGACACAGAACACCTCCGACGCCTGGGCCAGCGGCGACAGCTTGACGATCAAGAGCCAGACCAACACGGAGACGATCTCGTTCGGTGGCCAAGTTTTTATCGACCTCGACGGCTCGGGCTCTTTCGACGGCCTCGACGTGTTGGCCACGATGTATTTGTTTGGGACCGGTCTTGACTCTAATTTTTCCGGCGGTGTTGGCCTGCATCCCTTTGAAGCCTACGCCGGGCCGAAGCACCAGGTGTTCCAGCCATTCACCGACGCGGAAACTTATATCGGCACGGTCCAGGTGCCGCTGATCGGCCGCAAATTCACGTATTGCTGCGACGCTTCGGGGGCGGCTGCGGCCACTTACCTGTTCCGCATCCTCGGCACCCTGAGGGCCTCTCCCTGATGGCCGCGACGGCGACAATCCTCGACCTGACGACGCGTAACGTCTTCGGCTACCAGGACCGTTACGCTCTGGTTCTGCTGGCTGACGGCGGCGTGCAACGCCTCATGGGTGTCGGCGGCATACCGGCGGCAGGCGACGCCCAAGCGTATCTCGATACTCGGGCCGACGCTCTGTTCGCCCAGGCCGCGACCCAAGGCACGCCTTACGACGCGACCGCCGCGACCGCTGACATCGACGCCGCCAAACGGCTGTACGACCGCCGTGACCTCACAGCGAGAGCCTTGCGAGCCGTCGTGCTGACCTCGCTGGACGAGATCAACACGTTGCGGTCGTGGATCGCGGGATTCAAAACCGAAGTCGCCGCCGCGAGCAGCCTCGCCGATCTCAAGACCCGCGTCGCCGGTCTTCCGAATACACCGCCTCGCACAGCGGCACAAGCACGCACGACCGTCCGGTCCCATCTCGACGCAGGCGACTGAGCCCGTCTCCCCAAACACCACGCCCCACATGCCCACGCCCCAACAATGTCTCTCGTATACGCCGTCCACCGAGCCGATCCGCCAAGGCCGACTCGGCGACTTCATCTCCTGGCTCGTGCCCCGCGACCGGGCCCGTGCCAACCCGGCCACGCTCGACAAGCAGACGCAACGGCGAGCCAGCGACAAGATCGCCGGAGCCAAACGCAAGCACGAGGCAGAGCGAGAGACGACGCCTGAACGGCTGCCGCCGACGCGTCGCCCCCCCACGACCATCCGATGACGCCGCAATACCTGCTCTTGCTCTGGCACTCCGGAGGTGCAGCACCGCCGATAGCGGTCACGGTCGGCGGCGAGTGGCGTCCGACTGCCCGCGAGATCGAGTGGCGTCCGCCGGCCCGTGAGACGGCTCTCTCCCCTTCACCGCGTGAGCTGGAATGGAGACCGAAAGATGGCCGCTGAGCCGCTTGTGAAACGCCCCGGTGAGACGCGAGTCTACAGCGTCAACTTTGGCTTCCAGCCCGAGATCCGCGACGCCGCCGAGACGCTCTCTGGCCCCACCGTCTCCGCCTCACCCTCCGGCCTGACGATCTCCGGCACGACCGTCTCGGGCTCCCGTGTTCGCTTCCAGGTCGCGGGCGGTGCCAACGCCGTCGATTACACACTCACCGTCACCGTAAGCACCTCCGGCGGCTCGACCCTCGTTGAGGCCGTCACGCTCCAGGTTCGCTCGGGTCCGTAATGGCTACCGTCATCCGCACCAAGCTCTCTCCGATCCTCGCCGCCGTCCGCGACCGGCTCATCACGCGTCTTCGCTTCAACCCGGCCCGCGTGATTGTGTCTCTGCGTCCGGTCACGGAGGCGGAGAACCAGGCCGAGCAGTACGTCCTGATTCGTCCCGCCGCTCAGGCCATGAATGAGCCGATCATCAACGGGGCCGGCCGCATCGACGCCCGCACCACACGACGCATCGGTATCTATCTTCGCACTCGGCTTCTGACCGACGAGCCCTACGACGACGAACGCTGGCTAACGGATGCTAGTTTCGGGCACCTCGACCAGGAGCATGTGATCATCGACGCTCTGGAGATGTTCCTCCCGACCGACAAGGATGAGAACGCTCTGCTCTACGAGCCGATCCGCCTCCGCCCCTCGCCGCAGCCCGAGAAAGATCCGATCCCAGACGGCTGGGGTCAGTCGGGCCTGGAGTTCGACGCTTCCTACGAGCTGGACCTGGACCAAGCCGACCAATGAGCCTCACCTACGCCGGCGTGCCTCTCGGCGTGCCGACTGCCGAAATCCCCGCCTGGATCGCCGCCCGCCTGCCGCAGGACGACTACGACCACTTCGCCTATCAGCGGTGGCCCGGACGACGCCTGACGTATCTCTCCTACGCGAACCGCGACCTCGGCGGGCCCTCGCGGATCAACGCTCTCTGGTGGCCGCGTGACGCGAGCCGCTGGGCCGTCTTTCGCGGCATCTGCTCGACCCGACAGCTGACGGAGATCCGCCAAGCGTGCTACGGAGCGAGCTACCGGGCCCAGCCGCTCGTGCTGTCGCAGGACGGCCCCACCGGCACCGAAGTCGCCCGCGTCACGGCGTCCATGTGGATGCTGCCGCCACGACCCCTCTCGGACATCCCAAACGAGAACTGCCTCTGGCTCGTGACGCTGGTCGATGAGCGATACTTCTGGTGGCATCGCTCGACCGGCACGCTCTCGATTACCGAAGGCACGACGACCTGGGCCCAGCTCTACGCCGCCCTCGCCTCCGCCGTCAGTGCAACACTGACGGCGGAGGCGGTGAACGCGGCCTACCTTAAACCGACCTCGGTCTACGCGTCACAGTATGAGCCGACGCCCCTGCTACTTGACTCGGTCGCGTACAACGTCGGCCAGCGGTTCGTCCGGCAGCTCGACGGCACGCACGAGACGCTCGGCCCGGTCGTCTCGAAGCAACGTGTAGCCGACAATCTCATGACAGTCCGCCGGCTTCTGGCCGGCGGGACTGTCCGGCTCGACCCGCTTCAACCTGACTCCGACACCGCCGGCCAGCTCCCCTCCGCCGTCCAGCTCGTCTTCCCCCGCACCGACTCCGGAATGCCGGTCACGACGCTCTACGCCGTCACGAAGACGCTCGCGTCGCTGAACCTCGCCGATTTACCGCCAGCGACCACCACGCACTCGGCCACGAAGACTTTCCGCTGCTCCGCCGTCGCGGCCTTCTCGGGAGGGGCGACGCCGACGAACGACGCCGAGCTGCAAGCCCTCGCTGCCCAATTCGCCACCGACTGGTATCGTCACGCCGTCGCCCCGCTCGCGGTCAAGTACGTCGGTATCGTGCCTTGGCGGCTGGAGGGCCTGCACGACGCGGTCGAGTGGACCTACACGCAGGACGAGGTAGCGACGCGGATCTATCGCGGCCCGGTCAACGACGCCCACACTGAGATCCACGTCTCCGGCACGGCCGGCTCGATCACGGTCGTCACCGATCCGCACAACCTGCTCTCGACCACGCACCCGGACACGGTCCCCAGCTCGCCCGCTCGCGGCTCGATCATTCGCGGTAACGCGACGCCTGCCTGGGAGCGTTACCCGCTCGGTGCGAACAACGATTATCTCGGTTCGGACGGCAGCGACGTTCTGTATCGCACCCCGTCCGGCGGCGGCCTGGTCCTCGGCACCGGCCGACAGATCCTCACTTCCGGCACCGCTCTGTCGGGCGGCGGCGACCTTTCCGCGAACCGCACCCTCTCGCTGTCGCAGTCGCCGGCGGGAGCCGCCTCAGTCGTCGGCGTGACGCGAGCTGTCAACACGCAGTTCTCTCTGACCGGCGGCGGCGATCTCTCCGCCGAGCGGACGCTGAACCTCGTCAACGACGTGGCGAGTCCGGGTAACTCGAAATACTACGGCACCAACGGCAGCGGTACTCGCGGCTTCTATGACATCGGCTCGGGCGACGGCATGAACGCTCTGCTCGACGGCGTCAACCACACCGACACGCTCGCCGGCACCGTGGTCCTCGGGGACACGATCCATGGCAATTCGACGCCGAAGTGGGCCCGTCTCGCTGGCACCGTCTCCGCTCGCCGCCACCACCTGACGCAGACTGGAACCGGGACCATCAGTGCCGCGCCGGCGTGGGTTCCGGCCTTCCGCGTCCTGCATAATGATACAACGCAGTACAGCAATCCCGCCGGCGAAACGGACTACTCGACTTACACTCTCCCCGGAGGCACCCTAGCCACCAACGGCGACGGCATCCGCTTCGAGGTAGGCGGTACGCACTCGCTACTCAACAGCGGCCGGCTCCGTGTGCGTTTCGACGGCGACATTGTCTTCGACAGCGGCATATTCGCTAACGACGCGGACGCCAAGATGTGGAGCCTGCACGGCCGGATCGTGCGGACCAGCTCAACGGAGATCAAGGCGTCCTTCATCTGGACCTCAACGGTCGATGCGTTGCGAGCCTGGGCTTGGTACGCGACCGTCACAGCAACCCTCAGCGGAGATGTCGAGATCAAGACGACGGGCGACGACATCGGCACCGGCGACGGTATCACGCAGGAGATGTTTCAGCTCACTTTCGAGCCCGTTGATTAACCGCAGACGCTCTTGCGGCTCGCTGCGGTCTTTTGGTACACTGGAGATAGAGGCTTGAAATCTTCGCTTAGCATCGCTGCCGCTGTTCTCGGCCTGGCCCTCTCGCTCTGGCAGCTCTTCGGTCCCTCCCTCTCGACTCCACCGGAGCAGCCCGAGCCTTCGCGTCCGGCCCCCTCGCCGACGCCTCCGCCTCTTCCTCCGCGTCCCCAACCGCCGCCGCGTCCCTGACCCTCGAATGACTCGCCGCCCGTGCGGTGGCCCCTTCCGCGTCCCACGATTGACGTTCGCCTCCCCGACGACATCGCCCGAGCCTGCTACCGGCAGGGCCTGCTCGTCGGCTCGCTTTCAACCGCCTTGGCCTCTGCCGGCCTCGGCCTCTTTCTTCTCTACCGGAGTCGCCGATGAAACGCTTCCTCGCCGCACCGCTCGCCCTGCTGCTGTTCGCCCTCCCCGCCCTGGCCGAGATCCGCCTCGGCGGCTCCATCCACAGCGACGGCACCGAGGTACAGGTCGATCTGGCGTTCGATAGCCAGCAGCGGATCAAGAACATCGGCAGCTACCGCGACGGCCTCGGTATGTGCGTCATGTCGAGCATCGAGATGTGTGCGAGGTGGGCGAACTTGGAGCAGCTTCGCGGCCTCCGCAACTGGTGTGCCCAGCAGCCCGGCGGAGCGTACCCGGCGAAGGTGGATCGGCAGTTGAAGGAGTTCTGCTCGGCACGCAAGATCCCGCTGCCCGACTACGTGCAGTACGAAGGCGGCGACCTCGACGTGCTGCGAGCCGTGCTGAAAACCGGCCGCATGGTCGCGGTGACTTACGCCGGCAGCGACGGCGTCCGCTACTCGCATTCCATCGCCCACATGGTCTGCCTGGTCCACCTGTGCGACCGCTACGCCGTCATCCTCGACAACAACGGGATCGGCGAGACCGAGCTGCTGTGGATGTCGCCCGACGAATTCCGTATCCGATGGATCGCCAACGGCGGCGGCTGGGCCGTCTTCTTCGCCGCCAACCCTCCGCCCCCTCCGCCTCGCTCTCTCTCCGCCCCTCCCCGGCTGTCGCGGGCCCCGACCGTCATGCCGCCCGCCTCCGACCCGCTGCCGTGGCCGGAAGTGACGCCGCTCGAAAACTTCGGCGTCGAGACGCACCAGATCGGCCGCTACGGCTTCGAGACGTTCACCTCCGCAGGCTACCAGATCAGCCGCGAAGAGGCCCTCGCTGTCCTCGGCCCGCAGCTCACCGACGACAGCCGGCTGCTCCGCCTCACCGCCATCGGTCTGCCCGACGACACGGCCGCGATCCTCCGCGACCTCGACAAGGCCCCCGAGCTGGCCGAGCTGCGGGGCCGGCTCGTCGTGCAAGCGTATCCTCCGGAACACTGGTCCCTCCGCTGCGGCTTCTGGACGCAGGGACGGGCGGTCGTCTACGTGCAGCTGCCGGACGGTCGTGTGCTGCACCGTCAGGACGACTACGCCGGGCCAGAGAACCTCGCCCTCGCTCTGCGGCGTGCCGATCCGAACTACCAGCCGGCCAAGGACCGCGACCTACGGGTGTCGCCGCTCGGCGGCAGCCCGGATCTCGTCACGGTCGGCGTCTCGGCGTGCGGCGGCGGCTGCCTCGCCGTCATCCTCTGGCGTCTTCTGCCCGTGCTGATCGCCCTGATCCCGAAGAGTCGCTCCAACGAAATCGAGACCTTGCTGAAAGAGTTGGTCGAACGCCTGCCGCCTCCCGCCAAACCGCCCGAGTAAGCCGCGTGTCTGAGCTACAAGCCGCCGGTCGCCCCTTGCCTGCTCGCCCAACGCGGGTCCTGCCTGGCACCGTCCACAAGATGCGTGTCATGCGGGCCCGTGCCCGGCGGCTCACGCAGCTCTTTCACCCTCTCGACGCCCATCTCCCTCTCGGCGTCGCACCGCACGAGTCTGGGCCCTCCTTCGCGTCCCCACCGGCGGACGAAAGCCGCTGGCATCAGGATCTGTGCTACCAGGCATGGCTCGAATACTTCGAGGCCGAAAGGAGCCGACGACGACGATGAAGATTCTGGAGCTGGACCAGAACACCGAGGAGTGGTTGGCCTGGCGGTCATGCGGCATCGGAGCGAGCGACGCCGCCAAGCTGGTTAACCGCTCGAAGTACGGCAACCGCGACACGCTCTTCCGCGAGAAGCTCGGCCGGCTCAAGGTCGAGATGAACGGGGCGATGTGGTGGGGCAAGCAGCGAGAGCCGAAAGCCCGCGAGCTGTACGAACGCCGCACGGGTCTTCGGGTGCGTCCGGTCTGCTGCATCCACGACCACTACCCGTTTCTGCGGGCGTCGCTGGACGGCCTGAGCGAGGACAACACACGGGCCATCGAGATCAAATGTCCTCGCTGGGAGCTGCACGCCGAGGCCCTCGACGGCACGATCCCACGCGACTTCGCGGACCAGATCCAGTACCAGCTGCTCGTCACCGGGCTCGATGACCTCGACTTCGTGAGCTACTCCGACGCCAAGCAGTTCACCGGCCGGCGACGCCTCGCGGTCCTGCCGGTCACGCCCGACAAAGCGGTTCAGGAGGAGCTACTCTACGCGGCCGAGACGTTCTGGTTCGAGCTGCAAGCGGAAGCGAAACGCTGTTCGGCGTGAATCCATATCCCGGTCCCGAAATGTGGGACGGGACGCTCGGAAAACGAAGAAGGCCGTCAGTGAAATTCACTGACGGCCTTCTTCGTTTTCCGAGCGTCTTTTATCAAGCTCCGACAACCTCGAAGCCTTCTTCTCGCGGACGTGCGACTAGATCCCGGCCAATACGCCTCGATTCGCTCCCGCGACCAGCCTTTCATGTACCGCAGGATCGGTGCCGAGCGTCTACCGACCTCGATGCCGGCGACGAAGTGCGGGGCAGTGATGCGGAAGAAGATCACGGGATTTCCCTTCAAATC
>Ga0187894_10001574_pt1 | contig 29015 bp, 24 predicted proteins | sample GBC1701081metaG_FD_136650 | JGI IMG/M metagenome (GOLD analysis project Ga0187894, IMG submission 136650) | White microbial mat communities from a lava cave in the Kipuka Kanohina Cave System on the Island of Hawaii, USA - GBC170108-1 metaG ...
CATGCGCCTGATGAAGGAGGAGGGCGTCTCCTACACGCAGGCCCTGGGCTGCCTGCCCGTCTTCCTTCAAACGCCCATCTGGGCGGCCCTCTACGCGATGCTCTATTTCTCGTTCGATCTGCGCCACGCCGGCGCGTTCTTCGGAGTGTTTCAGAGCATCTCCGGCGGCAACTGGCTCTTCATGGCGGACCTCTCCGCCGCCGATCACTTCATCGGCTTCGGCCGCTCGGTCGTCTCGATCCCGTTGCTCGGGCACGTCACGGGCATCAACATCCTGCCGGTGCTGCTGGGCATCGTTTTTTTCATCCAGCAGAAGTACCTCACGCCGCCCAGCACCGTCGCGATGACCCCCGAGCAGGAGATGCAGCAGAAGATGATGAAGTGGATGATGGTCGTGATGTTCCCGCTGATGATGTACAACGCGCCCTGCGGCCTCTCGCTCTACTTCATCACGAACAGCACGCTGGGCATCCTCGAGAGCCGCTACATCCGCTCGCACATCGACAAACTCGACAAGTCAGGCCAGGGCGGCATGCCGCCGAAGCCGGAAACGCAACCGCAGAGGCGCGGAGAGCGCTGAGGGACGCATCGAATCGAGCTTGCTAAGAACAGACGTCTCTTGGATTGAGTCGGGCAGACTTAAGCCCGACTGATTCCCTCTGCGTCCTCAGCGCCTCTGCGGTTGCATCTCTGTTAGTGCATACGCTGTCGCCGTGCACATCGGCGACACCATCATCGCCATCGCCACCGGCCCGGGCCGCTCCGGACGCGGCATGGTCCGCCTGAGCGGCCCAGCGACGCGCGCAGCGATCGCCCGATCCTGCAACGCGCCAAGTGCATTGGGGCCCGGTGCCCACGCTGTTGAGTTCCGGATCGATACTTCGCGCGGCGCGCTCGCATTGCCCGCGCTGCTCGGCCTGTACCACGCCCCGCGCTCCTACACCGGCGAGGAAAGCGCTGAGCTTCTGCTTCCCGGCAACCCGGCGCTGCTCAATCGCGTGGTCGATCGAATGCTGGATCACGGAGGCATCCGCCGCGCCGAGCCCGGCGAATTCACCGCCCGCGCGTTCCTCAACGGCCGCATGACCGCCGAGCAGGCCGAGGGCGTGCAGGCCCTGATCGCGGCCCGCGGCGATGCCGAACTCGCCGCCTCGCGCCGCCTGCTCGACGGCTCGCTGGGCCGCGATTACCGCGACATCTCCGATGAACTGGCCGACTGCCTTGCCCTGCTCGAAGCCGGCATCGACTTCACAGATCAAGAGGATGTCACGCCCATCTCGCCCGCGGCCCTGCGCGCCCGGCTCGATGATCTCGCTCAGCGCATCGATGCACTCACCGGCCCGCGGGCCGCGCGCGAAGCACCCGACGCCGAGCCCATCGCGGTGCTCGTGGGCCCGCCCAACGCAGGAAAATCGACGCTCTTCAACCGCTTGCTGGGCCGCCACCGTGCGGTCGTTTCCGACGTCCCGGGCACGACGCGCGACGCGATCCGCGAGCCGCTGCACCTGACCGAGTCCTCGGCATGGGGCGTGCGTTCGATCGACCTCGTTGATCTGGCCGGTCTCGATGCCGCCCTCGCCGCTCGCGGTCCCCTGGACGCCGCGGCCCAAGGCGCCGCCCGCGCCGCCGTCGCCCGTGCCGACATCGTCCTCTTTTGCGACCCGTCTGGCCGCTTCGATGAGAGCACCCTCGACCTCGCGAACAAGGTCGTTCTCCGCATCCGTACCAAGGCCGATCTGCCTGCTTCGGGCACCTGCAGTTGCGGACCTTCGTTCCACTCCGACATCCGACATCCCACATCCGACATTTTCGTCGTCTGCGCTCTCGACGGCTGGGGCATTGCAGCCTTGCGCCGCGCGCTGATCGATGCCGCCGAGCGGGTCGTGCAAGGACCGGGATCCGGCCATGCCGAGGAGGCCTCGCTCATGCCGCGCCACCGCGCCTCGCTGTTCGGCGCGCGTGCGGCCATCGCTCAAGCGCGCGTCCTCCTGAGCGAGCGCGACCCGCGTGCACTCGCACCGCCCGAACTGCTCGCCTCCATCCTGCGTCGCGCGCTCGATCACACGGGGCAGATCAGCGGGCGCATCAGCCCGGACGATGTCATCGGCCGCATCTTCGCCACGTTTTGCATCGGAAAGTGAGCCAATCCATGCCGCGAGCCCCCGACCAGCGCATCGACTACGCCTCATGGGGCACCGACATCGATGAGCAGGCCCACGAGCAGATGCGCAACGCCTGTTCGCTCCCCGTCTCGGTCAGCGCTGCGCTCATGCCGGATGCCCACGTCGGGTACGGCCTGCCCATCGGCGGAGTTCTCGCCACGGATGATGCCGTCATCCCCTACGCGGTCGGAGTCGATATCGCCTGCCGCGTGATGCTCAGCGTCTTTGACCTGCCCGCCGCTGACCTCGCGCGCGATCAGGATCGCTATACCGGCTACATCGAGCGCAACACGCTCTTCGGAGTCGGCAAGGGCTGGCGGCGCGACCGCCCGAAGCATGATGTGATGGACGACGACTGGTCCGTCTCGCCGGTGACATCGCGCCAAAAAGAACAGGCGTGGGAGCAGCTGGGCACCAGCGGCTCGGGCAATCACTTCGTCGAGTTCGGCGAGATCGAGTTCCTCGACGCCGGAGCGCTGCCGCCGGCGCTCAAGGGTCGCGGAGCCCGAACCTCGGATCAGGGCGAGCCGACGCGATTCCTCGCCCTCGTATCGCACTCCGGCTCGCGCGGCACGGGAGCGCAGGTCGCCTCCCACTACAGCAAGGCCGCCCGCGAGCTGCACCCGGACCTGCCCGGCCCGCTCGCCCACCTCGCGTGGCTCCCGCTCTCGGGCCCGCGCTCGCACATCGGCCGCGAATACTGGGCGGCCATGGAACTGATGGGGCGTTACGCGTCCGCGAATCACCACGTGATCCACGAGAAGATCCGCCGCTCCGTCGGCGCGCCGCTGCTGCTGGAGGTCGAGAACCACCACAACTTCGCCTGGCGCGAAACGCACGGCGGGCGCGAGATAATCGTCCATCGCAAGGGAGCGACGCCCGCCGGCCGCGGCGTGTTGGGCTACATCCCCGGCACGATGGCCGCTCCCGGATTCCTCGTTCAAGGACTCGGCAGCGTGCCATCGCTGGACTCAGCTTCGCACGGCGCGGGCCGGCGCATGTCACGCACCGCCGCGCGAAAGGCGGAGCGCTGGGAGAGCCTGCGCGGCTATCTGAAGGAGCGCGGCGTCACGCTGCTATCCGCAGGGCTTGACGAATCGCCGATGGCCTACAAGGACATCGAGCGCGTGATGTCCCAGCAGGCCGACCTCGTCAGGCCGGTCGCTCGCTTCTTCCCGCGCCTCGTCAAGATGGCCCCGGACGGCGAGCGCCCGGAAGATTGAACGGCTCGCTTACGGGCAGACCGCGCCGAAGTTCGCCAGCACCGAGAGCACGTCGTCGAAGTTCACCACGCCGCTGCAATTGGCGTCGCCGGGGCCGGTCCCGCCAGCGCCGTAGTTGGCGCCGAAGGCGGCGAGCACGGCCAGCACGTGCGAGAAGTTGATGGCGCCCGGCATCTTCGTCGCGTTGCCGGGGCAGCACGCCGGCGGCGCGCTGACGAACTTACCCGCCTCGCCCGAACTCATGTTGATCCAGCCGACGTTCTCGCCCCAGGCGTATCCCTCGAAGCGCAGCGTCGTGTAGTTGAAGCGCGCGCCTTGCGCGCCCAGCGAGGGCTGCGTGTCGAAGTTCACCCAGCCGATGTTTTCGCCCCAGGCGAAGCCGTTGAGGAACCCTGAGACGCCGATGTTCACGCCGAAGTTCGTGTTGTTGGTATTGGCGTACGGGCCGGCCCCGTTGCCGGTGTTGATCCAGCCAACGTTCTCGCACCAGATGAACCCGGTGAGAAACGTCGCTCCGACGTGCACGCCCTGAGTGCCGCCGTTGGCGTCGCGCCAGTTCGTCCAGCCGATGTTTTCGCCCCACGCGTGCTTATTCGTCGCGTCCACGTTCGTTTGGCGCGCCATCGTGCTGCCCGCGCTGAATACGACCGCGCCGACGGCCGTTGCGATCATGCTGGTTCGGCGGTTCATGGTCAGCCTCCTGACTGGATGAGAGGGTCCGCCCTCACTGGAATCTATCCCCGATCCCGGACCCTGCAAGGAACCAAACGTCCGGTTTCCGCTGTTCGCGTCGAAACTCGGTTGCCGGGTGGCCGTGCCACCCATTGACTTGACACTGGTCCAAGCCGCCTTGCAGGGGCGTCGCCAGGGCTCTCTCCCGGCTAAATTCACGCCGAAGCCAGACCCTCGGCAGGCGTCCCAATTCCGGCGCTGGCGCCGTTTTCGGGGCTTCGGGGCCGAAGCCGCGCGAGCCCCGCCCGGATGGCGATGTGGGCCAGTTCCACGCGGTTCGACACCCCCAGTTTATCCCCCAACGAGACTCGGTGCCATTCGATGGTCTTCACGCTGCGATGGAATCGCTTGGCGATTTCCGCCGTGGACATGCCCTCGCCGATGAGCGCCAGCACATCACGTTCGCGCTCGGTCAGCGGCGCGAGCGGGCCCCAGTCGTCGGCCTCTGCCCGGACAAACTCGATGGATTGCTGGTGCGGGAGCACATCCTCCACCTCGCTGTGCGGGCAGCACACGCTTACGACTCCGCGCGCGCCTGAGTCCGGATCTTGCCAGCAACGCAACACCTGGCGGCGCAGCACTCCCCCCAGCACTCCGATCACGCCCAGCGGCCGGCCCGAGGCCAGCACTCGGCGCTGATGGTCCAAGCGCTCGGCGGCCACCACCGGCGGCAGGAAATCGCCCAGCGTCTTTCCGTCAAGCGGCTCGCCGCTGCTCAACTGACTCGTCGCCGAAGGGTTCGCGTACAGCACGCGACCGCGGTCGTCGAACATGATCACGCATTCGTGCACATCGAGCACGATGACGCCCAGCGATCTCGTGAGCGCGCCCGGAACTCCGTTGGCGTTCGCCTCGCGCCGGGCTCCCTGGCTTGTCCCCGTTGCTGTCCTTGGCATCGACACGCGGCAGCCTCCACCACACTGCAACCGCCGGCCAAGCGGACGCGACGTGCCTCCCGATTCGCAGCGTCCGCCGATTCGCTCCTTCAATCCACCGATCGGGTCACGTCCAAGCGATCCAAATGCACTTCAGAGCCCGATCAATCTCCTATCGCTTCCTGGGCTTTACTCGAATCCGGCGGCCCAACGGTTCGTTTTCGAACAAAGGTCCTTGCTCAAGGCGACATGCGGGCGAGAGTCTCACGCCGGATCGCAAAGATTTTCGTCCACCCGGTATCCCACGGCAGAGGATGTCGCTGGCTGCCCTCCATATGGCAAACCGCGTAGGAAAACCGCCTGAGGGGCCTCAGGCTGCTCTCCCGTCGACGAAATACCTACGGAAACCGCCGCTCGATCTAGCGCGAAACGGGTTCGGGACGCGTCCGCCGAGTTCCGAAGGCGGCCACCACGGCTGCCAGCAGGGGCGCCGCCGAAATCGGGCTCGGCGCCTCGGCGATTTCGGCCAACAAGGTGAACGAAGCACCTCCGTCGAAGCCAGCTCCGGTTAGGACAAACTGGCGAGCGGTGGAAAAGTGCGCCGGCTCCGGTCGGCTCGCCGGAAGGGCGTCAGAACGGAGCGCGCTGCCCGAATCATCCAGCATGAGCAATTGAGCGAATACCGCGACCCGCGGCTCGCCGGCGCGATTCTCGAACGCCGACTCGAATCGCACGATGTCCATGGTGCCCGGAGCCACATCGTCCCCGATGAAGAGCCACAGGTCACCGGAGCCGAGCGATAGTGAGCCCGCGCGCAGTTCGAGGCCGAACCCCTCGCCCGCGGACAGATACGCGCCCCAGCGCGGATCGGGTTCACGGTCCTGCGCCGCCGCGTCCAATACGACCGTGAGAACCAAGGGATCTCCCACGTTCACGAGCGAAGAGATGGTCCCTGCTTCATCCGTGACGGCGGTGACCCGTCCATCAAACGCGAACGCGGCGATGGGCGATGAGCCGGCTCCCGCAGGGGCCGAGGCGAGACCGATGAGCGCCGCAAAGCACGCGCAGCGCGATGCGCTCGCTGCCGCCGACAGGCCTGACCTGGCGCACTCCACATGGCGCACCATCGGCCGGGAACCCGGCCCCGGATGAATGGGCCTGCTCCCCGATAGCATGGGCCCCCCAACGCGGAGGGTGCATGCTCTGGGTCTGGGTCGGATTCGTCGCGTTTGTGTTGGTCATGCTGGGCCTGGACCTCGGGGTCGCGCACCGGCGTGAGCACGCGGTCCGGGCCCGCGAAGCCATCGGCTGGACCAGCCTTTGCGTGGCTCTGGCTCTTGCGTTCGCGGCGATCGTCTACGCCATCTATGAGCACCAGTGGCTGGGATTTGGCACGGGCGCGGGGGCGCCCAAAGACGGGCTCGACGCGGCCAAGAAATACCTGCTCGGCTGGATGGTCGAGTACGCGCTGAGCGTGGACAACCTCTTCATCTTTTCGGTGATCTTCACCTATTTCCGCGTGCCGCCCGCGCACCAGCACCGGGTGTTGTTCTGGGGCATCCTCGGCGCCCTGGTGATGCGGGGCGCGATGATCGCCGGCGGCGCCGCGCTCATCCATCACTTCCACTGGACCATCTACATCTTCGGCGGCCTGCTGATCATCACCGCCGTCCGGCTCCTCTTCACCAACCCGGAGACCGTGGACCCCTCGAAGAACATCGTGCTGCGTTCCGCGCGCCGGTTCTTCCCGTTCACTCCCTCCTATCACGGCTCTCGATTCCTGATCCGTGAAGGAGGACGGCTGATCGGCACGCCGCTCCTGCTGGTGCTCCTGGTCGTCGAAGCAACCGATGTCGTCTTCGCCGTGGACTCGATCCCCGCGATCTTCGCCATCACCACCGACCCGTTCCTCGTGTTCACATCCAACGTGTTCGCGATCCTCGGGCTGCGCTCGCTGTACTTCGCGCTGGCGGCCGTGATCGACCGCTTCCGCTACCTCAAGCCGAGCCTCGTCGTCATGCTCGCCTACATCGGCGTGAAGATGCTCCTGAGCGAGGTGGCGCCCATCCCGACGGATGTGTCGCTGGCCGTGGTCGGCGGCGTGCTGAGTGTCGGGATCGCCGCGAGCATCCTTGCCACCAGTATTGAAAAGCGCCGTGAAATCCGACCGGACACGGACCAGCGGCGCCGGCGGCCGCCGCCCGCCGATCGCGCCGACTCAAGGGACTGAGGCCGATCGCTTAGGGCTTATCCTTCCCATAACACGCCGCCGCAATCCGCGGCCCGGTCAGCCGAGGGCCCGCCCGCGCGGCTGCTTCCCGGGGCCCGGATTCGGGCATAGATTTCATGAACCGCGCGGCGGGGGAGGGCGAAAGAGTGAGTGTGTCGCGAACGCTGAGTTGGTGCGTGACGGGCTTCCTCGCCGGCGTCCCCACGGCGCTGGGCGCCCAGCCGGACTCCGCAGCCCCAGTAGTCGACGGCGGTTCGTTCTGCATCGACGGGCACGAATTTGGCTGCGCGCACGCGCGCGCGATAGCGGCCCGAAGGGCCGGCGATCCTGTGCCGGCGCCGCGGGGGATCGCGCTTCTTGGCGCACCCGGATCGCCCGTAGACCTGCTCAGTTACGACCTTGACATCGAGATCGACCCGACCCTGGCGACGATCGCCGGCTCCAACTCGTTGACGCTTCGCAGCCTTCAGGACGGTTTGACGAGCTGGACGTTTCTGCTGGATGATGCGTTCACGATCAGCGCCGTTCGCATCGGCGCGACCGCGCTTACGTTTGCACGCCTCGACTCGATCCAAGTCGCGGCTACGCTCGACGCTCCACGAAACACCGGCGATGAGTTCGTTCTGACGATTGAGTACTCCGGCACGCCGGTCGAAGGCCAGGGATTCGGATCGATCGAGTTCCAGACGCGTGCGAACGGGGCCCGGGTCGCCGCCACGCTCAGCGAGACCGACTACGCGCACACGTGGTTCCCCGTTACGCCGGATGGGCGCGACAAGGCCGTCGCCGACCTGCGGTTCACCGTTCCGGTGACGATGTCGGTGGCCTCGAACGGGCTCGTCCAGAGCGTCACGCCCCTCCCCGATGGCATGCGTCACACCTGGCACTGGCGCACGGACTACCCGACCGCTACGTATCTCTTCTCGTTCGCCGCCACAAACTTTGTGCGCTTCAGCGACACGTACGTTCATTCTGGCGGCTCGATGCCGCTGGAGTTTTTCATCTACCCCGAATGGGACACGTCGAGCAATCGCACCGCCTGGCTCAAGACCAAGACAATGCTCGCGACGTTTGCTCCGCTCTTTGGGGCGTATCCGTTCACGGCCGAGAAATACGGCATCTACAACTTTCCGTTCGATGGCGGCATGGAGCATCAGACGATGACCGGGCAGGGGCTGTTCGGCTTCGGCGAGTCGCTCACCGCGCACGAACTGGCGCACCAGTGGTGGGGCAACCTCGTCACGTGCGCCACGTGGCCGGACATCTGGCTCAACGAGGGCTTCGCGACGTACGCCGAAGCGCTCTGGCACGAGCACAAGCCCGGTTCGAGCGGCGCCGCCGCGCTGCATTCCGCGATGGCCGCGCGCCGGCCGTCTCTGTTCAATGACACGATCATCGTTCCCGACGGCGCCACCATCGGGCGCATTTTCTCCTTCGATACGTCCTATCTGAAGCCGGCGTGGGTGTTGCACATGCTGCGTCACGTGATCGGCGATGCCGCGTTCTTCCAGGCGCTGGCGGACTATCGCGCCGCCTACCAGTTCGGCAGTGCCTCGAGCGCCGATTTCCAGGCGGCGGCCGAGGCCGCCAGCGGCATTGATCTCGACTGGTTCTTCCCGCAGTGGCTGGAGCAGCCCGGCGCGCCCGACTATCGGCGCGCCTGGCGCAGCATCACGGTGAACGGGCAGCCCCACGTGGAGCTGCTGATCACGCAGGTGCAGTCGCTCTCCTACCCGCGATTCAAGATGTCGCTGGATGTGGTGATGACGATCGGCGGCTCGTCGCAGACGCACATGATCTGGAACGATGTCACGCCCCAGCACTATGTAATCCCGGTTTCCGCCGCGCCCACCGCGCTCGCGCTCGACCCCACTCCGTGGGTGCTGGCGACGAACAGCAGCACGGTCTCGTTCGTCGAGGGGCCGCCCAAGGTCGTGAGCATCAGCCCCGCGCCGGGCGCGATGCTCGCTGAGGCGCCCGGCTCGCTCATCGTCGGCTTCCACAAGAACGTCGCCTCGGCCGCGGGCGACTTTTTGCTTCAGCGCACCGGCGGCGATGCTCCGGGGCTCACGTTCTCGTACGACCCGGGCTCGTTCACGGCGACGCTCACGCCGCTCGCTTCCCTGGTGCCCGGCGACTACACGTTGACCGTCAATGACTCGATCGTCGCCGTGGCGGGTTCGCAGGCGCTCGACGGCGAGACGAGCGATCCGAGCAATCCGTTCCTAGCGCCGGGCATGACGCTCCTGCCGACGGGTGATGGCGCGCCCGGCGGCGACGCCGTCTTCACGTTCACCGTTCTCGCCCCGCCGCCGTTCTGCTCGGGCGACGCTGATGGCGACAACGATGTGGACTTCAACGACGTCCTGAACGTGCTGGCGAACTTCGGCGCTTCGTACGCGCCCGCGCTCGACGGTCCTGGCGATGCCGACCACGACGGCGATGCGGACTTTGATGATGTGCTGGCGGTGCTGGCGTACTTCGCGTCGGAATGCCCATAGACGCACCATGTTCCGTTCGAACACCGAGCCCGTATCATGCGCGCATGCCCGCCCTCGTCGGCCTCATCATGGGCTCGCAGTCGGACTGGGAGACGCTCGAGCACGCCGCGGCGATGCTCGAATCGCTGGGCATTGAGCACGAAGCCAAGGTCGTCTCCGCGCACCGCACTCCGGACCTGCTCTTTGAATACGCCTCGACCGCCGAGCATCGCGGCATCGAGGTGATCATCGCGGCGGCAGGCGGGGCGGCCCACCTGCCCGGCATGTGCGCGGCCAAGACCACGCTCCCGGTGCTGGGCGTGCCCGTTGAGTCGTCGGCGCTTAAGGGGATTGACTCGTTTCTCTCGATGGTGCAGATGCCCGCGGGCGTGCCCGTCGGCACGCTGGCCATCGGCAAGCCGGGCGCGATCAACGCCGCGCTGCTGGCAGCCTCGATCCTGGCGCGTAAGCACCCGGCGATTGATGCCGCGATCAAGAAGTACCGCGCCGCTCAGACTCAGCGCGTGCTGGACAACCCCGATCCGCGCAAGCCGGCCGCCGCAGCATCCCGAGCGCCGGCACGAAAGCCATGAGCCCTTCGCTTGCCCTTCAATACACACGAATCGGCGTGCTCGGCGGCGGCCAACTCGGGCGCATGCTCGGCCTCGCCGGCGTGCCGATGGGCCTGCGGTTCACATTCCTCGATCCGGATCCGCAGTCGCCCGCCGCGGCAGTAGGAGATCTGATCGTCGCGCCGTTCGACGATGCGGGGGCTTTGGACCGCCTTGCTTCGGCTTGCGATGTGGCCACCGTGGAGTTCGAGAGCGTGCCCGCGGCGGCGGCGCAGCGGATCGCCGCGCGAGTGCCCATGGCCCCGCCTCCGGCATCACTCGAAACCGCTCAGGACCGCATCGCAGAGAAGTCCCTGATCCGAGACCTGGGGATCCCTGTCGCCGCATTCGCCACGATCGATCATGCGGACGATGTGTCGCGCGCGATCGAAACGGTCGGCCTGCCCGCGATCGTCAAGACGCGCCGCTTCGGCTACGACGGCAAGGGTCAGCGCCACGTGCGCACGTTGGAAGAAGCGCAGCGCGCCGCGGCCGACCTCGGCGGCGCCGGCCTCATCGCCGAGCAATTCGTCCGATTTGCGCGAGAGGTCTCCATCCTCGCAGCGCGAGGGCGAAGCGGCGAGATCGCCTGCTACCCCCTCGTCGAGAACGTGCACACCAAGGGCATCCTGAGCCTGTCGCGTGCGCCAGCGCCGCGGGTCGCGCCGCGGATGCAGTCGCAGGCCGAGGGCTACGCTCGGCGCGTTCTCGAGCATTTCGAATACGTCGGCGTGATGGCCATCGAGTTTTTCGACGATGGCGCGGGCGGGCTCATCGCCAGCGAGATGGCCTGCCGCGTGCACAACTCGGGGCACTGGACGATCGAGGGCGCGGAAACGAGCCAGTTCGAGAACCACTTGCGCGCGATTCTTGGCCTGCCGCTGGGCCCGACCGCCGCGGTCGGCTGCTCGGCGATGATCAACCTGATCGGCTCGATCCCGGATGCCGCGGCGCAGACTGCGATCCTCGGGACCGCGGGTGCGCACCTGCACCTCTACGGCAAGTCCCCCCGAATGGGGCGCAAGGTCGGGCACATCACACTGTGCGCGCCGGGTGATTCGATGCTTGAAGATCGGCTGGCGGTCGTGCAGCGGGCGCTTGGCGCATCGCCGAAGCGAGCCGTGTCACCGACTGCCAAAGCACGGGCGGAAGGACTCGAACCCTCAACATCCTGATCCGAAGTCAGGTGCTCTATCCAATTGAGCTACGCCCGCATGCAGGCCCAAGCCGATCTCGCCGGTGGCGTTACGAATCCAATCTACCCAAGCATCGCGGTTCACCCGCGATGCGTTCTATGGCTCTTAGCCGCATGGAGCGGAGCCCATGGCGGAGCGACATGCGGAATCTCAAGCACGGGCGGAAGGAGTCGAACCCTCAACCTCCTGATCCGTAGTCAGGTGCTCTATCCAGTTGAGCTACGCCCGCGTGCAGGCCGTTTCCGGCCTCGGTGCAAGGCTGGAACATAGCCCCCGGAGCCCGGTCGCGGCAAGTGCGGCTCGCGGCGATCGTGGTTCAACGGCTCCGGCCGGGGGCGCTGAGGAGTTTTGAGGGATTGGCTTGCAGTCTGCCCGTTGGCTGGGATAATCCCCACCCCGCCGCGGCGGCCCGGCTCGCATCGTCAATGGCCGCCGAGCGGCAACCGGTGGGATGGATCAGGGCCGGTGAGACGGCGCGGGCGCTGCCGCGCCATGGAGCAAGTACGCAGATGGCACATTCGCTTTCGGCGAAGAAGAGGGTCCGGCAGAACGTCAAGCGTGCTGCGCGCAACCGCTGGCGCATGCGCGAGCTGCGCGACTCGCTGAAGGAACTCGAAGACAAACTCCTGCACGCCGACGCCAAGCAGTCGGACGAGGCGTTCCGCAAGGCCTGCCGCCTGCTCGACAAGACGGCGAGCAAGGGCGTGATCCACCGCAACACGGCCGCGCGGAAGAAGTCGCGCCTGTCCAAGCGAATGAAGGCGAAGCAGGGCGCCAAGACCTGATCAGGGAGCGAAGGCCGATCGGCGAGGCCGGGCAGGACGCGGGCGAAGATCGCCGCCCGGCCGAGCGCGGCGCCGTCGAGCGATCGATCCGGGAAAGCGACGGCAGGGCGCCAAGCGCTCAAGCGTGCGCAGCGTGTACTCTCTGTAACTGATGCTCGACAGACGGGTGCGCACGCCGACACGGGGGACGACGGGGGACGCGCGGGGCGTGGTTTTCGCGCAGCGGTCCGGGTACGTGGCGCTTTCCACTCGGCCGCTGCACATCCTGCTCTTTCTGCTCCCGTTGATTCTCTTCTATGAACTCGGCTCGGCGCTGTTTCTCTCGCCGCAGCTCAAGGGGGCGGAGCGCGGGGAGGCGGAGCAGACGATTCGCGCGGAGCGGCTGCTCTCCTCGTTCTTCGAGTGGTTCGGCGTCAGCGGGATCTACCTGCCGGGCATCGTGCTGGTGGTCGTGCTGCTGGTGTGGCACACGCTGACGCGCGACCGGTGGCAGATCCGCTGGAGCGTGCTGGGCGGCATGCTCGTCGAGGCGCTGGCGTGGACGATCCCGCTGCTGGTGCTCAACAAGGTCGTGTATGTGTTCTTCCAGGGCGTGCCGCCGATGACCGGGTCGCTCGCGCTGGCCGGGACGGACCTCAGAGGCATGTCGCGCCCGGCCCTGATCACGATTTCGTTCGGCGCGGCGCTGTACGAGGAGCTGCTCTTCCGGCTGGTGCTCATCGCGGCGGTGCACCTCCTGGCGGCGGATCTGCTGCGCATGAGAGACGCGGCCGCGAAGGTGGTGGCGGTGGTCGTCAGCGCGCTGGCGTTCACCGTCTATCACGATGTGGTTGGCCCGACCGGCACGATCGCGTGGCCCTACGTAGCGACGTACATGTTCGCGGGGCTCTACTTCGGGACGGTGTACATCCTGCGCGGCTTCGGGATCGTGGTCGGCGTGCACGCGCTCTACGACCTGGCCGTTCTCGTCGTCCTTCGTCAAGCCTGAGCGGTTTGACGACATACACTTGAAGCCATGAAGCAGGGAAAAACATCGCGAGGGATCGAGACGGTCGAGCCCGTGGGCCTGCGCGTGCTGATCCGCAAGGATGAGGACCGCAAGCAGACCAAGAGCGGCATCCACCTGCCGGACAAGATGGAGATCCCGACAATCACGGGTCGCATCGTGAGCATCTCCGCGCAAGTGGAGGCCGATGAGAAGTACCCGATCGCGCGGTACGACCGGGTGCTGTTCCATCCCAAGCACGCGATCCCGGTGGACTTCGAGGGGGACAACCGGCTCTTCGTCGTGCCGGTGGAGGACGTGGTGGCGGTGTTCCGGCGCGAGCGTGCGGCGGGCGATGCGCAGGGCAAGGCCGCGGGCTCGAAGGACGCGGAAGGGCCCGGGAGCGCCGGACCATCCGGTGGCGCCGATGACGAGCGCTGAACTGGCGCGGCTGCTGCGCCGACCGCTCGATGAACTGCCCGATCCGCTGCCGCTGGTGCCTATCGAGCGGCCGTTTGATGTGACGATCCGGCCGCCGGGGAGCAAGAGCCTGACGAATCGCGCGCTGCTGATCGCGGCGCTGGCGCGAGGCGAAAGCGTGCTGTGTGGCGCGCTCCTCGATGCGGAAGATGCGATGGTGATGATCGGAGCGCTGCGGGCGCTGGGCGCGGCGATCGATGTGGCGGATGAGAACTCTGGTGCGGTGAGGGTCGAGGGCTGCGCGGGGCGGCTTAAAGGCGGGCGCACTGTCAACCTGGCCGGCGCGGGAACGGCGTCAAGGTTCCTCGCCGCGGCGGCGTGCCTGGCCGATGCGCCGGTCACACTCGACGGAAACGAGCGGATGCGCCAGCGCCCCATGGGGGAACTAGTGGCGATGCTGCGGGCCCTTGGCATCAAGATCGACGAGCTGGGCGCGCCGGGATGCCTGCCGCTTCGGGTGCACCCCGCACGGCCCACCGGCGGCGAGATCCGAGTGCCCACGACGCTGTCGAGCCAGTTCATCTCGGCGCTGATGATGCTCGGACCGTTCTGCACGCGCGGGTTGACGCTCGTCCTCGAGCCGCCGGTGACGAGCCCTTCGTACATCACTATGACCGCGCGCCTCATGGAACGCATGATCGGCGGTGCGTCCGGCGGGATGAGGATCGACGGCTCGGCCAAGGAGGGAAGGATCGTCACCCCGCCGTGTGACAAGTACTCGTGTCCTCCGACCGAAATCGAACCGGACGCCAGCGGGGCAACTTCGCTCTGGGCGGCCGCAGCGATCTGTCCCGGCTCACGCTGCCGCACGTTGAGCATTGGCACCACCTCCTTGCAAGGCGATGCCGGCGCGGCGGATGTGCTGGCGCGGTTCGGCGCGGCCGTGCGTCGTGACAACACCTCAACGGATGTGCGGGGCACCGGCCGTTTGATCGGAGTCGACGTCGATCTCTCGGACGTGCCCGATGCCGCGATGGCGATCGGTGTGGTGGCGTGCCTTTCGGAGGGTCCGAGCGTGCTTCACGGCCTGCGCACGCTGCGCGTCAAGGAGAGCGACCGCGTCAGCGCCATGGTGAAGGAGTTCGGGCGCATCGGCGCTCGCGTGGAGGTACTCGAGGGAGGCGGTGACGTCTCGCTACGGATCACGCCGGCCGGTGCGAAGGCGCCGGACGTTTCGCCCGTTACGTTCGACACGTACAACGATCACCGCATGGCCATGTCGCTGGCGCTGATCGGTCTGCGCCGGCCCAACGTGTTCATCCGCGATCCGCGCTGCGTGGCGAAGACGTATCCGACGTTCTGGAGCGATCTGGCGCTGCTCTACGATCAGAAGCGCGGGACGAACTGACGAGCCTTTTCGCCGCGGCACGCCGGGTTTTGTAGGGTGCGTTTGGTGATCAAGCCTGTTTCCTCGATACTGGAACTCTCGTGAAACGCTCGTTCTGGAAACTTGCCCGCGGCATGCTCCGCTACCGCTACGCGGCGGCCGGGGCGCTGCTGATGTCGTTCGTCGCGGCGGGCGGCGTGGGCGTGGGGCTGTTCGCCCTGCTCCCGATCACCAAGAATTTCATGGGCAAGGGCGAGGGTATCTACACGCTGCCCTATCTCGCGCAGCGGTTCAACGAGCAGGTCGCGGACATCGCTCCCGGCCTGATGATCTCGCAGGAGCGCATCGCATCGCTGCCGACTCCTGCTTCTTTCGGCACGATCGCGATCCTGCTGGGCGTTGGCATCCTCGCGATCGTCGGCGGCTTCGCCTCGTTCCTGCACACCTATCTGTCGCTGACGGTGACGACGCGGACGATCGCAGACATCCGGCGGGCCGCGTACCGCTCGCTGCTGCGCATGCCGCTGCCCGCGATGATCTCCGGCGGCGGTCACGACATGACCAGCCGCATCCTCGGCGACACGAATTCGCTCAACAAGGGGTTTCAGGCGCTGACAAGCAAGGCGGTGGCGCAGATCACCCGCGGTTTCGCAGCGCTCGTCGTCGCGCTCATCATCGACTGGCGCTTGAGCCTGCTGCTTCTGATCGGCGTGCCGCTGCTGTACACGGTGATCCGGCGGCTGGGGAAGCGGATCCGTCGCGCCTCGCGCGGCGCGATGAAGAGCGGGGCGAAACTGCTGGAAGACGCGGGCGAGGTCACGCGCGGCTTCCGCACCGTGAAAGTGTTCAGCGCGGAGCGATCGGAACTCGGGCGGTTCTCAAGGCACAACCGCGATGTGCAGCGCGAAACGCTGCGGGCCCGCACGGCGCAGGCCGTGGCCGGGCCGCTGGTCGAGACGCTCATGATCTTCATGATGGGAATCATGATGGGCCTGGCGGCGGCCGCAATCCGGCGCGGGTGGATGGAGATCGAGGACTTCCTCATCGCCGCCAGCGCGCTGGGCATCGCGGGCGCATCGATCAAGCCTCTCACCGCGATCGCGCAGGACATCCAGGGCGCCGAGGCCGGTGCGGGGCGGCTCATGGAGGTGCTGAACGCGCGCGGCGAAGAGGAGCGGCATCCACGCCGCCCGCGCCTGCCGCGGCACACGCGTTCGATCGAGTTTCGGGAAGTCTCGTTCTCGTACCCTGGGCAGGATTCGCCGGCGCTCGATCGCGTCAGCGTGAGGATCGAGCACGGGCAGCGCGTGGCGATCGTGGGGCCCAACGGCTGCGGCAAGACGACGCTGCTCTCGCTCGTGCCGCGCCTGCTGCTCCCCGGGCGCGGGCAGATCCTGATCGACGGCGTGGACATCTCGCAGGTGTCGCTGCGCAGCCTGCGCCGGCAGATCGGTGCCGTGCCGCAGGAGACCATCCTCTTCCGTGGCACGATCGCGACGAACATCGCCTATGCGTCGGCGCGCGCGACACGCGCCCAGATCGAGGCGGCGGCGAAGGCGGCGCACGCGGACCGCTTCATCCGCGAGCAGCCCGACGGGTACGAAACGGTGGTGGGGGATCAGGGGCTGACGCTTTCAGGCGGGCAGCGCCAGCGCATCGCGATCGCGCGGGCGCTGCTCCGAGACCCGGCCATTCTGATCATGGATGAGGCGACGAGCATGATCGACTCCGAGAGCGAGGCGCAGATCGCCGCAGCGATCGCGGAATTGGGCGGCAAGCGGACGTGCCTGATCGTGGCGCACCGGCTGACGACGGTGCTCAACGCGGACCGGATTGTGGTGATGAACGCGGGGCGGGTCGTCGATGAAGGGCGGCACGACGAATTGCTGGATCGCTGCGCGCTGTACCGCGACCTGACGCGGCACCAGCTGGCGCCGGCCACGGCGGGCGCAATCTGAGGAGATGATGGGATCGGAATGGAGGCTGCCTCCCCCGCGCCCGAGCGGGGGAGGTGGTCCCGGCTCTGCCGGGACCGGAGAGGGTTAGATTGGTGCCGGCCTTGCCGGCTTCCTTCGAATTCTTCGCGCCGCGCTCTCCCATCGCCTACACGCATGACCAAACGCCAGCCAACGAAGCACGCAGCTCGACCTTTCTCAAGGTCGACTCGCTCTTGGCGCCTCACAGGCGATCGAGCCGTTGACCTACGGCACCGCAACACGCCGCCGGAGGGCATCTTGTGGTCTCGCCTGCGCTCGGGCAAGAACGACGGGTTCAAGTGGCGCCGGCAGCATCCGCACGGCCCGTTCATCGCGGACTTCTACTGTCACGAGGCCGGCCTTGTGGTCGAGATCGACGGATGGACCCACTCGGGGCCGCGTCTGAAGGAAGATCGGGCGCGCGACGCGTGGATGCGCCAGCGCGGGATCGAAGTTGTGCGCGTGAGCGCTTCGAGCGTGGCCGCAAGCCTGCGCAGCGTGCTCGCGATGATCAGGAAAGCGGCGGAGGAAAGGGCCGCGATGTTTCGGAAGGAGGTTGCCGGGCAGAGCCCGCCGCCGTTCTAACCCTCTCCTGTCGCCGCAGACGGCGACGTCCTCCCCCGCGAGGGCGCGGGGGAGGTACCTACCATCCCCCCCTATGCCCCTGCCGCGGATCGCCATTGTGGGCCGGCCGAACGTCGGCAAGTCGTCGCTGCTGAACATGCTGGCGGGGGCGAGAGTGTCGATCGTCGATCCCACGCCGGGTGTGACGCGCGATCGCGTGACGGCGGTGGTCGAACTGTCCGGGCCGCTCAAGACCGAGGAGCCGCGCCTCGCTGAGATCACGGACACCGGCGGCTACGGCGTCTACACCGCCGCGGGCGCGAAGCACGACGATTCGGGCACGGATCTGACTCAGTTGACCGCGCTCATCGAGTCGCAGATCGCCGCGGCGATTGAGCGGGCGGACTTCGTGATCTTTGTGATCGATGCGCAGACAGGCGTGACAGCGCTGGATCAGACGATCGCGGGGCTGCTGCGCAAGCAATGGCAGTCGTGGCGGGATCGCGCGCCGAAGATCATCGCGCTGGCGAACAAGGTGGACTCGGAACAATGGGAGGCGCACGCGCAGGAGGCGGCGAGCCTGGGCTTCGGCCCGCCGCTGCTCGTTTCGGCGCAGACGGGCTACAGGAAGCGCGAACTGCTGGAGCATCTCTTTGCGTTGCTTCCCGAGTCAGCGGAGCGGGAAACGAAGGCCCCCGAGATGCTGCTGGCCATCGTGGGCCGGCGCAACGCGGGCAAGAGCAGTTTCGTCAACGCGCTGGCGGGCGAGGAGCGGTGCATCGTCAGCGAAGTGGCGGGGACAACGCGCGACGCCATCGATGTGCGGATCGAGTTGGATGGGCGCAGTCTGATCGCGGTGGACACGGCGGGTCTGCGCAAGCGGGCCCGAATCGCTGATGCTGTGGAGCACTGGGCCGTGCACCGGTGCATGGCGGCGATCGAGCGGGCCGATGCCGCGCTGCTGCTCATCGACGCAACCGAGCACATCACCGGAGTGGACAAGCGCCTCGGGGCGCACATCCTCGAGCACTTCAAGCCGTGCGTCATCGTCGTGAGCAAGTGGGACCTCGTGCGCGGTAAGAAAGACCGCAAGGGGAGGCCCATCACCACGGAGAACTACGCGAAGTACATCGAGGATGAACTGCCGGGCATGGCGATCTGCCCGATCGTGTTCACATCGTCCAAAGAGCGTCTAGGGCTGCGCGAAGCCGTGGGGGTGGCTCACGACCTGTTTGAGCAAGCGTCTCAGCGCGTGCCGACGCCCCAGCTCAACCGCGCCGTCCGGGCCATCATCGACGAGCGGGGCCCGGGCTCGCCGGGGCGGGTTCGTCCGAAGGTGCTCTATGTCTCGCAGGTGGCCGCGAACCCGCCGACCATTGTGCTCGTGGTGAACAAGCCGGACCTGTTCAAGGGGCAGTACGAGCGGTTCCTGATGAACCGGCTGCACGAGGTGCTGCCGTTCTCCGAGGTGCCGATCCGCCTCATCCTGCGCGAGCGCGAGCGGGCCAGCCTGAGCGAGATGGCGCGGGCGGGGCGGCGCCGAGCCGAAGCGAGCGGGGATGAGTCGGAGGCGAGGCTGGTGCCGGAGTTCCGGCCGCCGGGAGCGGGCGCGGAAAAGCGAAAAGCGAAGAGCGAAAAGTGGAAATCAGGAAGCTGAAGATAGTGGCAAGGGAAAACCCGTAGGGTCTGCTTCCAACCCAAGAGTTTCCTCCGCGTCCTCCGCGCCTCCACGGTGAGACTCGGTGCTACGCCGCGAGGCCCCGATCATCCTCCACATCGAACCCCGGCCATTCTTCCTTGTCGACATGCCGGTGGTGAATCCGGACCACGCGTCCCAGTTGCTCGGCGAAGATGTCGCGCATGAGGGCTAATTGCGGGATCAGTTCATCGGGGAACGGCGTTTTGCGCTCTCGGAACAGGCAGACCACCGCGAGGCACTCGCCGTCGTGGCGGCAGGAGAAGACCAGCGCGGTCGAGCCCGCGAGCCACGACGCGCTCTCCCCCATGCGCTTCTGGAGGCCGCGCTCATCGTCAAAGCGCAGGATGTCCGGCTCCTCCTGGAAGTGCTGCGGCATGATGTCGGCCAGTTGATCGAGCAGCACATCGGCGGTGTCTTTGGGAACGTCGTAGTTCACGTAGGCGCCGAGGCTGAACTCGGCGTGGCCGGTCGGGAGGAACACGGCGGCGTTGGTGGGGCCGGTGCGCTGAAGCACGAATTCGAGGGCGGTGCGCAGGAGCGATTCGACGTCGAGGTCCTGGCGCACCAGCGAGGAAAACTCGCTGGCCAGCGACACCTGCGACATCTGGTCCGCCAGTTCCTGGTAGGCGCTGACGAGGTCATTGCACAGCACATCAACCTGCTCGCTGACTTCCTGGCGCGCGGCGCTGAGCCGGCGGCACAGGCGCTTGAGCCGCTCCATGCGGCGCTGGTTGTCGCGCAGACGCCGCACCAGCCCCACGGCGGCCGTCACGCGATCGGCCAGTTCGCGCGCCACAAACGGCTTGACGACGAAGTCCACCGCGCCGCAGCGCATGGCTTCCACGGCCGCGTCGAGATGGGAGCGTGAGGAAAGGACGATGAAGCGCACGGGTTCGTCGCCCGCCGCCAGTTCGCGCACGAGTTGGAGCCCGGCGCCGCCATCGACCTGGTCATCGATGATGACCACGTCGTAGCGCTGGGCGCTCATGGCCTTGCGCGATTCGGCGATCGTCGCCGCGCCGTCGCAGCGGGCGCCGATGGGAGCCAGCGCCTGCTCCACCTGCTGGCGCGACCTTGTGCTGGGATCGATGCTCAGGATGCGTGGGGCGTCACGGCGCTCAACGCCAGGGGCCTGCGTCGCCTGTTCGGCGCTTGCAGCCCGGGCTTTCTTCCGGGCCACTCCGGGATCCTTCTCATCACCGGGCTTGCGCTTGGGCATGGCGAAGGACTCCTGGCCTCCTCGAACCGAGCGGGCTGCCCGGGGGATCCCCTCCGGTCCCCTAGGCCGCCCGTTCCGCCACTACATCGGCGGGAGCGGCTCGCCAATTCGGGATGAGGACCCGTGCGCGCGTGCCTTTTCCTTGTCGCCGTTCGAGTATCAGGTCGCCGCCGTGCAGGTCCACGAACCTGCGGGCCCGCGTGAGGCCAAGACCCGTCCGCCTCCCTGCCGGAAGTTCCGAGAAGAACGGGTCGAACGCGTGCCGGAGCGCGTGATCGGACATGCCGGCGCCGTCATCCTGCACGTCAAAGCAGAGGCGGGCGTCCAGTTCGTCTTCCGAGATGCGAACGACAACCTCGGTCTGTGGCTGGCTTTGCAACGCGTTGAGCACCAGCTCGGCGAGTACTTCGGTGATCTGCTGGCGGTCAACATCCGCTGTCGGGAGCGGTTTGTCGCAAAGGATGCGCACTCCCGCGGCGGTGGGGACGGTCGGGGCGTGTTCCGCGATCTGGCGCTTTTCCACCATTCGTTCACGCGCAAGTCGTGCCGCAGACTCCGCGAGGTGAACAGCGTTGCACGGGGATCGTCGGGGCTTGGGCGGGTCTGCCAGCACATGGAGACTGGAAATCAGCCCCGTGAGCTTCTCGGACGCGTCGACGATGGCGCCGGCGGCAGCGCGGACTGCCGGATCGCCGCCTTCGCGCGCGAGCATCTGGCACTGGCCGCTGATGACCGTGAGCGGGTTGTTCAGTTCGTGGGCTGCGCCGGCCGTGAGTTCGCCCAGTCGCGCCATGGAGCTGGCCTCGACGAGCCGCGCCTGCGTCTCGATAAGCCGGCGGTTCACATCGGCGACTTGCTCGCCGAGCCGGCGAGCGCCATCGTGGCGCGCGGCCGAAGCGAGCGCGGCGCCCCAGGTGGCGGCGAGCGCCGAGAAACCCGGCTCGCCGATCAGGCGCTGGGCATCCTTGTGCTCGTGGAGCAGAATCGCGGCCAGGCCCTCGCCGGCGGGAAGCGCGAGCATCGCGAGGCGGGTTGGGTCGCCCGGCTCCGGCAGGTGGCGGGCCAGCCAGTCGAGCAGTCGCGCGGATCGGACGGATGGTGCGCCAGCCAGTTCCGAGAGCGGTGCGCCTTCCGGAGGCTCGAGCGTTGCGTGGTCGAGCGCCCGGCCTTCGGCGCTCAGCCGATGAACGAGCCAGGGCGAGCCGGGGCGCGTCTGGAAAGCGATCGAGCATCTCCCAGGCCCGATCAGGTTCGAAGCCGAGCGGACCACCTCAGCGAGCGCTGCACCGAACCCGCTGCGCTCGCCGCAGCGGGCTAGAAACTCTCGCATCGCATTCAGCGCGCGCTCATGCTGCACGGCGGCCGAAGCGCGTTGCTCCAGCAGCGAGTGGAGCTGGCCCAGCCGGCGGTTGGCGCGTCCGAGGCTCGAGATCAGCAGCGCGGAGTCGTCTCCCTCATCGAGGCCGAGTTCGCGGGCGCGGTCCGCGACTCGAGAGGGAAGGTCCTGAAGGATGCGGGCGGTGTTGGTGCGGGTCAGTCCGTAGGACTTCGCCTGATCGACTGGGTCGGGGACCGGCGCGAAGTTGCCCGACCAGCCGAGGTGCTGGGTTCGCGCGAGCGTGTCCGCGACTGAAACGATGCCGATCAGGGGACGATGGGCGACGGGCGGCAGGAGGTCGCGCGGCTGGCCGTGAAGCCAGATCACATCCTGGAGCGCGTGCGGTAGTCCCCAGTGCTCGGCGAGCCGCTTGCCCGCGACATGGTGATCGAGCCCGATGACGCGCCGCTCGACCTCCGCGATGTCGCGCTGATGCTTCTCACACAGCGCCGCGACGCGCGCAAAGGCCTGCGGGAGCACCGTGTCCAGGGCGATCTTGCCCAGATCGTGGAGCAGTCCCGCGAGGAAAGCTTCCTGGGGGCGGAAGCCACCGGCTCCGGCGCGATCGTTCTCTGCGATCAACTCTGAAGCGCAGGCCACCGCGAGGCAGTGCCGCCAAAGCTCGCGCCGATCGAGCCCGCCCGATTCGCCGGACTGGGAATCTCGGGCCCCAAGGGCCTCAAAGACTTCCACGCTGAGAAGGGCCGCCTGAACCGCTTCGAGGCCGAGCAGCACGGCGGCGCGATCGACGGTGGTGATCCGCGTGGCGACGCCCTTGTCGGCGCGCCGGCATAGGGCGAGGAGTTTCCCGGAGAGCGCCGGGTCGCTTGAAATGACCTGAGCGATGCGCCGGACCTCGGCATCGTCACCGCCGGCCAGGGCCATGATGCGCTGCGCCACCGGTGAGAGGGTGGGCAGGGCGTCGATCTGCTGGAGGATCAGGTCGAGATGGGCCGGCTGCGCTGCGCTGGTGCTGCCCGCGCTGGAGGTCTGGGTGGTCTTGCGCGGCGGCGCCATGGCGTCTCGTCCCTTCAGACGCCCACGAGCTCACCCAGGCGTGCGATGAGCCGCTCGATATTGAAAGGCTTCTTGATGAAGTCATCCGCGCCCGCGCGCTTGAGCCGGTCGATCTCCTCGGGGTTCACCACCCCCGAGACAAACAGGACTCGGGTCTCCTTGAACGCCGGGTTCTCTCGAAGGCGCTGGCAGACGACGTTGCCGTTGATGTCCGGGAGCATGTAGTCAAGAACGATGGCATGAGGGCGGAAGGCCTCGGTCTGGAGGCCTGCGTCATAACCGGTCGAGGCGGTTCGCACGTCGAAGCGCCCGTCGCGCCCCAGCGCATCGACGAAGAGTTCGAGGATCTGGGGGTCGTCGTCCACCACGAGGATGCGCTTGCGCCCGGTGCCCTCGAGCGCCTCGAGCGGGATGTCGTTGTCCTTCATGAACCGGATCAGTTCATCGCGCGGGATGCGCCGGAATCGGGATCCCGGCACGCGGAAGCCCTGCAAGCGCCCGCTGTCAAAGCAGCGGATGATGGTCTGCTGGCTGACCTTGCAGATCTCCGCCGCTTCCCCGGTGGTGAAGACCCGTTTGGTGGCCCAGTCCCTCGAGCCGTTACGGTCCGGTGCCTGGTTCATACACGCCTCACCTGGCCCAGCGCGCGCCCCACCGGCGCCGCGATCGGAGAGAGACCTGGCGGCCCTCCGAGCGACAGAATCGGCGCGGGCCCGTCCTTCCTTCACCAGGCGTCGGCGGCGGCACAAACTCTCGGGGCCGCCGCGCCTCGCAGGCCGCCGCAGGCCCTACAGGCGGAACTTGGACGCTGCGCGGCGTCTCCGCGCTGCCTGATCCGATAATGCCGGGATCGCGCGGCGCGGCGCCGGGCTTCGCCACCGGAGCCGGATCATTGCGCGGGGATGAGGTTTCCCTCGCGGTCGCGCTCGAGGCGGAACAGCGTCACGAGAAGGTAGTTCGCTTCCTCGTAAACGAACACCTGGCCGGAGATGGTCAGCGGCACGCCCGACGGCTGGTCGCTCACAAGCGATTCGAAGCGCTCGAGGTTGAGGTTGGGCAGAAGCGGCAGCACAGGCGTGGGGTGATCGGCGCGCGCCGGCCCAGTGTCATCCGCGAACACCAGCACGCTGCCGGGGCCGCGAAGTACGCGTCCTTTCCGTGCGACCATCGTCTGCCCTTCGCGCATCAGGCCCGGAGCGCGTCCGGCGTCCTGAAGTTCGAGAGGCGTGGGTGCACCGCCGGCGCGGCTCGGAGGCGGTTCCGCGCGACGCGGCGATTGCATGCGAGAAAGCAGATCGCCGACCGCGGGGTCGGGATCCTTCGGTGCGGCGGCGCGGTCGGTCGACGCGGGTGCATCCGAGGCCGGGGGTTGCGACGCGGCAGGCTCCGCGGCGTAGGTGGTGAAGTACGTCGGGAGCAAGTAGTTCCGCTGACGGTAGACGAACACCTGCCCGGTCGTGACCAGCGTGAGCGACTCGTGCCGCCCTTCGGCGAGCCTGCGCATTTCCGCGAGGCGGAGGCAAGGCAGCAGCGTCATGGTGGGTTCCGCGCGACCCTCGGAATCGGAGTCGAACACGTAAACCCAGCCTCCGTCGAGAGGGGCCATGCGACCGCGCCGATTGGCGAGGATTGTTCCCTCTCGGACGAGGGTGCCGGGGCCGGGGCGGAGCGTGTCGGGGCGGCGCCGGGCATCGGGCTCAGGTTGAACTACCGGCGCCTCGTGCAGTCCGCGTTCGAGGTCTCGCACCCTGCGCTCGATGGTGGACTCATCGGGCTGCTGATCGGGCTGGTTGGCGCGAAGCGCCGACGGAGGCGCGATGAGCGCGAATGCGAGGAGCAATGATGGACGGAGCCGCATCATGGTCGAAGGCTCGTGAGCCTGCGTGACACTCTACCTCGCTGGACCGTCTCGGCGCAGCGCTCTCAATATCGGCTGCGCCGGGGCTCGAGCAGCGGGCCGGCCGGGGACAGCCGGGCATCGCAGGAAGGGCGGCTTCAGACCGTATTCGGACTATTGGACTTGCCCCTGTGAGGCTGCGAAGATGCCCGTCCTTTCGGCCGCGTACCCAAGTGGACCAAGGGGACGGATTGCAAATCCGTTATCCGTGGGTTCGAATCCCACCGCGGCCTTTTTGGCTGGTCCCGTTCTTCTCTTCACCGACGATCGGCTGCTGAGCCACGTAGTGGGGCCCGGCCATCCGGAGCGCCCGCAGCGGCTGAGCGCCATCTCCGAGGAACTTTCCCGGCTGCCGCCCGGCCTCGCCCGGATTAAGAGCGCGGAGCCTGCGACACGCGCCGAACTCGAGCGTGTTCATTCGGCCCGGCACATCGATGCGATCGAGGCTTTCCGCGGCCGCAACCGGTTCGTCATCGACGAGGACACGGCGGGTAACGAGCATTCCGTGGGCTGCGCGTATCTCGCGGCGGGATGTGCTCTGCGCGCGGCTGAGGCCGCGATGCGGGCGGATGGCCCGGCGGCGTGGGCTCTGGTGCGTCCGCCCGGGCACCACGCCGAGCGTCAGCGCGCGATGGGCTTCTGCCTGTTCAACAACATCGCCGCGGGCGCGGCACATGCGATCGCGAACCTGGGTTGCCGCCGAGTGCTGATCGTGGACTGGGACGTGCACCACGGCAACGGGACGGAGGAAATCTTCCGGTCACGTCGCGATGTGCTGTTCTTCGACACGCACCAGCACCCGTTCTGGCCGGGGAGCGGCGCCGCCGAGGATGCCGGCGAGGGCGCGGGCCGCGGGTTCACGGTGAATGTGCCGCTGCCTTCTGGGCGAACCGATGGCGACTACTTCCGGGTCTTCGATGAGTTGCTCGTGCCCATGGCGCGGCAGTTCAAGCCCGATCTGGTGCTGGTCTCGGCGGGATTCGATTCGCATCGTGATGATCCGATCGGCGGCATGCGTGTGACCGAATCGGGCTTTGCCACGATGGCCGGAATCGTGCAGGGGTTGGCGCGCGACCTGGCGGGCGGTCGGCTGGGACTCGTCCTGGAAGGCGGGTACGACCTCGGCGGCCTCTCGCGCGGCATCCGCTCCTGCATTGACGTGCTGGGCGGCTCCCCTGCGCCGCGCATCGAGGTCGAGGCGGATGGAGAGACCTTGCGCGTGATCGAGCGGGTGAAGAGCGTGCATCGAGAATTCTGGGAGTTGTGAACGCGCGCAGCACAGCATCAAATCCAGCCGAATCGGGACCAGGCGAGGGCTCGTCTCAGGAAATGGCGAAGCGGCGCAAGAGTTCCGGCGGGACGCCGATGTCGCCGACGGAGAGTTCGCCAACGAACGGCATTGCTTCAGGACGGACGAGGCCGACCTTCAGTCCGCCGAGAGTGACGGTCGCGTCGGCGCGAATGCAGGACTCACCGAGCGGCTGGCCGGTGTCGCAGTCGAGACCCGATGGGATGTCCACCGCGAGCACTGTGGCGCCGCGGTCGCAGTGTTGGTTGATCCACGCAATCATCGCGTCAAAGGGCGGTTTCACGGGCTTGTCGAGGCCCGTGCCGAAGAGGGCATCGACGATTAGCGTGGTCCTCGCGTCGATCGCCGCGTCGAGCGTCGAGAGCGCTGCCTGCGGGGCATTCATGTCAAGCGGCGTGAGCGGGAGCCCCATACGGCGCACCACGTGGAGGTTGAGGAGGGCGTCGCCCGTGTAGCGCTTCTGCGCTGCGCCCAAGAGAATGCGGACCGGGACGCCGCGGTTGTGCAGGTGGCGCGCCAGCGCCAAGCCATCGCCTCCGTTGTTGCCCGGACCGCAGCAGATGAGCGACTCGCGCAACGAGAGGCGGCTCATGAGAGCCAACGCGGCCTCGCGCAGCGCGACCGCGGCGTTCTCCATCAGCACGATGCCCGGGATTCCCAGTTCAGCCGCCGCCGCAGCGTCCACTGACCGGATCCCCTCGCGCGTGAACAGGAGAGATCGGGCGGACGGCTGCACAAGAACCATGGTACGGGTACCGTGAGCGTTGCGATGGATCACGCAGAGACGAGTGTGACGGTCTACGGCAAACGCGCGGTGGTCGAGGCGCTGGGCGCCGAGGGTGTGCGCGTGGAGCGGCTCGTGCTCGCGCGCGATGCGGCGCCATCGGTGCGCCGCGAAGTGCAGGCCGCGGCGCGCGAGCAGGGCTTGGAAGTCGAGGAGGCGACGGCCGCCCGCGTGCACTCGATCACGGGCGATGCCCGCAACGATCAGGGCGTGGCCGCGCTGATCGCGCTGCGCAGGGTGCGAGATGTCGATGCGTTCACGCAGTCCCTCAAAGGAGCGGCGGCCGCCCGGCCCGTTCGCGTGATGGCCTTGGACAACATCACGAACCCTCAGAACGTGGGCATGATCGTGCGATCGGTGGTGGGGGCGGGGCTGGACGGGCTCCTCTGGCCTCAAGCGGGCATGCCCTGGGTCGGCGGGCTCATCGTCAAGTCGTCGGCGTCGAGCATCTATGCCTGCCCGATCGTGCGCTGCCCCACGCTGGTCGAGGGGCTGTGGGCGCTGAAGCGCGCCGGATTCAGGCTCTATGGCCTGGAGGCCGGGGCGAGCGCGGACCTGTTCTCGCTCGCGCCGGTCCATCGCAGCGCCTTTGTGATCGGAGGCGAGACCACGGGCATCAGCCCCGAGGCGCTCGAACTGATCGATGAGCGCATCGCGATCCCCATGCACGGGCCGATCGAATCGCTGAACGCCGCGGTGGCGGCGTCGATCGTGTGTTTCACCGTGATGCGAACGAGTGCCAAGCGTTGATCCCGGCGCTGCCGGCTGGACCTGCGCCGGCGCCGTGATGGGTTACTCTGAGCCCGTGCGCATCCTCCTGACCAACGACGACGGCATTCACGCCCCCGGCTTCGAGGCGATCTACGAGGCCTTCATCGACCGCACGGGCGAGCGCAAGTCGCCGGTCGCCGAAGAAGTCTGGCCCGTGGCGCCGCTGACGGTGCAGTCGGGCACGGGGCACGGAGTGACGTTTCACACACCGCTGATGATCACCCGTGAGCAGGTGAGCCCGACGATGAGTGGGCTCGCGGTGGACGGCCGCCCGGCGGACTGCGTGAAGCTCGCGATCTCATCCCTCTGGCCCGAGCGATTCGGCCAGGGCCAGCGCCCGGACCTTGTGGTCAGCGGTCTCAACGCCGGGGCAAATGTCGGAATCAACGTGATCTATTCGGGCACGGTCGCGGCGGCCCTGGAGGCGGCGTTTCTCGGCGTGCCGGCGGTGGCCTTCAGCCTGCTCCTGGGGCGCGGCAAGACGCGATTCGACATCGCCGCGGCGCAGGCGCGGCGCGTGCTCGAGCTGCTGGTGAGTGCGGCGCGCCCGGGCGACCCTTCGGGCCTGCTCGGCGCGCACGCCTGCCTGAGCGTGAATATCCCCGTGTGCGAGGGCGAGCGCCCGTGGGAGCGCGAGCCGCAGATCGTGGTCTGCCCCATGAACACGCACGGCATGGTCGATGCCTACGAGCGCCGCGTCAGCCCGAGCGGCGAGGTGTACTACTGGTCCGCGGGCGGCGCGATGGAATTCCGCGCCGCGGACGCCGGCACCGATGTCGAGCAGATCATGCTCGGTCGGATCACGATCACGCCGCTGCTCTACGACCTGACCCACCGCGAACGGATCGTGCCGTGGCGCAAGGCGCTGGCAGTGCGACCTTGAATCGTCATCAAGGAAAACGACCGCCCCGGCTTTCGCCGTTTAGAGCCCCGAACAGAATGGACCGTCGGTGCAGGCCGAGCGAGGTCGAAGAGTCGCCGTGGTGACACAAGCCGGGCAAGGGGACCGAAGCAGGCGGCCTCAACAGGCCGTCGATGGAGGTCGATCCGCCGCGGCGGACCCGGCGCTGCCGGCGCCGACCGGAGCCAGGTCCCATTTTGAGAGGGGCTCTTAGGTCCCGCACCCTGCGGGGGCCGCTTCGTTGCCTTGAGCGCAAGGCGCCAACCCGCGTTCAACTAAAGTATTCCTCAATCCGCATTGCTCATAGCAACATGTGCTGATTAGATAGTTTTCCCATTCCTGCTTGTGCCTCTGAGAATTCTCTTGACTCCCCCGCGCATTCGAGTCATGCTCCCGGCTTTGGCGGCGGGCGAG